>Ga0272441_10009614_pt1 | contig 14893 bp, 10 predicted proteins | sample SSMProp6N_FD_193582 | JGI IMG/M metagenome (GOLD analysis project Ga0272441, IMG submission 193582) | Marine sediment archaeal communities from Little Sippewissett salt marsh, Falmouth, MA, United States - SSM-Prop-6N | ecosystem: Environmental > Aquatic > Marine > Wetlands > Sediment ... | reverse complement strand
CATGATCAGGGAAGGGGCCGAACCGGGAAATCTGGGAAAACTGGCTTCCATTGTCACCGAGAAAAACTGTGGACGCTTCATGCTTAGTACGGACGACAAGCCGCCGGACAAACTCTATAAAGAGGGGCATATGGACTATCTCCTGAGGCAGGCGGTCCTCGCGGGACTGGACCCCGCAATGTCCATTCGCTTCGTTACCCTTAACCCCTCGCAGTATTTCGGCCTGGCATCCATCGGGTCTGTCGCGCCGGGATACCGGGCTGATCTGGTTGTGCTGGGTGATCTGAAATCTTTCGATGTCAGAAAGGTATTCAAATCCGGGAGGCTCGTGGCCCAGGACGGTGCTCTCATCGTCAAGGTCCCGTCCTTTCTTCCCAATCCCTCCATCCTTGACACCGTCCATATCCCCCAACTCAGCGAGGAGGACCTCTGCATCCATCTTGAAGGGAAAGCTCCCCGCGCCAGGGTCATGGAAATCGTCAGAGGATCTATTCTCACCGAAAAACGCGTCGAAAGCGTCTCCGTTGAAAGATCAGGTCGTTTCCTTTTCGATCCCGATGTCGACCTGGCCCCTGTTTACGTCCTGGAACGCCACACCGCCAGCGGCAACATTGGAAAAGGCCTGGTCCGGGGCTTCGGCCTGAAAAAAGGGGCTCTCGCCTCCAGCCTGGCCCACGATTCACACAACATCGTCTGCGTTTCAACGGACACCCGAAGCGCCTTTACGGCCATTTCAAATCTTGCCAGGAGCGGTGGAGGGCTTTGTGCGGCTGTGGATGACCGCTGTGCCGGAATGGTGGACCTGGGGATTTGCGGACTCATTCACGAGGGCACATTCCAAAGCATCCTGGAATCCTTTAAAAACCTCGCCAGGGGTATCTCGGAAACCGGATGTGAACTTGCCCATCCTTTTTTCTATCTTTCTTTCCTTTCCTTGCCCGTAATCCCCGAACTGAAAATTACAGACCGGGGACTGTTCGATGTGAAAGATTTCTCCCTGGTGGATCTGGAAATAAAAGAATGAGGTCCGGTGTCCGGCATCCAACGCCCAGCGAAAGGGGAAGGGGGTCCAAAAAGGGAGCAACGGGAAGAAGCCCCTGGCCCCTGGTCTTTGACTTTACATAATATACCTTATGCGTAATTATATTTAGCTTTCACCAGGCTTCTCAACATAATTACGCATAAGGTAAAGGGTTATATTCATTTGGGTAATTATGTCTGGTTTTCAACAGGCCTCTCCACACAATCGCGCATAAGGTAGAGGGTCATATTCATTTGGGTAATTATGTCTTACTTTCACCAGGCCCCTCCACAAAATCACGCATAAGGTAAAAAGTTTAATTCTTTTTCGAAACTGTGTATGGCCATGTCGGGGCCCCTCCACACAATCACGCATAGGGTAAAACAAAAAGGTCTCTTGTGCACCAGTGCACCTGTGCACTCGTGCACTGCTTTTTCCCTCTTCTCTGCGAGATCTGCGTGAGACTGCCCCGAAAAACAGAGATCCAAGTTTTATCCCCTGTTTTGGGTTTACTTTGCGACCTTTGCGGGAGCGCCCCGATCGGGCATTCTTTGCGGCCCTCTGCGTTAAAGATTCCTGGTTCAAGGGCAATTAACGCAAAGGACGCCAAGGCGGTTCTCTGGGAGGCCGCACGGTCCGCAGAGGAACGCAAAGCAAGACGAAATTCCATATTTATCAATTGTTTATGGTTTTCTTTGCGAGCTTTGCGGCTTTGCGTGAGGCTGCCTTTCAGGGCTTTGGCGCAAGAGCCCGGATTTCTCACGCCCGTTCTGGAAAAAGAACGTCCAATGTCCAACGTCTAACGTCCAACGGGGAAGATCTCTAATGCACTGATGCACATGTGCACGAGTGCACTCCTTTTTACATAATGTTAAATCTTAATAATTTGGTGGAAGCTACTGAAAACAATGAAAATTTATTATTAATGTGACTTTTGACTTGTTGGCGGAAAAAACCAGACACGAATGACTGATCACCCCCTCAAGCCAAGAATTCACGCAGGGACTTGCAGACCGGAGATGTCAGGGACATGGTTTGTCATTGCGAGGCGTCCCCGGCAGAAGCAATCTCAAGGGCCAAATCCCGGGATCGCTTCGCGCAGGTTCAACTCGCGATGACATTACGAGGCATACAGCTGGAAATTGAGAATTGAGGATTGAGGATTGAGAAATAGGGCAAATGTGCACTGGTGCACGGGTGCAGAAGGGGTTTTCCCGTTTCCCGTAGGACATTGGACGTTAGACGTTGGACCTTCTTTTCCCGTTGGACGTTAGACGTTGGACGTTGGACGCTCTTGAAGTGCAAGAGGGCATGAGTGCAGCAAAACAGAAGTCCGAAAGTCTACTGCACGGCAGACCCGTCAGACGTGCGGGTGCACAAGTGCACTTCAATCCTCAATTCTCAATCCTCAATCCTAAATTCTCAATCCTCCCCTTCCCTGGCTCTCTTCAGGAGGGATCTTAGCCCCGGCGTTGAAAGGAATACGATCCATCCGATAGCCACGGCGAACCAAAGGGTCATGGCCCGGATTATTATGGTGGAGGCCACCGAAACCGATCGGCCCATCCCCAAAACCACTCCAAGGCCGACCATTCCACCCTCCGTGGCCCCCAAGCCTCCCAGGAAAAGTGTCAAGGCGCCACTCAGTATGGCCGCGGAGTAGATGAAGATGCCCTGGTGCAGGGTGATGGACGCCTCGAGGCCCCGGGCGACGAGGAAATAGCCGATCCCCTCCATAAGCCAGGCGGCAATACTCAGGAGAAGGGACAAGAAGAAGAACCGGAGCCTCAGAAGGATCCACCCCCGCGAATACAGATCCATCAGGTGCGCTGAGAGCCTCTCGAGGGGCTTGAAACGTCCGGTGAGGGTAATGGCATACCCGATGAACTTTCTGTTCCTGAGGACCATCAGGGAGCCCAGGAGGGCGGCAAGAATCAAAACCCCTACCCACCAGTGCAGGAAACTGAAAGTAATCCCCGTGCCAGCCAGGACGAGGATAGCTCCCAGATCGGTAAAGCGTTCCATCAGGAGAACCGGAGTGGAAGCCGTGTAGGGGACGTTGAATCTCTCCTTGACGATGAAGGCCTTGATGAACTCCCCCACCTTTCCAGGGGTTACCGTCAAAGCGAAACCGGCAAGGAATACGAGGAGATTCCGCCAGAGCGGAATCCGGTAGCCCAGAAGCCTCAAGTACCAGTGCCACTTGACGAAACGAAGCAGATAGTTTGCCATGGAGAGCATCCCCACCGGGAGAAGGAGCCATAAGGGGAACCCTTTGATGGCCTCCACAAGAGCAGGGAGGTCGGAGAGAAATGAAAGGAGAATGAGAACGGTGACCGCTGAAAGAGCGGTCCAGAGGAAGATGTTGCGGCCCTTCCAGACCCTTTCCGGCCTATCGGTAGGATTCAAACAGCTTCCCCCAGCGGCCCTGGTTGAAACGCTTGATCCTTGGTTTCCCGATAATGGGATACCAGAAAAGATCGTGATAAACGTTGGACGCGAAAGGGGCCCAGACAACGAGAGGAGAATGGAGAAGGATTTTTTCCAGGGGCTGGAGCCAGCCTTTCCGGATCAGCTGGTCCCCGTAAATGACGAAGCTGCGCTTGACGGTGAACCCGAAGTTCACTCCCCGGATATCTTCCCCTTCCACCTCGATTTCCGACAGGTCCCCTACCCCAAGCCCCCGTTCATGGCACATCCGGATATACGGGATGGTCATCGGTTCGAAACCCATCATGGCCGCCGCGACGGAATCTATTGCGACGCTGTCGGAACTCGCGAGGATGTAGTCCTTTTCCACCGGGATCATGGTTCGGGGACCCGCACCGTTGCCGCAGACCGTTCCGTCCATGACTGCAAAGATCGCCGGGTGAAGCTCCTTTTGCATGATCATGAGATCCACGAGAACCTCGTGCATGTATTTGTGGGCATAGTGACGCACGGTTTTTAAAAGTCCTCCAAAGGAGTTTTTGATCGAACCCGTAGTGGTGCTGTGGCCGTGCGTCTTGACGGTGGGCAGATGAAGGATGTTCTTCCCGCGGAACATGGCCGGGATCTCGATCCCGTCGGGAAAGATCTCGCTGAGCTTGAGGAGGGGCTGGGAGAAATGGCAGGTAACCCACTGAACTTCGGTCAAGGGCGTGAATTTTAACCCGAACTCATCGATGATCTTCATCCACCTGTTGTTCACGGCCCCCTTGACGGGGTTGGTCACCACGGTCTTGTTTTCGATGGGGATCAGGTTCTCTCGTAAATACCCGTCGTCCAGCATGGTCTTGACCACCCCGTGGACCTGCCAGGGCTGGGATGAACAGGCCGGGAAGTATTTTGTCCAGGAGAGGTTGAGTTTCAGCAGGGTTGGAATATCCTTTTTCAGCACCTCCCTGTAACCGGCCCTCCTCATCAATTCGCCATAATCGTTAACCACGGATGCAGGCTTGGTTTTCAGAACTACCACTTTCGATCTAGACAAGGTCTTTCCTCCGGGAAAGGTAAAATGGCTGCCTTACGTCCAACGTCCAATGTCCAAGGTCCCACGGAAAAATCTTCACTGCACGGGTGCACATGTGCACTGGTGCACTTCCTTCTTTCTCCCCTCCTCCTTCATCCTTCTCCATTCCAACTTCAACCCTGCCCTTTCCACCTTCCACCTTCCACTTGTATCTTTACAAGTAGATCAGCACCACCGAAACGACTCCCCACAAGAAGATGCAGGCCAGGAGGGGACGGTCGGCGAGAAGGTCCCTGGACGGACTCCCCCCTACCTCGCGGAGATAGACAAGGTACAGGTACCGGAAAATCCCGTAGAGCACGAAGGGAAGGGTCAGGATCATCGAGGAAGAGCCCAGTCTGGCCGTAACCTCGGGAGAGAGGGTGTAAATGGCGTAAGACACGATCGTGGCCGCTGTGACGATCCCGATAAGCTGGTCCAGGAACGGGAGGGAATACTCGCTGAGAATCTTCCGGTGCTCCGGGGCCGCGTCTCCCATCAGGACGATCTCGTGGCGCCTTTTGGCAAAACCCAGGAAAAGCGCCACGAGCAGAGTGCAGAGGATCAGCCAGGGAGAGAGGCTGACCTTGATGGCCACGCTTCCTGCCAAAGCCCTGATGACAAAACCCATGGCGATGGTCAGGATGTCGAGGATCACCACCTGCCGCAGCCAGAAGTTGTAGGTCATCTGGAGGGCCAGATAGCCCAGCGCTGTCAGGAGAAACAGCCTTCCGAGAAATATAGCCGCAAAGACCCCGGAAAGACTCAGGAATCCACCAAGAAGAGCAGCTGTTCCAACGCCGATCCGCCCGGAGGGAATGGGCCTGTCTTTTTTCAGCGGATGGGCGCGGTCCTTCTCCCAGTCAAAAAGATCGTTGAAAACGTAGGTCCCGCTTGAAAGAAGGCAGAAAATCCAGAAGGCGGCAAAGGCCGGAGTGAATGCGCCGGGTTCCAGGAGTTTTTCCGCGAAGATCAGGGGTGCCAGGACGAACCCGTTCTTTATCCACTGCTCAGGCCTGAGAATCCGGAGATAAGGGGACATGACGAAGAGTCAATCTAACGGTTTAGATCCAAAAAAACAACTTTGAGAAGCTTCTCGAAAAACCCGCGGCCAACATCCACTGTTTCCTGGTCTGTTCCCTCAAAACGCATCACGAGGACCGGCTGGGTATTGCTCGCCCGCACCAGCCCCCAACCCTTTTCAAAACGGACCCTGACACCGTCGATATCGATGATCTGAACGACCTTGGGGTCCTTGCCCTGGGCGATGTGGGATCGAAGTTTTTTATGAAAGGCCTCCACAGCGGCGAACTTGAGCCTGTCCTCGCAGGGAAAACGGATTTCGGGGGTGGAAACGGTCTTTGGGAGCCCCGCCAGCAATCCTGAAAATCCTTCACAGTGTTCTTCCAGGATTTTCTCGACGTAAACCTCGAGGAGCCGGAGACATCCATATAGCGCATCGTCGAAGCCGAAATACCGGTCGGCAAAGAAGAGATGCCCGCTCATCTCCCCCGCAAGGACGGCGCCGGTCTCTCTCATCTTGGCTTTTATCAGGGAATGGCCGGTCTTGAACATCATCGTCCGCCCTCCCGCTTTCTGAATCCCATCGTAAAGGAGGCTGGAAGCCTTGACCTCGGAGATGATCAGGGGCGGGTTGCCTTCCTCCCCTCCCCTTCTCCATTCTTCAATGGCGCGACGGCCAAGGATCAGCAGGAGCATGTCCCCCCAGATGATCTGTCCCCTTTCATCCAGTACCCCCAGGCGGTCCGCATCCCCATCGAAGGCAAAGCCCGCGTCGGCCCCCAAGTCCAGGACTTCCCTTCGAAGATCTTCCAGGGCCTCGGGAAGGGTCGGGTCGGGATGATGGTTGGGAAAGGTGCCGTCCGGCATGCTGAAAAGTTCACGGACCTTGATACCGAGCTTTTCCAGTATTCCCGGCAGGATTACCCCCGCCGTGCCGTTTCCCGAATCAACGACCACCCTGATCGGTCTTTTCAAGGCTTGAACGGCATCCCTGAGCCCGGAGAACTCAAAAAGCATCCGTTTCTCATATAGAGCCGGGATGTCCAACCGGCCTGAAGGCTCCATACCGTTTGCCGGCATGGCCGTTCCGTCGATCCTGACCGCCCGGCCAATGTCGCTGATATCATCGGAATGGAGTGTTTCCGTCCCCACGCCGAGCTTCAGGCCGTTATCCTCAGGGGGGTTGTGGCTGGCCGTGACAACGGCAAAACCATCCACTTCCTTCTCGAAGGCGCAAAAATATACAAGGGGCGCTGGACACAGGCCAAGGTCCAGCCATCGGCCCCCCGCGCTGGCAACACCTGTTCCGAAAGCATCCCTTAAAGAGGGTGAATGGGTCCTTGCATCCATGCCGACAGCCACGAGGGGAGACGCTGCTCTTCTTCTCTCGCGACATATCCCGGCCAAGGCCCGTCCGACCCTGAAAGCCAACTCTTCGGTGAGTTCCCTGCCGTAGACGCCGCGGATATCGTATTTCCGGAATATGTGGGAAGGAAAGGGAGATATGGACATGTTCTCCTCGTGCACCTGTGCACCGGTGCACTAGTGCACTTTTTTTCTATTTTCTCCCGTAGTCGTCGTCAAAACGAATGATGTCGTCCTCCTCAAGGTAATCCCCCAGCTGGATCTCCACCATTTCAGCCGGTGTGGATCCCGTGTTTTCAACCCGGTGGACGGTCTCAGCCGGAATGGTGATGCCTTCATTGGCCTTGAGGGTCATCTGTTCCTCTCCTCTTGTGACGACGACCTCCCCCCTGACGACTACCCAGTGTTCCGATCTCCTCTGGTGTTTCTGGAGACTCATCTTCTGTCCGGGGTCGACGACGAACCTCTTGACCTTGTAACGCTCCTCTTCGATAAGGACGGTGTAGATCCCCCACGGACGCCTTACGGTCGGGTGGACCAGCCTTTCCCGCCGTTTTGCCTCTTCGAGCTTCTCCACGACCTTCCGGACGTCCTGGGATCGCCCCCTGGGACAGGCGAGCATCGCGTCCCCTGTCTGGATCACGATGGCATCCTCCATCCCCGTAACGGCGGCAAGGCCTCCCCTGGACATGATAAGGCACCTGTCGTTGTCGATGCTGACCACGTCGCCCATCACCACATTTTCCCGAGGATCCTTTTCCTGCATCTCGTAAAAGGAATCCCAGCTCCCGACATCGTTCCAACCCATGGAAACGGGCATGACGGCCGCTTTTTCCGTTCTTTCCATGATCCCGTAATCAAAAGAAAGGCTTCGCATCCCCGCGTAGGCCTGGTCGAGACCATCAAGGGTAGCCGGGTCGATCTTTTCGATAAGGGACATGATGTCGGGAATCAGGCGGCGGGCTTCCTCGAGGAGAATCCTGACGGAAAAAAGGAAGATCCCGCTGTTCCACAGATACCGGCTATCCTCGAAAAAGAGGCGAGCCTTTTTAATGTCCGGTTTTTCCTCGAATCTCTCCACTTCGTAGACCGGACCTTTTTTCACCCCCGTCCTGATATACCCGAACCCTGTTTCCGGCCTCGTTGGGGTCACACCGAAGGCGATAATCCTCTCGCGGGCCACTTCGAGGGAAAAATCCACCCCGCTGATAAAGGAATCCCCTTTATCGATGACGTGATCCGACGGAGCAGCCAGGAGGATCCCCTCGGGATCGAGGAAATTCACTATCCATGCCCCAAGGAGGATCGCCGGAGCGGTGTTTCTTCCCTCCGGTTCCGCAATAACGCGGTAGTCGGTCCCTTTTTCCCCCAGGCTCCGGCGCAAAAGGTCCTGAACACCAACCTCCAGTTCCCTGGACGTAATAAAAAGCATCCGATCGGGGGGAACCCTCTTCCCAAGACGCCGGAAAGTATCCTCGAAAAGCGACATCTCCCCGCGCAGCCCCAGGAACTGTTTCGGGGATCCCTTTCTGCTCAGAGGCCAGAGGCGGGTTCCGGTACCACCGGCAAGGACAAGGGCATAAAGATGCTGGTTCACTCCTGCTCCCTCTCATGCTTGAGAAACCACCTGATGGTCCCTGCCAGTCCTTCTTTAAGATCAACTCCCGCCTCGAACCCGAAAAGTCCGTGGGCCCGGGTCGTATCCAGACAACGCCTGGGCTGGCCATCGGGCCTGCTTTCGTCCCAGCGGATCTCGCCATTGAAATCAGTCAGACGCGCGATCAGTTCCACGAGGTTCCTGATACTGATCTCCTGCCCCGAACCGAGGTTGACCGGTTCGGCCCCTTCGTAATACATGGCAGCCCGGACAATTCCCCGGGCGCAGTCTCTAACGTGCAGGAATTCCCGGGTGGGCTTCCCGGTCCCCCAGACGGTTATTTCCTCTTGCCCGGATTCCTTGGCCTCGATGAATTTCCTGATGAGGGCTGGAATGACGTGAGAGTCCTCCGGATCGAAGTTGTCCCCTGGCCCATAGAGGTTCACAGGGAGGAGGTAGATGGCGTTAAAACCATACTGCTGACGGTAAGCCTGGGCCATCACCAGGAGGGATTTTTTGGCGATCCCGTAGGGCGCATTGGTCTCCTCAGGGTACCCGTCCCAAAGGTTGTCTTCCTTGAAAGGCACGGGTGTGAACTTCGGGTAGGCGCATACCGTTCCCACCTGGACGAACTTTTCAACTCCTTCCCTTCTTGCGGCCTCCATGAGATGCGCACCCATTACCAGGTTGTCGTAAAACAGCGGTGCGGGGTTTTTCTGGTTATAGCCTATCCCCCCCACCCGGGCCGCAAGATGGATCACCAGGTCGATCCCTTCCACCGCGCGGACGCAGTTCTCCCAGATCCGGAGATCCTGCTCGGAACTCCGGGGAACAAAAATCTCCCAGCTGGTGGCACCGCGGCTGATGAGTTCCTCCCGCACGTACTCCCCCAGGAAACCTGCGCCGCCGGTAAGGAGGACTTTTTTATCGACCAGATCCATGGAAAACATCCTCTCATCGTTCCAAATGTTTGATGCCCGGGTCCCATTCTGGGCAGGTTGTGATTAACGATTGCCGGTTTGTTACTGGAAATACTTCATTTGGTTGCTCACGGCCGCGTGTCCGGCGCCAACCCGTGGTAAGTAATCACCCTTCCCCGGGTATCACGGTTATCCCTGCGTCCCCTCGGGGTCCTTCACTTTTTCTGGGGGAAAAACCTTCGCTCTCTCTCTTCGGGCTTTGTCTTCCGGCCTTCGGTCTGCTTCTATGGTTCCCCAAGCCAGGAAAAACCTTTTTCGGCCAGGATCTTTTTCCCCTCGCCGGGTGGATTGAGGCCGATCCTTTCCATATCTGCGTCGACCATGATCCGCACGAGTTCCCCAAAAGTTACCCGAGGCTCCCATCCCAACTCCCGCCGGGCTTTGGCGGCATCACCCTGGAGAACGTCAACCTCCGTGGGCCTGAAATACCTCGGGTCGATGCGAACGTGGGGGTCCGGGTCGAGACCTGCGTACCTGAAGGCTTCCTCGAGGAATTCCCTGACGGTATGAGTGTATCCCGTGGCGATGATGTAATCCCCGGGAGTCTCCATCTGAAGGATCTTCCACATAGCCTCCACGTAATCGGGAGCGAAGCCCCAGTCCCTGCCGGCATCCAGGTTCCCGAGATACAGATGGTCCTGCTTTCCCGCCAGGATCCTCGCAAGGGCCATGGTGATTTTCCGGGTCACGAAGGTCTGTCCCCTCCGGGGACTCTCGTGGTTGAACAGGATCCCGTTGCTGGCATGGATCCGGTAACCTTCCCGGTAGTTGACGGTCATCCAGTAGGAATAGACCTTGGCGGCCGCGTACGGGCTTCGAGGCTCGAAGGGGGTAGCCTCCCCTTGAGGGGGCGGCGCATTGCCGAACATCTCGCTGCTCGAGGCCTGGTAGAACCGTGCATCCGAATTGCTCCGGCGGATCCCCTCGAGAATCCTCGTTGTCCCGAGGCCGGTGACGTCTCCCGTGTATTCCGGGATGTCGAAACTGACGCGGACATGGCTCTGGGCGCCGAGGTGATAGATCTCGTCCGGCCTGATGTTGTAGATCAGGTTGTCCACCTGACCGGAATCGGAAAGATCACCGAAATGAAGGAAAAAACGGGCCCCAGCCTGGTGCGGATCCACGTAGAAGTGGTTGATCCTCTCCGTGTTGAAGGTGCTTGCACGCCTCATGATCCCGTGAACTTCGTACCCCTTGTGCAGGAGAAACTCCGCAAGATAGGATCCGTCCTGGCCCGTGATGCCTGTGATGAGAGCGCGTTTCAAGGGTAAAACCCTCCTGATTGCCGTCCAAGGTCCAATGTCCAACGTTCAGAACAAAGACTTGGCCATATCAATATTCATGAGTAAAAATAACATATTATCATTAATTGTTTAAGGTGGAGCATAAAGTTTAAAGGACCGTACGCTTTTTTAACCCCTACTCGCATCCTTCCGGGTCTTCAGAATGACAAGTGCGGCTTAACGTTGGACATTAGACGTTGGACGTTGGACCTCGTTTCCTAGATCTCCCTTTCATCCATCACCCTTTTGGCTTTTCCCTGGAACCTCTCGAGGCTCCGTGGCTCTACCAGTTTGACTTTGGGAGTAACCCCAAGGGCGCTGCGAAAAGCGTCACTGATCCTTTCGACCATCCCCTTCTGCTTTTTCATCTCGTCGAAGAAGATCCCCTCGCTGACCTCCACCAGGATCTCCATTGTATCCAGGGCCCCTTCGCGTGTAAGGCGGATCTGGTAGTGGGGCGTTACACCTTCGAAGTCGAAGAGGACCTGTTCGACCTGGCTCGGGTAAATGTTGACCCCCTTGAAGATGATCATGTCGTCCGTTCTTCCCGACACCTTCTCCATCTTGATCAGGGTCCGACCGCAGGGGCATTGATCCAGAAAAAGGCGTGTCAGGTCGCGGGTCCGGTAGCGGACAAGAGGCATGGCCTCCCTGGTTACAGTGGTAATAACCAGTTCCCCCTTTTCCCCCAGCGGGAGAGGGAGACCGGTGTCGGGATCAATAATCTCCGGGATGAAGTGATCCTCGTTCAGATGAAGGCCCGATCTTTCCAGGCATTCACCGGATACTCCGGGGCCCATGACCTCGGACAGCCCGTAATTGTCCGTGGCGATGATCCCTATTTTGGATTCGATCTCCTGGCGCATTCTCTCGGAGAAAGATTCGGACCCGAAAAGACCGTATTTCAGGGAAAGGCGTTCCGGGTTTATACCGGCTTCCTCGAGAACTTCCGTGAGAAACAGGGCATAAGACGGGGTGCACACCAGGGCCGTTGTCCTGTAATCCTCCATGATCATGATCTGCCTTCGGGTGTTCCCGCTGGAGATCGGGATGACTGAGGCTCCGATTTTCTCCGCCCCGTAGTGAAGCCCGAAGCCCCCGGTGAAAAGCCCATAACCAAAGGCGATCTGGACCACGTCATCCTTGGTGACACCCCCAGCTGTCATGAACCGGGCCACCACCTCGCTCCAGGAATCCAGGTCGTTGGCCGTGTACCCCACGACGGTGGGTTTCCCGGTGGTGCCGGTGGAGGAATGGATCCGTACGACCTCCCGAAGAGGAAGAGCAAACATGCCGTAAGGATAGTTTTCCCGAAGATCTTCTTTGGTGGTGAACGGGATCCTCTCAAGATCCTTGCGGGTTCGGATATCCCCCGGTTCGATCCCCATCTGTTCAAATCGGTTCCTGTAGAACCGGACATTTCGGTAAACCCGGTTAATGGTGGATTGCAGCCTTTCCAGCTGAAGCTGCTCAAGGTCCTCCCGGGGCATTTTTTCCACCTCCGGGTTCCAGATTTTGTGCTCGGCCATTTTAGTCACCATTTGATCCTGAAAAATTGATTAAAAATTCCATATTCCAGATTCCAGACAGGTGTTCCGGGAACCAGGCTCGCCGCTCGTTGTCGGGAGCCACAACAGGAGTTTTTTTAAAACCTGAATTCCTTTTCAGTCCTCCCATATCTCTTTCTTTCCTTTTCCCAGATAGGCCCGCTGAACCTCCCGGTTTTCAAGGAGACGATCGGCCCGGTCCTGCAGAACGACCAGGCCGGTTTCCAGGACATACCCGCGATCGGCCAGGTTCAGGGCAGCCCTTGCGTTCTGTTCCACCAGAAGAATGGTCACACCTCGCTCCCTCAACCTGGAAATGGTACGGAAAATCTCCGATGCCACAAGGGGGGCGAGTCCCAGGGAGGGTTCATCCAGGAGAAGGAGCTTGGGGCGGGCCATCATGGCGCGTCCGACAGCGAGCATCTGCTGTTCCCCTCCGCTCAGGGTGCCTGCTGTCTGCCTGGAGCGCTCCCTTAAAACCGGAAACAACTCGTAGATCGAATGAAGATCCTCCTCGATTTCGTCTTTTTCCCGTGCCCGGTAGCGCAGGAAAGCCCCCAGGCGCAGGTTGTCCTCAACGGAAAGAGGTGCGAAAACCATCCTTCCCTCCGGAACCTGGGAGATGCCTGACCGGACTATCCTTTCCGTCGCAAGGGTATGAATCTCCCGGTCGGCGAAATGGATGGACCCGTCCCGGACCCTGAGCACGCCGCAGATGGTGTTGATAAGGGTGGTCTTCCCCGCCCCGTTGGCGCCGATAAGAGCAACGATCTCTCCCTCCGCGACATGAATGGAGATCCCTTTCAAGACCTGGATCCGCCCGTAAAATGTCGTGATGTTTCGAACTTTGAGCATCTGAGTCTTTCTCGACCAAACGAGGGGACGACGGAACGACTTGGCGAGAAAACCCTCTAAAATTTTTTCTCTCGCCGGGTCGTCAAGTCGTATCTTCGTTTCGTCGAACTCCCTTATTCCTCTCCCAGATAAGCCTTCAGAACCTTGTCATCGTTCCTCACGGTCTCGGGGACGCCTTCAGCGATCTTACTACCCTGGTCAACCACCGTCACCTGGTCCGAGATTCCCATGACAAGATCCATGTCGTGCTCCACGAGAAGGACGGTTATTCCGCTCTCCCTTATCCGGAGGATGAGGCCGGCCATCTCCTCGGTCTCCCTGATGTTGAGCCCTGCGGCGGGTTCATCAAGCATCAGAAGAGAGGGTTGCAGGGCCAGGGCGCGGGCCATCTCGAGGATCCTCTGTTTTCCGAAGGGAAGGCTTCCAGCGGTTTGGTAGAAAAACTCATCCATCCCCACAAAATCGAGCCAGCGCAGGGATTCTTCCCGGATCCTTTTCTCCTCCCGAAGCACCCATGGGAACTTGAATGCCGAGGCGAAAAACCCTCCCCTGGAGCGAAGGTGCATTCCGACCATGACGTTCTCTAATACCGTCATCTCGGAAAAAAGCTGCAGGTTTTGAAAGGTTCTTGTGACCCCTCTCCGCGCAATGGCGTGAGTGGGAAGCCCCGTGATCTCCTCCTCCTTGAAGAAGACCTTTCCCGAAGTTTCGGATAAAACACCGGAAATGACGTTAAAAAGGGTGGTCTTCCCGGCGCCGTTGGGGCCGATGACCGCCTGAATCAAGCCTTCACTTACGGCCAGGTCGAGCCTGGAGAGGGCCTTGACCCCGCCGAAATGCCGGGAAAGGTCCTCGGTGCGAAGAAGGGGAGCCGTTTTAATCATCCCTGGTCCCCTACCCTTCTTTTCCGGGATGCGAGGGTCCGAAGGGCCAGGTCCTCGAGCCCGCGGAGAAGACCTTTGGGCATGAAGATCATGACTATCACAAGGATCAGGCCGAAGACGGTCGTCTCATATTTCTCGAAGATGTAAAGGAACTCCGGAAGGCTCGTCAGGAGGGCCGCTCCGAAGATGCCTCCCCAAATGCTTCCGAGACTGCCGATGACCACCATTGTGACGAGCTTGACGGAAAACAGGAATCCGAAGGAACTCGGGCTCAAAAATGTGATGTAGTGGGCGTAAAGCCACCCGGCCAGCGCTGCGTAGACTGCTGAAAGGACAAAGATAGCCACCTTGAACCGGGGAACATTCACCCCAAGAACCGAGGAAGCCACTTCGGAGCCGTGGATCGCCCTCAAGGCCCTTCCCACCCTCGACCGGACAACATTGATGGAGAGAAAAAGCGACAAGAGGAGCGCGAATACCACGAGAAAATAGTATTTCAGGTCGGAATCGAAGGTGAATCCCATGAAGGACACCCCCTTGATTCCCGTGAGGCCGCTTGGACCCCCTGTCAGGGGGACGAGTTCGTTAAAGAAAATAAAAACGATTATCCCGAACCCCAGGGTTGCCATGGCAAGATAATGCCCGTGAAGTTTCAGGGTGGGAACGCCGATGATCCAGGCAATAAGGCCCACCCCCAGAATGGAAAAAGGAAGGCCTGCCAGGGCTGCCCAGCCCATTTTCGCAGAGAGGACCCCCGAGATATACCCCCCCAGGCCGAAAAAGGCCGCGTGTCCCAAGGAAATCTGGCCTGTGTACCCCATAAGGAGATCAAGGCCGATGGCGATAAT
>Ga0272441_10009613_pt1 | contig 14894 bp, 11 predicted proteins | sample SSMProp6N_FD_193582 | JGI IMG/M metagenome (GOLD analysis project Ga0272441, IMG submission 193582) | Marine sediment archaeal communities from Little Sippewissett salt marsh, Falmouth, MA, United States - SSM-Prop-6N | ecosystem: Environmental > Aquatic > Marine > Wetlands > Sediment ... | reverse complement strand
TTCTGCGGGAAGGGGATTGAATATCCAACAGCCAACATCCAATATCCAACTTCCAAGTGAGAGAAGATCTCGGTTGGACGTTGGGTGTTGGATGTTGGCTGTTGGGTGTTGGATCTGAACCGACGCGCTCGGGCAGCGCCGGCCACGCCATAAGGATCGGAGCAGAACAAAACGCTGGTGCTTATCGTCGCTATCGCGCCGAAAGCACAGCGCAACGTTGGCAGGCTTGACAAGGCACCTGACGTTATGTATAGTTGCTATATACATATTGGAGGATGACATGAAAGCAACGGTTGTGGATTTGCGATACCACATGAAGGACGTACTCAGAGCGCTTGATCGGAACGAGAATGTCAGCATTCTGTACCACGGGAAGGTAAAAGGAATCATTACGGCGAGTCGAAAGACTCTTTGCGGCGAAGTCACAAAGCACCCGTTCTTCAACATGAGCCGGAAGCGGACACCCGTTGAGAAACAGATGGACGCGCTCCGTGGAGGACGGCATCGTGATCTTTGACACGGACATATTCATTTGGGTCCAAAGGGGAAACACCAAGGCTGCGCAGCTGATTCAGAAGGAGGAGGAGCGGTTCCTCTCGCTTCAGTCCTACCTGGAACTCCTCCAATGTGCAGAGAACAAGAAGCAGCATGAGCACACCATCAGTTTCCTTAGGGATTTGGACTTTCGCACACTGCCTCTGAGCGAAAACATCGGCCATCGCGCCGCAGTGTACATTGAGGAATACTCCCTGTCGCACGGCCTCAGGGCTGGGGACGCGATCATTGCCGCGACAGCCGTTGAGAACAACCTACCGCTGTGCACCAGCAACACGAGACACTTGAGCCCCATCAAAGAGTTGAAACTGAAGGCATTCAGACCGTAAAGCCTGCCAACCCATCACTCGAGCGCGCCGAGTGACCCGCGCGTTTTCAACGCGCGTGTCCCTCGCCGCTCAGTGAACACGTCGGCAAGATCATGACGAGAAGGGCTTTGCCGATCGTATGCCTGCTGGTCCGGTCATCTTCGGCCGTTTGTATTCTGCTGCTCGTTTACGAACCACATATGTAAGCATAGGGCCAACCCGGAGCAAGCCAGTGGTTTCCTGCGGAGAACGCGGGATTCTTTTGTGCAAGGTTCAGCGGGTGAGTATAGCGTCAGTCAAGTCCCGAATATAGAAGGGCGAGAAATATGCGCCATCTTGTGTACGCCATTTCGATTACTGCTGTCTTTATCGTTCCCGTTGCTGCCACGAATTACTACGTTACTCACCCCGGCGCAGGAAACAGGAAGGGTACCTCGCTTTCCAATGCCTGGAGTGTGACGGATTTGAACGATTCGGCGAACTGGTCGTCCACGGAGAATGCTTCAAAAATCGATCCGGGGGACGTGGTTTACTTTTCAGGCACAATAAGCGACTCAAAGCTCACCCCTCCAATCAGCGGCGCACCCGGAAAGCTGATCACCCTGGATGGCTGGCAAGGCGGCAGCTGTGATCCTACCGCTTCCGCTTGTCCAAATTCGGCCTACTTCGACAACACCCGTGTTCAAATAGGAAAGGATTACATCTGCGTTCGCGATATCCGGTTCAGTTCCCAACGCCGCGCGGTCATTATTGGCGAGGGCGGACCCTACGTAACAGGTGCTGAGGTCCGGGGCTGTTCATTTGGCGAAACCACCTGGGCGTCTTTGCTTGCCTACAGGGGCAACGACTGTATTGTCGATCATAATTCCTTTGCCAATCACAAAGGGCGTTTCCCGGACGGCACGAAACCGGGACAGAACATCGTTTTTCTTGGCGGCAAGCGGAATCGGATCACAAATAACAAGACTTATGGCGGGATAACGGCAATCATCTTCCTTTACAGCCGGACCGCGAATGGCGGGGGGGCGGCCAGTTTGATTGAGGACAACCTGGTTGAGGGGAATACCTGCGAAGGGTTTCTGGAGGAAGGGATTTCCTTCGATGTTACGGGAAGTGGCCGTGACGCGGTGGCCACCCTGGAATACGACCGCGTGGCCTCAGCCAGTGGATCAAGAATCACCCTTGCCCACGCGAACTGGTCTGCCGGTTCCCCATCGTATGTGGGCTATGACTTCATGTTCATGTCAGGCGCCCTGGCAGGAAGAACGCGCAGCATTACTGGACAGGCAGGCGCAACCTTTACGCTGGAGGGGCCTGTTTCGGGGGTAAGGGCGGGAGACGAAGTTTCCATTGGCGCTACCTTCAAGAGGAATTTGATCAAGGGGAATAGGGTCCTGTCCGGAGGCAACGGATCGATCCTTCTCTACGGCACAGCCTTCCAGAATTGCATCGAAAACAATGTTCTGACCGGACCGAAATGCCACATTGAGATCCGGTCCCTGGACAATCTTGAAAGGCCCAAGAACAGCGTAACGGGCGCATACGGCCGGGCCCCCTGCGGGTACAATACAATCCGGAATAACACGGTAGCCAAGAACATTTGCCTGTTTCGATGGGCCGTGCCCGTAATACATGGCCATACGAATACCTATTCACCCTATATCTCATTTGGGAACAATGTTATCGATAACCAATGCCGGCAAGTGGTTGCCCGACACCAAAACTGTTATGTGGCGGGCAACAGCGGTCCCAATGACCTGAAGAAAACCACCCTCGCTTCGTCGCCTTTCAAGGAGAGCGGTTGTCGCGATAGACTGACAAGGGATCGCTTCTCAGGCGAGCGGGGCGGCATCGGCAGAGAGGAGCCTGAGGGGGCGTCTTCACGGCCGAAAGAGTAGAAGAAGAGTTCCGAACCACCGGGTCGAGCGGACGCGCTACCCGCGCACCGCTCACCCGAAAGCGTTCTGCGGGAAAGATGACAGACAATTGTGCTTGCATCACCATGCCATTAGCAATATCATAGCAATATGGATGGCGTAACGTTTTCGTGGGATGATCGGAAAGACCGGGCGAATCGGCGCAAGCACGGCGTCTCGTTTGAAGAAGCGGCGACAGCCTTTGCCGACGAGAACGCCAGATTGAAGCATGATCCCGATCACTCACAAGACGAAGATCGATTCATCCTGCTTGGCTTCAGCGCCAAGCTTCGCTTGCTTGTCGTGGCGCATGCCTGTCGACAAGATGAAACGGAGGTCAGAATCATTTCGGCTCGCAAAGCGATCCGAAAAGAACGCAAACAGTACGGGAAGTTCCTATGAGAAAAGAATACGACTTCTCGGATTCTGTGAAGAATCCTTACGCCAAGCACCTCAAGAAGCAGGTGACACTCCGGCTGAACGTGGATGCCATCACCTACTTCAAGGCCTTGGCCCAAGAGACAGGGATTCCCTACCAGAATCTGATCAATCTGTATCTGACGGAATGCGCTCACTCGGGCAAGAAGCTCACGCTCAAGTTTGCATCCTGAGATCGCGCCCGCAGAACAAGCACATCCACGGTACGGCGTACCGCCGCCCGTGATGTGCGGCGTCGCCGCGGCCAATGCGACGTTAAGACAGTGGTGTCGGTCGCCATCATTGGCGACCGACTTATCTTGATCGATGATCAGAATTCAGAAAATGGCTTCGCCAACGACCCTCTGCACGTCATTGCCCCGGAGACGGGGCAAAACGTGAGCTCCATTGTTGGCGGCACGGGATACGAGGACGGGGACCCAAATGAAATATTACGTAGAACCAGAGAAACAGATCCCGGTCCGAGAATGTGATGTTGTTGTTGCCGGTGGTGGTACCGCAGGTGTCATTGCTGCCATTGCAGCTGCACGTCAGGGAGCAAGAACGATCCTCGTTGAATCCAAGGGGTACACCGGCGGAGTTGCCGTCGAAGGCGGGACCGCGCTCCACTCTTTCTATAATCTGTGGAAAGCTTTTCCCGGCGTTGAGAAACGACAGGTGGTAAGAGGGATCCCCGATGAAATCATCGAACGCCTATCCGGAATTCAGGGGGGCACTTCCGGTCATGCTGAAATGGAACGTGGCTTTGACTATGACAGCGTCAACACCAGCATCGACGTTGAATTGTACAAGATTGTCAGCACAGAGATGCTGGTAGAAGCCGGAGTGGAGATCCAATTCAATACCCTTGTTGCGGGGGCGGTTGTCGAAGGTTCAAAGGTACGAGCGGCAATAACCGAAAGCCGGTCCCGGCGTGAAGCAGTTTTCGCCAAATGCTTTGTTGATGCTACGGGATATGGCGATCTGGCGGCGCACGCCGGAGCAGAATTCACCGAACCGAATGATCACGCTGTTGCCAACAGTATCGGCGTGGGTGGCGTCAGCCTTGAACGGTACAGAGATTGGCTGGAAGAACGTGAAGGCGTGGGAAACCTGGCCTATGGAGTTCGAGATGGTGAAGACAACAGGCTTGTCCGAATCACCAGCATTGGCGAAGGGTTCCCCAAGGAACTAGCTGAAGAAGCCAGAAGAATCGGCATGGCTGGCGTTGTTACTTCAACGCACGACGACTATTTTATGTTCGTCAAATTCAATTTCAAGATGCCGGTATCTCCGACAGACCGTGACGAAGCGACAAAGGCCGCAATACAGCTCCGTCGCCACCATGCAGAAGGAATCGAGCTCATCCGCAAGTGGATTCCCGGGTGCGAAAAGGCCTTCATTGCCAGATCCAGTCCGTCACTGGCTGTCCGGAGGGGGCGGATGGTTGTTTGTGACTATGACCTCCCTTTGGACGCAATTGTCAACGGAATTCACTTCGAAGATGATATCATGTCCTACGGCTTCCACGACTGTGCCCCCCGAATTCAGATAAAGGATGGCGGAACATATGGCATTCCCTATAAGGCGTTGCGGGTGCGCGGATTTGACAATCTCCTGGCAGTGGGGATGATGATCACTTCCGACTGGGACGCCCACATGTCCACTCGGAACACGGTCGCCTGCATGGGACAAGGCCAAGGCGCAGGAACAGCGGCGGCATTGTGCGCCCGGAAGAACTGCTCGACCAGAGCTCTGCCGTACCCGGAATTAAAGGAAGCGCTGCTTGCAGAAAGAGTGTATTTGGAGAATTGATCCACTACCAAGATCCATCCCAACGGAATTTGGAATGTGACGGAGCCGTTACGATCCGAGAGGATGTTGCGATTGCAGATTGCCACGCGGAAGATGTAGCGGGCAAGGTATCGGATGAGTTGCGGGCCGCGCCCGGCGGGCTTGCAGTGCACAACCCAATCGCGTTTCCAGAGCTTGCCGGGCCTTTTTGTCGGCTTTGGCGGTCAAGGCCACCGTTGCCTACTTCAAGTCCCTGGCGACGGAACTGGGCATCCCGTATCAGAGCCTGATCAACCTCTACCTGAGGGACTGCGCTTTGCACCACAAAAGGCTGGAACTCCGATGGGCGTGATGCCCGCGCCGAACAACCCCCTGCACGGTACCGGCGCGCAGGCGCGCCGTCACGTGAGCGCGAGTCGTTATGGGCCAAAGCACATGAGCGTGTTCTTGCTGCCACTGTTTCGCTGTTCCCGGAAGACGCTGTGGCTGGGGTACGCCGCGTTCTTCACATTCATGATTTGGTGGTCGATAGCAGCCCTGTTGCGTTGCTTTGGCCCTAAGGATTCCGACGGGCATCTGATAAGAAATCGCTTTTCGGGCCGTAGGGACAGAGCCCGTTGAGGGCGCCCGGAAGCAGCAGATTATAGGGAAGAATACAGCAGAAAGAGGCCGACTGAGTCAAGGACGAAGGCAGAAGACGGAGCCGATTGCGCTGATGAGAAGAGGCAAGCGTGGCGGGCTGGGAGGGGGGGTAGAATTTTGGTTTTCCTTGACTTCTGGTGCCGAAATCGACTATATACGGGCCCATTAAGGGGTGTTAAGTCCCAGGGAGTCGAATCTCGTGAAAACGAAGCCTGCCTTCGGAGGGGCGTGGTGTGCCTCGCTACGCGCGCTGCGGTCTGCGGTGCTCATGTTTTTTGGGCTCGTGGCCGTGCCTTGTCCTGCGCAAGTGGTGATCAATGAGATCATGTATCACCCGTCGGACGACGCGTACGACTCCGAATACGTCGAGCTCTACAACACCGGTAGTACCAGCGTCGATCTCTCCCTCTACCGGTTCGACGACGGAATCGACTTCGCATTCCTTCCGGGCACAACGCTCGGCGCCGGCGACTATATCGTCGTCTGCGCCAATCCCACCGATTTCGGCCAAGTCTATCCGGGCGTGACAGGCCAGGTCGGCCCTTATTCAGGGAAGCTCAGCAACGGTGGCGAATCCTTGCGGCTCTCCCGGCGCGACGGGAGTCTCTGGCGCACCGAAGACGAGTTGACCTACAATGATCGCGGGATCTGGCCACGCACGGCGGATGGCGACGGGCCCTCAATGGAACTCATACACCCCGGATTCCCCAACCAATATGGCGGGGCTTGGTCCGCCGCCGCCGGGCTCGGAACGCCGGGCGCGCCGAACAGCGTCTATCAATCTGATCCCGCCCCCCTCATAACGGCCGTCAACCACGATCCCCCGCTCCCGTTCGGGAATGCGCCCGTAACGATCACGGCGCTCGCAGCCGGCCACAACACGAACCCGCTCACCGTAACACTGCGGCACCGGCGCGACTCGAACCCGCCCGGCAGCTACACAAGCGTGCAGATGCTCGACGATGGCCTGCACGGCGACGGCGCAGCCGGCGACGAGGTGTTCGGCGCGACCGTGCCCGGCCTGCCAGCCGGCGCGCTGCTCGACTTCCAGATCTCTGCGACCGACGCGAACGGGCCGCAGCAGACCGCCCCGGCCGCTGCGCCCGGCCACACGTTCCTGTGCTATTTCGGCACCGACCCCGACTACACCGGCGAGTATCGCACCTATCACATCCTCATGACGGCCGCGAACAGGGCCTTGCTCGAAAGCCGTGATGTCAGTTCCGACGTGTTGCTGGACGGCACGCTCGTGCTCTCGGACGGTCGCATCTTCTACAATTGCGGGATCCGCTATCGCGGCTCGTCCTCGCGCCATCTCACGCCGAAGAGCTTCCGTGTCGAACTGCCCTTGGGGCAACGACTCGAGGGCTCGGACGACATTAATCTGAACGCCGTCAACCCGATCCTGCAGCATCTCGGCATGGATCTGTTCCGGCGGCTCGGCGTCCCGACCCCGCGCACGGAGATCTGCAGGACCTGGCTGAACGAGACGTTTCTGACGCAAACGGCCGAGCCGTGGATGACCGGCCCGGCAGGCGGCGTGTACTGCCGCGTGGAGAAGCTCGACGGTGACTTCGTCGACGCGTACTACCAGGGCGATTCGGCTGACGGCAACCTGTACCGCGGCACCGGCGGCAAGCTCGATTGGCTCGGCAGCAGCCAGTCCACCTACGAGAACCTGTACACCAAGGAATCGAACCAGACCGATTCCGACTGGCAGGACATCGTCGATCTTCTCGACGTGTTCAACAACACGCCTTTACCGGCCAATCCATGACGGGGATTCTGGCAGATCAGGGTTTTGGGATCAAGGGCAGGATATCGGACTTGGCGCGACGGAGGCGCTGGACGGCGCGGAGGAGCGCGGATCGGCACGGGTGTTGGTCGTGGAGATCGCGGCGGCAGCGGTCGATGAGGGAGATGAGCAGGTCGAACTGAGCGGGTACGGGCAGGTTTGGCTGGGGCGTGTCGAGTGGCGGCAATGCCCTGAGGAGCACCTGTGCGGCGTGGGAGTTGTCGAGTGCGTTGCGATAGGCGGTACGGATGTCGTCGTTGGAGACTTCGACGTAGCGCATGGTCATCTGGGGGGAGCGGTGTCCGAGGATCTTCATGAGCACTTCGATGCGCATGCCGGCGCGGATCATTTCGGTGGCGAAGGTGTGGCGGAGCCGGTGGGGGTGAAGGGATTCGCAAGTGCCGATGCGTCTTCCGATCCGCTTGAGCTTGCGCCAGAACATGATGTGATAGGCGTGGTGGCCATGCTCGTTGATCATGAGGAAGCTGGCGAGGTGTGGCGGGATGGGCTTGGGCGCGATCGCGGCGCCGCGGCGTTGACGGATCTGTTCGACGAGCTCGGCGGTTTTCGAGCCGACTGGGATGAGGCGGTCGCGGTAGGTCTTGCCGAGGGGAACCCATAGCGAGAAGGCGCCGTCGGATTCACGGCGCAAAGCATCGATGTGCAGGTCGATGAGTTCGCCGCAGCGGATGCCGGTGGCGCGCATGATGCGCAGGCCAAGTGCGCTGAGAGAGGAATCCTCTCGGAGCAAATCCATGATGGCGTGGTCGAGTTCGGGCGAGAGGGGTTTGGGCAACCGTCGCTGTGCTGGAGGCCGGTCGGAGAGGAAGAACAAATGCGGCCTCGGGGCGTCGGGCCATTGCCATTCGCGCATGTCCTCGAAGAACAGCTCCAGCGTGTGGATGTCCTCGATGCGTGTAGTCGGCTTGCGGTCGCCGATGGAAATCAGCCAGGGTTCGATGTGCTGTTGGCGCGAGAGCTCAGACCACAGACGCAGGCGCGGGTCGCGCTGATGGACGAAGCGCAGGAACCGATAGATGTTGCCGCGGCGGCGGCTGACGGTTCTGGGCTGCCATGTGGCTTCTCGCAGCTCCAGATAGCGTTCGACGCTTGGGCTAAGCGGGTGGTTTTGCATCAAAGACCGTGCTGATTGCATCGAATGCCCTCCGGTATTGTTCGCGCACTTCCCGATCGTCGAGATGGATGTAGCGCAGGGTTGTCTTGGCCCAGTTGTGCCCGAGGAGCCTCATGAGTACGGGCAAGGTGACGCCGTTCTTTGCCATGTTGGCGGCAAAGGTGTGGCGGAAGCGGTGCGGATTGGCCTGGGGGATCCCCGAGATGCGCCGATGGTAACGGAAGATGCGGCGCAGCCCGGCATAGGACAGAGGTCGTGCGCGGCCGGGGCCTTTGAGCACGACAAAGAGCGCGGTGGCGCTGTGCGCGGGCCGCTCGTTCTGGATGTAGCGCTCGAGCAGCCGGGCGAGTTCTTCGGGCATGGGCACACTGCGCTGCTTGTCGCCCTTGCCGTTGATCCACAGGCACAGCTGATCGAATCGCACGTCACAGACGCGCAGCGCGAGCACTTCGGCTGCGCGCAGGCCGCAGGCCCACATCAACGCAACGATGCACCGGTCGCGCAGCGTTTTGAGCCCGTCGATGAAGCCGACGAGTTCGGCATGCGTCAGCGGCCGGATCGTCTTGCGCGGCTCTTTGACGCGTGGGAGCGTGCGGCGCCTGCGGCGGCGCTGTGGACCTGCGCCCGGCCACAGGTCCAGCCGGCGGCCCTGGAGGCAAGCGACGAAGCGTTCGAGCGTACAGGCCCGGCGATTGATCGTCGTGGCGGCGGGCCGCGGCTTGCGATCGCGCTGGAAGCGAATGAATTCGAGCAGATCTTGCTCATCCAACCGCGCGGGATCGCGCCCGGTCTGATCGAGCCATCGGTAGATCGCCAACAGGTCGTAGGCATAGGTGCGCAGTGTGCGTGGGGCGAGCCCGCGCAGGTCCACGGTCTGAAGGAATCTGCGGGCTTGCTCCAGCGGCGCGCCATCCGGGCCGAGCAGTTCCCAGCACTCGCCGCCGTCGGCTGTTCGGCATGCTTCCATCCGGTATCGTGCGGGTGCGTTCATGGCCGGTTGAGGATGCGGCCGAGTACCGCGCCGATGTCTTCGGGCCCGCCTTGTGAACGCGGCCGGCGCCCTCGAGCGCTGTGCGGCGCCGGCAAGTCGAGCAGTTGGTACAGGGGCGGCTCGTAAAGAATGAATCCCTTGCCGATGAGCCCCTCGCGCGCCTCGCGCAGGGCCTGGGCATCGAGTTCGAGCTTCTCGACGATGCGCCGGTCCGAGTAGTACGAGACGCCGCGAGGGTCCGCTACGCAGACCAGGAAGACGTACAAGGCGATTTCGGCCAGGCTCAGGCGTCCGATGTGGTCCTGATAGACCAGGTTGCGGTCGAGCGGACCAAACTGGCGCGGCATTTTACGGATCCGGCTGGGGTCCGGCGGTGTTCGATGTGTGGCTGTGTCCTTCATTTTTGCCCTCCGTTTTTTGCGTGCAATCTCGCGCGTAACGGGGCAAATTAGAACACTGCCACCATGGGATTTTGATCAATAAAGACGGGGGTTTTGTGGATATCGGCGTGTGGATGTCAAGCGGCGTTCTGGACCACAAACGCCAAGGGCAACAGACGCAGACGTGGCCGGTCGGCATCCTGCCGGACGCCTACGGGGATTCGGCGGGCCCGCACCGGCTGTTCGTCGCGGTCAACGGCCGCTGGCGCGGGTTCTTTGTGCTCGAGTCGATCCTCTGTTGTCTGGAGGACATCAAACGGCCCTACACGCTTGCTTTCAATCCGGGCTCCTGGAAATCGGTCGAGCCTGCACCCGCACCGTCGCGCGACCGCAAACTCGGCTACACGACCGCCACGCCGGCTGTTGCACCACAGCGCGGCGAAAGAAATCCAGGAACGAAATCAAAGGCTTCTTCGTAGCCTCTTCGAACGAGACCGAGGAACGAGACATCCTTATTCTATAGGGTGTCCGTTCAGATTGGCCGGTAAATGCGGCCCGATATCGACTGGCCCGACGGGCTCCGCGCCCGATTGCACCTCGAGCAGTGGCTCACGTATTTCGCCGCACACATCGTACTCAACAACAACGAGACCTGCATCGCCAATACACAGGGCGGCGACTATTTCCTCTACGACGATCCCGCCGACGGCTGCTTCGATATCCTGCCCTGGGACATGGATTCCGTGATCGACCTCAGCGGCGACGGTGCGAGAAACGTGTCGGGCCCGTTTGCCTCAACAGTAAACAAGACCGTGTGGATGAGCACACTGCCTGCCGTCGCCCATTTCCTGCAGCATCCCACCACCGCGTCGCGATTCCTCGGGCAGGTCCTGCATATCCTCGATGCGCAGATGTCGCCAAGCGCCTTTGCCAAGAGTCTCGACACCGTGGGCAGCGCACTCAGCCCCGCCTATCGGCAAACCTTGCTCGACAGCCTCGAATCGCGCCGGACCTTCATCAAGAACGAACTTGATTTCGAGCTCAACGCATCGATTCAGGCCGAAGCCGGCGGCACGCCGCTCGTGCAGCACGGCAGCACATGGCGCTATCTCAAGGGCACCGCCGCGCCGCCGAGCGACTGGGCAACACGATCCGATGCCAGTCTCGGCTCCGCCTGGGCAGCCGGCCCCGGCGGACTCGGCTACGGCGACGGCGACGACGCCACCCTACTCAGCGACATGTACGGCAACTATACCACGCTCTACGTGCGCCGCACCTTCCAGGCGCCGGCCGGACTCGCCGGCTCCGATCAGATCGAACTCAGTATCGACTACGACGACGGGTTCGTTGCCTATCTCAACGGCGTCGAGGTCGCACGCGCCCACGCGCCCGGCGCGCCCGGCAGCCCGCCCGCCCACACCGATCTCGCACCCACGCAGCGCGAGGCCGGCACGCCCGAGCTCTTCGTGCTCGGATCCGCCGCCGGCCTGATCAACGCCGGCGACAACGTGCTCGCAATACACGGCCTCAACGCCTCACCCACCAGCTCCGACTTCTCGCTCATCGCCGACCTCACTGCGACGCCCGGCCCCGACGCGATACGCCTCGTGATGGACTCCCAAATCGCACTCAGCGGCAAGGCGCCGCAGGCCGACACGCAACGCGTGCGTGTCGCCGGACAAGATGCGCTCTGGTCCCCCTACTCCGGGAACTGGAGCCAAGACCCCGTCCACCTCGTCAACGGCATCAACCATATCCGCGTCGATGCCGTCAACACGCTCGGCGGCGTCAACGACTCGCTCACCATGCACGTCGTCTCCATCACTGATTTCCAGCAGGGCGGCGGCACCATCGCCTCCGATACCACCTGGGACCCGGCCTCCGGGATCGTCGCCATCTCCAGCCACGTGACCGTGCCGCAAGGTGTCACGCTCACAATCGCAGAGGACACCGTCGTGCTGTTCGATCCCGACATCGAAATGCGCGTCTACGGTACGCTCCAGACAGAGAGCGGCGACGAAAGCGTCAGCTACTTCATGCCTGCCGACGGCAGCTCGCCCTGGAGCATCACCGCCGCCGGGGCCGGTGCACGGATCGATGTCCGATGGTGCGAGCTGCGCGGCGGCGCGCTCATTGCGACCAATGGCGCCACGCTCCTGCTCGAGGACAGCCGCGCCTGCGACTACGCCGGCTATATCGTCGGCGGCTACGACAACGGCGATGTCACGATACGACGCTGCCGCTTCTCGAACTTCGTCGAGACCCAGTTCCGGAACACCCACACGCTCATCGAGGACTGTCTGTTCGAGAACTATAACGGCGATGCGATCGATTGCTCCGATACCGCGCCGCACACGCACACGATTCGACGCGTCACCGCACGACACGCACACGGTAACTCCGCCGACGGGATCGATTTCGAACCTGTCCAGTCTGCGCTCATAGAAGACTGCCTCATCTACGACGTGAACGACCGCGGCCTGTCGCTCGGCGGCGGCTGCACCAACGTGACCGTCCGCAACTGCGTCGTCTACGGCGCCCTCAACAACGGGATCGGGATCAAGGACGGGTCCTGGGCCCGACTGAGCGACTGCACGATCGTCGACTGCGCGGTCGGTCTCAACCTCGAGCAGGACGACGGACCCGGCTACGGACACGCCGTCGCCGAGAACCTCATCCTCTGGGACAACAGCACAGCGATCAGACGCGACGGTGCGTCCACGCTCGCAATCTCCTACAGCGACGTGCAGCAGACCTCCGGCACCTATCCCGGGACCGGCAACATCAATGCGGACCCCGATTTCCGCGATGCTTCGAACCGCGACTATCGGCTCGCGGCTGGATCCCCCTGCATCGGGGCCGGTGTCGGCGGGTCCGACATCGGCGCCCGTTACCCAATCGGTGGACTACCCGCGACACCCACCGGCCTCACGCTCGCCAACGACGACCCGTACCAGGTCGAACTACGGTGGACCGACGCGAGCAACAACGAATCGCGTTTCGAAGTCGAGCGGGCGCAGGACGGTCTGCCCTGGCAGAGAATCGCCGTGCTCGGACTCGACGCGAACAGCTACATCGATATCGACGCCGTACTCGGCGCCGCCTACGCTTACCGCGTACGCGCCATCCACGCGTGGGGCGCCTCGTTCTTCTCCGAAATCAAGACCATCACGCCGGCGCTGCCCGCGAACACCGTTGCTCTCATCGACCATCTCAAGCTCACCGAACTCATGTATCACCCGCGCGACGAGATCATGCCCGGCGACGGCGAGTCCTACGAGTTCCTCGAGTTCTACAATGATGGCCCCGCCACGCTCGACCTGTCCGACTGCTATTTCACAGACGGCATCGAATACCGGTTCCCGGCAGGCACAACCCTCGCGCCCGGCGCCTTCTTCGTGCTCGCCAACAGCGCAACACACTTCGCGCAGCGCTACCCCGGCCTCAACGCCGACGACAGCTACGGCAGTTCCGGCACCAAGCTCTCCAACTCCGGCGAGCACCTCTCGCTCTGCGATCCGTACGGGACCGTGCTGCTCTCGCTCACCTACGCCGACGACTGGCACACCGCCACCGACGGGCAAGGACATTCCCTCGAGATCGTCAACCCACGCTGGACGCCTGAGAGCCCGGAAAGCTGGCTACCCAGTCTGAACATCGACGGCACGCCCCGCGCCCTGCACGCCGGCGCGCTTGTCGCGCAACGCAGCCAATGGCGCTACCACGATCAAGGCATCGATCTCGGGTCCGGCTGGCGTACCACCTCCTACGACGATGCCGCCTGGGACGAAGGACCCGCCCCGCTCGGGTTCAGCTATGCCGACATCGCCACCACCGTCTCCTACGGCGGGAATCCCGCCGACAAACACGTCACCACGTATTTCCGCAGGATCTTCCCCGTCGAGGCGGAAACCGCGGATATCGTTTCACTCACGCTCAGCGTCAAATACGACGACGGGTTCGTCGCCTATCTGAACGGGACCGAAGTGGCGCGGCGCGAAATGCCGGCCGGCACAATCGCCTACGGCACGTTCGCCGACAATCACTCCGCCTCCTCCAACGAGATGGTCTCGCTCAACGCACACATCGGCACGCTCGTGAAGGGCCAGAATCTGCTCGCGCTCGAACTGCATCAAGCCAGCCCGACCAGCAGCGACCTGTTCATCGATCTCGCGCTCGACTACGCGGCCCCGGCCGTGCCCATGCCGTCCACGCCTGCCAGCCTGCAGGCGGGCGCCGTGTCGCAAACGGCGATCGGGCTGCTGTGGCTCGACAAAAGCGACAACGAGGACGGGTTCCTGGTCGAGCGCAGTCCGACGGGAACAAGCGCATGGGCGCAGCTCGCCGAGCTGGCCCGAAACGTGAACACGTACACCGACAGCGACGTGCCGGTCGAGACGCGATTCTACTACAGGGTCCGGGCTTACAGTGCGGCCGGCACGTCGCCGTACAGCAACATTGCCGAGGCCGAGGTGGCGGCGCAGCCCACCAATGTCGTAAGCGTCAGCGTGAGCGTGAACGCGGGCGAGAACGACGCGGAAGAGCTGCTGGCCGACGGCAGCGTCGACCTGACCAGTTCCGACCTGGAACTGATCCGTGAGAACGGCGCGCAGGCGGTCGGGATCCGGTTCACAGGCGTGCCGATCCCGGCCGGCGCGGCGATCGTGAGCGCGCATGTCCAGTTCACGGTCGACGAGGTGGACAGCGAGGGCACGGCACTGACAATTCGAGGCCAAGCCGGCGACACGGTGCCGGCCTTCACGACAGCCGCCTTCGACGTGACGAGCCGTCCGAGAACGGGCGCCTCGGCGGCATGGTGGCCGCCGGCCTGGAGCATCGTCGGCGAGGCGGATTCGAACCAGCGCACGCCGGACATCACGGCGGTCATACAGGAGATCGTGGACCGGCCGGGCTGGAACGCGGGCAACGCGCTGGCACTGATCATCACGGGCAGCGGCAAG
>Ga0272441_10009612_pt1 | contig 14894 bp, 23 predicted proteins | sample SSMProp6N_FD_193582 | JGI IMG/M metagenome (GOLD analysis project Ga0272441, IMG submission 193582) | Marine sediment archaeal communities from Little Sippewissett salt marsh, Falmouth, MA, United States - SSM-Prop-6N | ecosystem: Environmental > Aquatic > Marine > Wetlands > Sediment ... | reverse complement strand
TACTTTAGATTTAATAGCCCAATGTGAGTTTGAATTATATATCTCTTCAGCCGTAACTATTTCCCAATTTTCTTTAGTAGAAGTTGGATTTTTATTTACAAACATTCTATGATTTGGTGTAACTAACATATCTAATTTTTGAGATTTAAATTTAATCATTGGGCCTTTGTGTTCATAAATATGTTTATCAACTGGATCTAAAGGTTTTTTATATTCTATTTTTGAAGTTTTAGGATTATAAGTAGCTATTTCATCATCATTCTTTAACTCAGAATACCTTTTCCAACCATTTTTAGTTAAAGTTTCTGTCTTATCATCATAACAAGCTTCAGTAGAACCCTTACCCATACCAAGAGCTTCCTCTGGGCAGAGTAATCCTATAATAAGTTGAGTTTGAAAAGTATCTGAATATTCTTCTACACCAGGAATACCTTTTTCATCTAAAGATTCAATATTCACTAAACCCGGAACAATTATCTCATTTATTTCCGTTATATCTTCTAACTCTGCTTTTATGTCTGTAAATACTGATTCTGGAGGAAATTCATCTGCAGTTCCAACAGTAACCTTATACTTAGGTGTACCATGTCTTATAATGGCATTAGCTAGAGCTTGATCAGTTGCTATCTTCCTATCTAAAGTGTCTCTAGAAGGTTGTATTAAAGATATCCCATAGGAATCCTTAGTTTTGGAGAAAAATTTAATATGTATTATATCCTCAGGTTTAATCACTGTTTTTTGAACTATGCCCTGTATCTTTTGTTGATATCCTTCAACATCTCCATATTCATTAGTATTTATTACTACTGTAACTGGATCAACAGTCTTTAAATCTGTAACTTGACCTTTTGAATTTTTAACAATCTCTATGAAAGCGTCTCCATAGACTAAAGCATAAATTACATTATCTAATATAACCAAATCAAAGTCTAATTTATCCAGATATCTTTGCATTAGGTTTTTAGCCTTATCATTTTCAGATACTAGATTATAACCCACCATCACAGTATTCCAAGCTGTTGTATTTATAGCAGCAAAGATTGTACCCTCATTCTCATAGTATTCCCAAAAACTTTTGAGAGTAGACTCACTTCTAGTAGAGCTTCCTAAACCGCCTGATGATGCCCTACCCGTAGCTATGATAGTTTTAGGTCTTCCTTCACTATCTAAGTATATTGAAGTTTTCTTTCCTAAACTAGGTGATAATCCTTTTCGGATTCTTGATAATATTCCCATTTTTAATCACAATCTATTTTTTATTATTTATATTTCCCTTCTTAATTCCTGAAAGGTTAATTTCTAAAGTAGATACATTCCTTTTCTCAAAAGGCTCACTATCCACCTTAATATTATATTCTGGATTTTCTAGATAGTCTCTAACTAAGATCGCTAATATATCTATGGCTTTCTTAATGTTACTTCCTCTAGCTACTATAGTGATATCCTTCTCCTTACCTAAGGAAAAAAAGCATGCAGATATATATCTAGATATGTCCTTACTACCTATAAAGATTCTATCAGTCATTATATTCTCCTATATCTTTCTGATTTTGTAGTACTTTCTCACATTAGAACCTCCTGTTCCGACATTTCTTTTTGCTTCCTTTACCATATTTTTAACTGAGCCCCAATCAATTTTACTTTCATCTTCTAATTGAGAGCATTGGATTGCAAATGATAAACTATCAATTGTATCGTCATTAGCACCTCTAGGAAATAATATCATTTCGTCTGACCATGCTGTTAAAGTTGGGTTTATAAAGATTCTATTAGTCTCAAAATAAACCGATAATCTCTGAACTCTAGACATTCTGTCATTTACAATTGATGATTTAATGGGTAATATTGGTAATGTTGTGGATTCCATTAATTGATCTGTTATCATCTTTTGTTGAGCAGCTGATTCTATACCAATTTTTAGAGGTTGCCACTTATTAAAATAGGATTTTATAATTTCAAATTGATGAAATAAGGATGCTTTTGTTTTTATTCCATCCATCAAATAAATAAGTCCATCCTTAATTGCCACAATACTAATACAAAAATAATCCATTCCTTCTCCTTTAGAAGCCAAATCAACTCCCATATATATGTCATATGGGGGTAGGATCATTTTATAATTTTCAACCGCAGCTTGGACCCATTCTCTCTTTATAGGAGCATCTGCATCCGCTACTATGTTATTTTGATATTGTAATTCAAAGCCTATACTGCCAATTCCAGACCTTATCTCTTGAAGTTTCTCGTAATTAAACCTATCAGGCCAAAGTACTTCTTCTTTCTCTTCGTCAATTATTGCTTGATATCTTCTACCTATGAAATTCGATGTTTCTTGAAAATAGTAATGGATGTCCTTCTCATGCCATTTTGTACCTATGGATAATATCTTTCCATCTGGTTCTAACATTGGCATTAATGTTAGATTATACCATCTTATTAATTCTTGCCTACGATGTTCAGTTTTAGAATTCTTCTGATCAGTTATATCATCTAAGATTATCAAATCATAGTGACCGCCAACCATAGAAGAAGTGATACCTAAAACAGATAGTGTAGGCTCTTTATGAGCAAAACCACTCTTCCCAGCCCTCCAAACTCTAAGAGTTGATCTTGACCAATCTTTGGAGTAACCTTTTTGTTCTCCAAATAAATCTATTAATCTTTCATTACCTTCAAGTTGATGCTGAACGAAAGTCATCATCTCGTCAGCCTTATCTTGATTTATTGTTACTATTAATATTCTAATATCTGGATCTCTTATTATTCTCCAGACAATATAAGACCCAACTATTGTAGTTTTCCCGTGTCCTCTAGGAGCTAATAATGAGACGTATCTATTGTTCTCAAATAGTTCTATCCATTCCTTATGGAAGGATTTGCATTCTAAGTTCATTACTTCTTTAATAAACTTAATTGGGTCAAGGGAATACTTTAATGATTCAAAATTCATAATAAGGGAAATAAAGAAACATGAAAACATAACTGTTTGTTATTACTAGATTATCTTGTTCTAATCTAGAAATTGAAGCCGAGACTGAATGACAGACCCAACACTAATTTTAGGATATAAATTATACCTAAAAATGGTAGAATCCATTTAGCAGCATCAGCTAGCCACTTGTCTAAATCCATTTTTCTCATCTTAATATTCATCTAATAACATTAATAACATACCGTTTGGTTCGTGTTTTTTTGATTTTCGATTATTTTAGGAATCAATGGGATCATTAGTGCTAAAGGAACCTTAGGTAATACCTTATGTCATCAAATGAATTACCGAGTAAACGAGTCATTATTGGAATCTTTTGATTCAGCATAAGTCTAATTTTCTACTACTTTACCTGTTTCTGGATCAATTAATATAATCTTTTTGTCATTGTAGTGCTTTACTAAATTTAATATAGCATGCAATACAGCTACAAATAGCGGAATATACACTGCATATTCAGGTGGAAATTCTTCTGTTTCTAAAAAGTTTATTGAGTATAATATTATTACTGGTATGATAGTTATACCTAAACCAGTAAAGAATTTCTTTACAGTTATATACCAATCGTATGCAGATACTGCTACTGGAACTGGTTCACAACTTGTTTTCTTTGGCATTATTCATCCTCCTTAATTTCTATTACGTTAGATATTTTCTTTCTACATTCAGGGCATAAGTGTTTGCTCCAACTTAATAGAAGTAGTTTTATATTTTGTTCTTTCTTTATATTTACATCGCCATAGATCTTTAGTTGCCTTGTTCCATTCTGAACTAAAGATAGCCAACTCTTCTTTTCTTGGTCTAAAGCTTTTATAAGTGTATCTATGGCCTTTAGTTGTAAAGAAGTGTCTTCTGAGTTTTCAAGTTTCTCCAATATAATGGTAGCTTTTCCTATTGCATTATCTACCTTTTTAATGTTAGTTCTTATTCCTTTCCTAAAGTCTGATATAATGATCTCAGCCGGATCTTCTCCAGCATCTATCATTTGCTCCATATCTCTTTCTTTCATGGAATCTTTATATCTCTGGACTACCATATGAGATATCTTCTTTGTTGCATCAGCCTTACTATTTATAAATTCAGCTACCTTATAAGTACTATACCCATTATCCAATAGGGTATCTACTTCATCTTGATAACCATATTTAATAATCTTATTTTCCTTACTCATTTAAAAATATACTCCAATCTAATTAAGCTAAAATGAATACCCTCTACCGAAACCCCGCCTTAGCTATGGCACTCCTATTTATTGACAAGAAATAATCATAATATCTTTTTAGATATATTATTATATATATGAAGTGGTGCTTTACCTCTTCTCATTATATTATATGGTGACCACTTTTTAATTAGAAAATCAATCCCTCCGAGAGCATACCGAAACCTTTATATACTAGTTTAGGTAGTTTCATTTTCGTTATAGCGGTGCAAATTCCTATATGTGGGCAATTGGAGCGAGTAAAGATTTAGTGCCCATTATGCTATCCGTTACACCGAAGGTGGGATACTAAGCATAGCTGCAACAACAACCAAACTTTTTTAAGGTTCCTTTATGTTAAAGCTATAACAATTAATTAATAAGATTTACTAAAGTCAAATGTCTTTATAAAACAACTAAATTGATTTTTATTTCGTCATTTTTATATTAATATCATAATGTACAAAACTGTTCATTTTCTTCAATAGACACAAATAGCAAAGTATATAAAGCTACAACTTATATAGATGCTTGATATTATGGAGAACAAAACTCAAAGCCGTAAATCAAGCCGAAAATCCAATATCCTTTGGAAATGGGATATTAGCGACATGAATAACCCCATATCTGAATTTATAGAATGGGATAAAAATAAAGCTTTTTTAATAAGTAAAGCTTTTGGTATAAAAGTCAGAAATACAAATGCTTTATTTGTTAAAAAGAATTCAGATGACAATGAATATAGGTTAAATATAAAAACCGATAAAAAAAGCCGATATTACCCAGATAAAATAATAGCTGTGAGTCGATTAATGGGAATAATAAAAACCTATTCCCAAGCTTTAAAATATGGTTATAATAAGATGAACTTACAGGACTGGATTGATTACGCAATAGAAAACAATATGATAGTTCATCATATTGACGGGGACAGCTTAAATGATTGCCCAAAAAATCTAATACTTCTTACAAAAAACCAACACAGATTAGCCCATTACCAACAAATAAAAAGGGGAAAACAACCCCTTTAATTTTTTTAATAAGGATGTGAAAAAAATATGAATATAGAAAAAAGATTTAAAATCGTAAAGCTGATAGTAAACGCTGAAAACCATAAAGCTAACAAGCCTGTAAGATGCCCACATACAATCAGGCTAAACGAAAAGCCTGAATATATAGATTACACAAATAATAACTATATTCCATCTGTAATGGTGGTTGATTAACCACCCCTATTTTTATTTTCACTCAGGATTGATTTTAAGCAATTCTGAGAGTATTTCTACCTTAGCCTATACATATACCAGCCCCATAGCTATGTGGGGCGTATATTGCCTTATATCGCACACGTATTGTTTATGACTTATGGGGGTCTATATACCCACCCAACCAACTAACCAACCTACCCACTATAGGGTGGGGCGGGTCACGCCCCACTTTTCAATTTCGGAATGTGGGGCGGGATTGACAAGTGTTAGCATACCACATCATCTATTAATATAAGGGCATTTATATATAAATGAAATATATAAAAGATCTTTTATAAATTAAAATAATATAAAATTAAATAAATAAATTTAAATAAATATAATTAAATTATATAAAAATATTAAATAAAAATAAATAATATAAATAAATAAATATTAAAATAAAAAGATATTTAAAAATATAGAAAGCTTTATAAAGGGTTACATACTACTGATTATGGTGAATAAAAATGAATAATGAGAAAGATATATGGGTTTATCCCATAAGCTTGAACTACAGAAAGAACTGGGGTATTTGGGAATCTATAAGAGAAATAACCCAAAATATGATGGACACAAATGCTGAATTTAAAATAATAAAAACATCAGATGGTTTAATATTAAAAGACTTTGGAACTGGTTTAAAAAAGAAACATTTATTATTAGGGGTATCTGAAAAACCGAATGATTCAAGAGGAAAATTTGGAGAGGGTCTTAAATTTGCTATCTTAGTCTTAAAAAGACTTGGTTATGATGTAATTGTTAAATCCAAAAACCTTAAAATAACTGTAGATACAACAACAATTGAAAACGAAAAATGCTTAAAATTATACATAGATGAATCTTATAATGATGTAACTGGAACTGAAGTATTTATAAAGGGTTATACAGGTGATGCTTTTGAAGAGAACTTTGTAAGAAATAATAAAGATATACTATTTTCATCTGGGAATGACCATATAATAAAGGAGAAAAACGCAAGATTATATGTGAAAGATATATATGTTTGTGAACTGGAAAACGCAATGTGGAGTTATAATTTATCAAATATTAGTTTATCTGAGGATAGAAATATTCCATCAGAATACTCTTTGAAAGATAGAATAGGCCGATTGTTTTCAAAATTGCATGATTCTAAATTAATAGAAGAAGTATTTCAAGCTATATTAGATGAAAAATATGAACAATCCGCTGACATGTCTTATGTTATGATTCACTTTAAGGATGCTTGGGTAACTGCATTTAAATCATTCTTTGGTGATAATGCAGTAATTTATACAAACGATAACTGGGAGAGAGAAGCTAAGTGGGTAGGGGCAAAAGTAATTAGATTACCAAGAGAAATATCAGATGGTCTGCAAGAAATAATACAAACTGATAAGGAATATGTCTTAGAGAATAACAATAAAGATATATTAGAAATACCAGACCAAAAACTATCAGAAGAAGAACTAAAGAATCTTGATATACTTAGAAACCTAAGTGATATTGTATCAATTAAAACAAAAGTTATTGTTGCATTATTTGATACCTCAGCTTGTTATAATCCTAAGAAAGATATAATATTTATAAACAAGGATATCATAGCAAACTTAAGGAGAAGTATTTCTTCTTTAGTCCATGAATTAGCCCACACATTCGGATGTGATGATATGACGGAAGAAATGATGCATACAATCGGCAATGTTGCAGGCCAATTACTTTATAAATTCGTCAAGGAGAAATATTCTCCTGATGATGAATCAGGGGGTCTTGGGTCTTTATTTGATTAGATTGACATATACCCGACCTGTTTTATATTCTTTCGATATTCATTTTGTCTGCCAGATGGTGATGGTCGGGCTCTTCTTTTTTTTACATTGATACGTGGGGCGGGCCAGACTATATGTATCGCACCCGCCCCATATTTGATATAGTGGTTTTGTGGGGCGGGTTACGCCCCACTCTCTATCTCACAATTGTGGGGCGGGTATGACACCCTATACCACGATATTCCTTAGCAAGCACGCCCCACATATATTTATCGCCTTATTTTTATAATAATACTAATATATAAGATGTTTTATTTAAATCAAAAAATATTAATAAATTATATAATAATGTTTATATATAAATAAATAAAATAAACTCTAATGAATAAAAATGAATAAAAAAAAGAAAAAATTAAAAAAGAAAGGATTTAGATTTATGGATTTTTATAATATTATCCATAATTAAATGTGTTTCTTTATCCATTTAGCAAACCTTCAAGTTTTTCAAGTCTTGAAATTAAACGCTCAAGTTGTTTATCTTTATTGTTTACTGTATATTTTCCTGATGGTTTACGCTTTTCGACATCTTTAATTCTATCGTTGATGTATTTAATTCTGTTCTCTAAGCATTTTTTCTTAAAGGTTTTGTGTTTTTGAAGTTGCCCGTCAATTATGATATCTTTATTGTCATAAGATAGATATCTATTCCTGTTCATAAAGGTTTTAATGTTATAATCTTTATGGAACTTCTCTATTGAACTACCAGCTATACTGTAAGGATTATCTGAGTTGTATAAGATACCGAATCTTTTAATATTTTCAGTTGCTGACATCTTTTTTAAGATGTTTGGTATTTCACTATAAGGTGTTTGCTCTTTAGCTTTAACTGTTGCCTTTTTTGATTGTTTGCTATCAGTTGCCTTATTATCAGATACTATCGGGATTGCCTTTCCCTCGTTTATAAGGTATCTGATACCATTTATTTCTACTATTTCAGTCATTTTACCACATTCCTATTATAATACATAGATAGTCTATACTATATATAATACTATCCTATATATTCTATATAGATATATATAGTCTATATAGAATATCACGCCCCACCAACTTATTTATATCAGATTATTTTTATATTATCATTTTTATACAAGATCAAGGATATTATTAGGAATGTGGGGCGGGTGTGTTACTTGTTACCATATCATATGATATACTGTATCAAGCTAACTATTAGCAAGGCCGCCCCACTCCAGATAGTCAATTTATGTGGGGCGGGTTTGATATATGTTATCAGGGAGCATAGTAGCATTGTGGGGCGGGTATGCTATCTGTTAGCAGGAAGCAGGTTAACATGTGGGGCGGGCATGTCATATGTTACCAAGCTACTTGATAGCATTGAGCTGTGGGGCGGGTGTGATAGACATTGTCAAGTATGCTACACATTCTCAGCCATGCTAAACAATATCAGCCGTGCTAATAATTGTATCTGACTATTAATATATAAATAAGATATATAAAGGTGAATTTATATAAAAGATTAAATAAAAATACTATTATAAAAGCATTTAAATACAAAAGACTTTATTAAAATGAATTATATAAAAATAGCTTTATAGAAGTAAATATATATAATTATATATATATGTTCTTCAATACAAAAATATATAAATATATATATAAATATAGAAAAAACTATTATAAATGGGATAAAATAAAAATCTAATTATAATAAGAATAATTATAAAAAGACTAATATAAAAGCAGTTTTATAGGAGAGAATAATATAATAAGGGATTTATAATGAAGATATATATAATAAACTAAGTATAATATCAATTTTATATTATTATCTTATATATAATTAAATGAATAAAAGCCCAAATATATATGTGAGAAATATAAAATTATTTATATAGAAGTGAATAATATATAAGTCAATTTATTTAAAAGATTATTATATAACTCAATTCTATAAAAGTATTATTATATTAACCCTATTATAAGGAGAGCATTTATATTAATAGTTTTATAAAAACCTTTATTATATAAGATTTTAAATACAAAAACTTTTATAGTTACTGAATATATAAAAGAGCATTTATAGAAATATTTACATATATATATTTTAATGTATTTATATAGACATACGCAGATAAAATCAAAATTTATATAAAAATAGCTGAATAAATCCATAACGATAAGAGTAGTTTCCCGTTATTTTATATCCTATGAGATTATTATATAACGCTTTTAATAAATAAATATTTAGAGCAACCAAAAACTTTAAATACTCAATTCAGATTTTAAGTTTGGTGATAAGAAAATGAATAATAGAGCCTATAATAAGAAAGCTGGTGATATTAGCATATCCACTAAGGATATCTTGAAAGAATTAAAAGGTAATGGAAGGTGTCAATATGTCAATTAAATTAATATATAATAAGAACAACACATTAGATTACGATAGTATGCTTACTGACGGAATGTCGGATAAGAATATTAAAGTAATAAATAAATATAGTAAAGCAAAAGATAGCCTATTAAATAAGAAAAGAAATAAATATTATAACCACTATGATAAAAAACCTGAGAAGGAAGCTATTAATTTAAACAAGAGAGCAGAAGCTATTAAAAAACCTATGCCTACTCTAAAGAAAAGACTATTACAAAAGGGAACTATTAAACCTGAAAAGAAAAATAAGGATATAATAAATGATAGTCCTATTATAAAAGAAATGCCTAATGATACATCTGAAGATATATTTATTAAAAATCAGATTATTAATAATATAAATATGTCCTTAGATAATTATAATGAAGCTCAGATAATAAACACTTATTCAACTGTGAATAAATATGGTAAGAATGTTTCTATTGTTACAGGTAATACAAGAAAAGCAGATACTATTAGGCAATTACCCTTTTATTCATTCGGTAGCATAGATGAATATAATATAAATACATTACCTAAATCTTATTTATCAAGATATGGTGTTGAAAAGTTTGAGTTATTTCAATCAGGTAATTATAATGGTAAGTCTTTAATATCAAGGCGATATTTATGTGATATATTAAATACTTGGTGTAAGATATTAAAGATACCATATAAACAAGGTGTTAAAATGTGGTGTATAGATATTGAGCAGGTATTAATAACAGGTAAGACTAAGAAATATACAAGTATTAATGGTGAGATAGCTATTAGGATATTAAAAGATATATTATTCCTAATGAGAAATAAAAGTTTTAAATCCATTACTAAATATGCTAAAAAAGAAAAGGTATCACAACAACTGCATAATTATATAAAAGGTTTAACCTATGATAGAGTAAGTAAGGATTATATAAAAGGATTAAAGGATAATCTTTACTTTACATTAAAAGCTAATGATATAGTATGGGCAATACCAAAATACTCACCTGATTATATAATTAAGCACATAAAATTACTACAATCTGGTAAATATCTTACAGATATATATGTTCCTATCATAAATAACTTAACTAAGTTTCCTATTAAATGCACAGATATGACTGTTAAACCTATGACTAATGATGAACATGATAAAAACTCAGATGATTACGATATAGGTAAATATATATGGGAAGATTATTAATTCATTCCTATCTTTTTCTATTTTTTTTTATATTTTTATTTATATCTTAGATTAGCATAAAAATCATAAATCAATTCTAAGAGCATTTAATTTTTTTAATGGTAATATAGCTATTTGAAAAGATATTGCCTTTAAGATAGCTTAAAATCAATTCTTATTCATTTTTAATTATAAAGCTAAATTCTTAATCCTAAATTAACTTATATCCTTTTTATTATTTAATCTTAATGAGTAATGTAAAGTCTATTTAAACTTAATTAATATTATTATTAAATTTTTTTAAGAATTAATCAATAAGACTACTAATTATATAGCTCATAGCCTATATTAATAACTCTATTAGTAAAATATATTTTTATTTTTAAATCTATTTATATAATCATATTTTGAAATTTTTTAGCCGAAAACTTTAAGTAGTTGATTCTCAAACCTTATAAACTTTTCGGAAAACTTTAAATAGTTTGAGAAAAATTTCACAGATGAATGAGAACAATCATTCTTACACTTATAGTTAAGATTGTTTATGATTAATGATTGTAAGAACATTAGTTATATTACAATTTTAACTTTTATATGATTATTCGTTTCAGCATTTAGGATTATGGGTAATAATAAGGTAATTATATCTTATTTGTTTTAGCAATTTATTGTTATAATGGATAGGATATAGCTTATACTGTCCTAATAATGTTCTATTAGGTTTTAAATCCTATATGAGTAAATGTAAAAAAATATCCTTACCCAATCATAAAAATGGTATAGGGAAACACCATTAAGTTTTGGATATTCTTATTAAACACTCCCTTTTATAGTTATTACAAGTGTAAACAAGTGATGACTATTGATTACAGGTGTTCTATGGTGAGATTAGATAATTAATGTAATAGTATCTGTTCTTTTTATTAGTTAATAATTAAAATGTATTATTAACTCTTGCTATTATAATCTAATCTCATCTAATAATACTCTTAATTTAATATCTCACCAATTTAAATTAGGATTTAAAAATGTTTTTTAAAAGGTGAATAAAATGAGAAAAAATAAACAATATGTAATTAATATTCTTGATGGGCTATCAGCTCTAACAAGAGAGATATTTTATAATCAAGATGAGCTATCTAATATATCTAAAAAGGACTTGAAATTACTGAATAATGAAATAGATAAGCTATCTGATAAGATAAACTATCTTGCATCTTGTTATAAATAATTAATCATTGTCATTTGTTATGACAGGGTTTCTATACTCTTCCCTTAAAAAAGACAAATGTATAGGAGATATAAAAATGACTATGCAAGTTGATGTAAAAGTAGACGGCAAAGTTATAGCTACAGTAAACATTGATGAACGTGGAAAGAAAAACCCATTCTCAAGTGGTAGTATAGGCTATCACGGAAATGGTAAAATTTCCATAAATGATAAAGTTCATCAGGCAAATATATTGTTTACTGAAGTCGGCACAAAAGGAAAATATAGCAAATAATTATGCTTATTTCCTGATGTATTAGGCTGGTGTAATCCTCATATGGTAAGGAGTAATTATTATTTCATATAGTAATTACTCCTATCTTATTTTATACCTTACATTTTTCTTATTCTATTTAGTAAGGTATATATAATGGATCAAGGATAAAGGAGATAAAAAATGCTGAATAAAGATACACTTAAAATTCTATATGCACATAAGCATAGGAATTGGGATTATAATATATCTAATAAGAAATTAACTTTATGCTGTAATAGATGTGGTGAACATCATTCAGTTAATTTATAAGGGTTATAAAAAATGATGAAAAAAATATCTAAAGAGAGTAATATAGATTTCGATATAGATATAGATGAACTTAAGGATATTCTAATCGAATTAAAACAGATTAACAGGAATTTGGAAATCTTGAATAATATATTACAATCAAAATTATAAAGGAGATTTATATGGCTAAAGCAAATAGAAGATTTCAAAGAGAAGAATTACCCACTCATAGTAGATTAGGGGAATATAAAATACCCATTAAATATAGGAAAGAATTTATGGGTAATAGAAAATCTAAGTGGGTAACTAAAAAGAAATACTTAGAGTTTCTTAATTGGAAAAAAGATAAGTGATTAAATATGTGCTTAATAAATATTAAAAGGAAAGGAAAGGAATATGAATATGGATATAAAATATTTTCCATAAAAGATAATAAATTATATCCATTTAAAGAAGATTATTGTATTAAAAATAAACCTTTTAAACTTGGATTAAATAAATGTGAAGGTGAAGGTTTTCACGCTTTTATTAAAAAGGAAGATGCTGAATTAACACTAAAATTTATTAAGATGTTAATAAAGACATATAATAAAATGTTTACATCAAATAAATTTGTGATTAAAAAGGTGCAAGTAAAAGAGATTACAGAATGGGGATTTAATATAAGAAAGCAATCTGATATATTTGATTTAAATCAAGATATTAATTCTATTAAGTTTAATAAAATGATAATTAGAGAGTGATTAAAATGAAATACAAAGTTATTAGAGTGTGGTATGTTGAATCAAATGATATTGATGATGCTATGAAAGAAACAAAAAATTGGAAACATAATTGTGTTCAAGTGATTAGATTAGATAAATTTCCAATAGGTGTATTTTCCTGTAATAATTAGAGTGATTAAGATGATTAAAGAACTAATGCTATATATAGAAATTAAACTGTTCTATAAGAAACATTATTGGAATGAATTAAAATGCCTTAAACAATTTGCTTATGTTATGATTAAAATAGATGAATATATTGAGTGATTGAAATGAAAGCAAAACAACTAATAGATTTGTTAAAGAAATGTAATCAAGATTTGGATATAGTAATATTCAATGGTGAATTCTGGAATGATATAGAGAATATATCTGAAGGAAACTTTGATGAAGAAATGGGAGAATATTATGATAATCCAAAAGGAAAAAAGAAAAGATTATATTTGGAGTGATTAAAATGGATATGAAAAGAGAGATTATAGGTATATTATCATTTGCCTTTATGATTACAGGAATAAAGGTATGGTGTAAGTATGATGATATAATATCTATGCTCATATCAGCAATAGTAATAGGTGTATGTATGCCTGTATTTATAAAACTAACTTTGAGTGATTGAAATGGATATAATTTTAATGCCTAAATGGTTAGCAGATTATTTAGAAACTCAAATACCAGATTTAAAAAAGTATTATAATAGAGTTGATATTACTGAAATTAGAAAAAATATTCTAAAAGGCGATTAAAATGACAATAGAATTTATACTTAAACTTTTAAGTGAAGGGTATTATATCTATTTAGATAAGGAGAATAGAGCAATTGGAGAGTGATTGAAATGGAAGAAATTATTTGTGAAGCAGAAATTGAAAGACAAAGAAAAGTAAAGTTTGATAAAAACTATTGTTGTCCAGCAGGATGGAAAATGTCAGGAAATACTTGGAATTTAGGATATAAAATATATAAAACAAAAATTACAAAAGGATTGCTATTTAATAAAAAGGAAACTATTTATGGCTGTGAAATATGTTTTCACAATATATTTGGTAGAGAAGGGTTTGTGAAAGTATATGATAAAACATTAATGGACTTTGTTAGATTATTTTGTAGAGAGTTAAATATGGATATAATTAAATGCTGGAAAGATGCAAAATGAATAGAGAATAAAAATCATAATCTATGTAAGTGATTGAAATGGATAAGTTATGTGAGTATTGTAATGAGGAAGAGTATGTGTTTCTTCATTATGGAATGTATCTGTGTAAGGAATGTTTTAAAAAGATAAAGGAAAGGGAGAATTCAAATGGATAATGAAATATCACAGATTAGGGCATTACTTAAAAGTGCTTTAATAGAATTAGATAGATTACAAAGGGAATTAAAAGGACAAAGAAAATGGTAGCAATCTTTAGTAGATATACAGGATTTCTTACAACGGATAGTGAAATAGTTAAAAAATTGTTTGAAGAAGATAAATTAAAAGGAGATTGAAAATGGATTTGAAAATAAAAATCTGTCCAAATTGTAAACACAAAGATATAGTAGAGGATATGACAGATAATAGATATGA
>Ga0272441_10009611_pt1 | contig 14895 bp, 8 predicted proteins | sample SSMProp6N_FD_193582 | JGI IMG/M metagenome (GOLD analysis project Ga0272441, IMG submission 193582) | Marine sediment archaeal communities from Little Sippewissett salt marsh, Falmouth, MA, United States - SSM-Prop-6N | ecosystem: Environmental > Aquatic > Marine > Wetlands > Sediment ... | reverse complement strand
CGTTGTCGACGAAAGCAAACGCAAAAAAATAATCGAGCTGATGAATGCCGAAACCATCGAACAAATCAGCGGCTTCGTTGAATCGTACGCAGCAGCGAAGGAGGCGGTGGATGAGCTTCGCCGTTTGTTCGAGCTTCTGGAAGTTATGGGTGTTGCTGAATTTTGCAGGTTCGATATTGGCATAGTCCGTGGTCTGGCTTATTACACCGGAATCGTGTATGAGATTTACGATAAGGCCAGTGAGCTTCGTGCCATTGGTGGAGGCGGCAGATATGATGATTTGTTAAAACAATTCGGCGGGCCAGCCATACCTGCTACCGGTGTTGGGATAGGTGATTGTGTGTTAGCCATACTGCTTGAGGAAAAGGGACTTTTGGAAAAACAATTGTCATCACCCAGGCTCGATTACTTTGTTGCATGTGTAGATAAACAGCTTTTCGAAAATGCAATTGGGATAACCATGAAGTTGCGGCGAGTCGGGCTGGCGGCTTGTTTCAGTTACAAGACCGCCGGTCTGAGCAAGCAGCTTAAAGAGGCCTCCATCCGCAATGCAAAAAACTGTATAATCGTCGGAGAGGAATTTAAGAAAAAAGAGCTTGTCGTTAAAGATATGTTTACTGGCAACCAGCAGCTAATCGGGGTCGATAAATTCTTCTCACAGCTTGAATCCGAATCGAAATGAAGAATTTTCATCTCAACCACTATGAGCGGGCATTCGGGAACTGGCTGATTGACAACGGTGTTAAATATATAGCCGTAGATGAACAAAAGCGGGCGGCGTTCGGCCGCTCGGATATTAAAAGTTTCGATTACCTTTTATATCCGGTCAGCGGAGAAATAATAGTTGCAGAGGTAAAGGGAAGATTATTCAAGGGTACCAGCTTTGCAAAACTGACGGGTTTCGAATGCTGGGTCACAACCGATGATGTGGACGGGCTGACACAGTGGCAGGAGGTTTTCGGGCCGAGCCATATCGCTGCTTTCGTCTTTTCTTACAGAATAAAGAACATCGACGTTGATTTTGACGGCAGGGAAGTTTACGATTTCGACGGGGGCAGATATATATTTTTTTGTGTCAAATTACAGGACTATCGCAGGTATATGAAAGTTCGCAGCCCGAAATGGCAGACCGTTACGCTGCCGGCGGATAAATTCCGTAAATGCGCTGTTCAAATGCAAAATCTCCTGTTGTAAAGCTTTAGTATTTGAGAGGGGCACTTTCACAGGCGCGTTGCGAGAGGCTTAGATTGTTCTAAAATTGCTTCAAATTTATCGGTTTTTTTAGGTTTTTTTGGAGTTTTTGCCAGGTATCTAAATCTTTTGCGGAGTCGATTCGCGGCACAAAACCGAATTTGAGATATAGATTAATAGCAGGTATCCTCGGCGCTGCGGTAACCAGATATGCTCGTTTATGTCCCAGACGCCGCATTCTGTTACAAATACAGCTAACCAGTGGTTTTGCCAGGCCGCGGCCCTGCATTTCGGGGACAATAGCAAGCCAGTGGAACTTGCCGAACCTTTGCCCGTGATGGTTTTTATCAAACCAGGCTGTTGCTGTGCCTACGGCGTTATTGTTACTATCGAAGAGGAAGCACTGACGCCGGCTGAGTAATTTTACGTTTGTTCCGAACTCATATTTGTATCGTTGCGGGTTGATTTTTTCATACTTTTCAGCTTTATAATGGATGTCCAGCCAGAATCGTTCGAACCCTTTTTGGTACCATTGAAAGGAATATCATTCGGGCAGGGTATAGGAATCTATGTTGTCGAGGTTATCTCGCACCATTTCTATTTGAATGTACTCCTGTGGCTCATTCATACCAGCCAATTATAGTCTTTTCTTAATTTAGAGGCAATTTTCGGTTTTATTTGCTGTTATGCTGTGATGACAAATAGGTGGCAAAAACAGAGTTTTTTGTGTATAATATGTAGAATGAGAGTCATAGCTGGTACAAAACGCGGTATGAAACTGACCGGCCCGAGAAACGAGGTCTCCCGGCCTATCCTTGACAGGGTCAAAGAGTCGCTTTTCAGCGTGCTTCATAAATATGGGCTGCCGGAGGGTAAAATGGCGGCTGATTTATTCAGCGGGGTCGGCTCTTTGGGTATTGAGGCACTGAGCAGAGGGGCTGAGTTTGTTACGTTCGTTGATAAGGACCCTGCGGTCATTTCGATTCTAAAGGCTAATATAGAAAAGGCAGGTTTTGGCAAAGAATCGAAAGTAATAAGGGCCGATGCTTTTAAGATAGGCGCTGCGGTCGATTTTGATGGGAAAAAGTATGACCTTGTTTTTGTTGACCCGCCTTATTCGCTGACAGCCGATGCCGGGGAAGGTTCTCTTTTGAGCGGATTATTGGCATTGCTGCCGGAGCAATTGGCGGCGGAAAGTATTGTTGTGGTAAGGACTTACAAACAAACAGAGCTGCCGGACAGATACGGTCTGCTCGAAGTAATTGAGCGGCGAAAATGGGGAAATATGACGATAACTATATTACGGAACAGAATCGATGACGAATAAACAGGCAGCGATAAAAGTAATCAGGCGATTGCACAGTAAAGGTTATGAGGGCTTACTGGCCGGCGGCTGTGTGCGTGATATGTTATTGGGGCGGGCGGCCAATGATTATGATGTGGCAACCAACGCTTTGCCGGCGGAGATAATAAGATTATTCAAGCGGACGATAAAAATAGGGGCACAATTCGGCGTAGTAGTGGTTTTAATAGACGACACTCGTGTGGAAGTAGCCACTTTCAGGAGCGAAACGGATTATCTTGACGGCAGACACCCGGAGGCGGTTAAATTCGTCAGTGCCTCGGAAGATGCCAGCCGAAGGGATTTTACCATCAACGGGATGTTTTACGAACCGCTGAGAAAAGAAGTGATCGATTATGTCGGCGGTCAGGGCGACCTGGAAAAAGAGGTGATTCGAACCATCGGAAAGCCGGCTGAGAGGTTTGGCGAAGATTACCTCAGAATGCTCAGGGCGGTGAGATTTTCTACGCAGCTTGGCTTTTCGATTGAGCCTAAGACCTGGAAGGCGGTTTGCAAGGGGGCAGAAAACATAACCAAAATAAGCGGCGAGCGGATTGCAATGGAGCTGGAAGCAATTCTGGTCAATCCAAATCGCTCTCACGGGGCTTCAATGCTGATTAAGAGCGGTTTGGCCGAAGCTATTTTTCCAGGTTTTGAGGGTAAAAAGGCACAATTTGCTATAAGTGTACTTAGTAAGTTAAGGCGAAAAGTTAATTTTGCGCTGGCATTGGCGTGTTTTTTTGCGGATTTTCCGGCGAAATTTGCGCTTGAAAGATGTGTGATTTTGCGGCTTAGCCGAAGACAAAATAAACATATCAAATTTCTATTGACCAACAGGGGTAAACTTCTGGAAGCAGAAATGTCATTGGCCCGGCTGAAGAAAATTGCATCAGAACCCTATTTCGGTGACCTTTATGAGCTTCAGCGGGCGATCCAAAAAACCAGGGGCAACGGCAGAAAAGCCCTTATGCCTTTAATAAACCTAAGAAGACGGTTAAAGGCTCTTGGTGATGTTGAGTTACGGCCTAAGCCGTTATTGAATGGGCATGAGCTGATTGGATTGGGGGCGGCGCCGGGGCCGGGACTGGGGCAGCTGGCTGAGGAGATGTATATTGCACAGCTGGAAGGGGTGCTGCAGACGTTTGAGCAGGCACGGGAATGGGGGTTAAAGTGGCTAAAAAGGCATAAAGAAATTTGTAAAAGGTGAGGTTCGGGGAACGATAAAAAGGGGGAAAGGGAGGAAAGAGAGTAGAAAAAGAGTGTGTTTTGTGTAGGTTTTTGTATTTTTTTGTGTGGAGGGAGTTAGAGAAGGCTTGTTTTTGGGCTAAAAAGCGGGTTTTCGATTTTAGGTTAGCCTTGTTTTTGGGCCAAAAATGGGGGTGGTTTTCCCGATATAAGACATCGGGATAAATCGTGGTGGGGGGATTTTGGGCACCCCTTATATTGGGCTAAAATCGAGGGTGGGGGTTTTTAAAACGACGAAAAATTGAAAAAAAAGTTACAAAATGACAAAGAAAAGAGGAAAAAAAGAAAAAAATGAGGAAAAATTGAAAAAAATGATGCAAAAAGATGTCGAATTTGCGGTGTGTTTTCACAATCGGGCATTTTCATAGTTCATGGTGCTGATTGAGTATTTTGTCGGGGGTAGGTGGAGGTTGCAATTGAGCAAAATGTTAAAATGGGTAAGATAGGCAAGCTGCGTAGTTTTGACCCCCGACGACAAATTTCGATGGCAAGATTTTGAGTTGTGGAGCCGCATCGAGGGACTATTTTAAATTGTGGCTCACAATTGGCTCGGGCGGGAGGTTTAAAAAATAAAAAAAAGGAGAGAAATATCAAGTAAAGGCAATAGATATTATCAGGAAAAAGGGGTGAGAATTTACTTGCCTTTTTTGTCCGGTGGGTATAGACTAATGGTTCTAATTTTGCCTAAAGGCCATTTTTTCAACGGGCCTGGGCAGGCATACAGGAGCAGGTTCGTGAAAGGAGGAATCTTTCGGCCGCTGGTAACAGGAGTTTTTTCGCCTTAATTAAAAACAAGTGATTTGGAGCAGGTACATTTTTTGCTAAACAAACCGGTTATTAAGCAAGAGTAATGAAAAGACGGTTAATGTGTGTTGTTGGAGGAGGTATAGAAATGAAAAATCTGGTTATCCTATTGGTTCTGGCAGTAACTGCAAATACAGTTTTGGCAGAGGGGGTGGTTTATTTTGCAGATGAGAATTTAAAAGCCGCTGTTGAAGATGAACTTAGTATCTTTGATCCTAATGCCACTGACATGCTCGGGCTGACTAATTTAAATGCCGACAATAAAGGCATAAAAGACCTTACGGGGTTGGAGTACGCTACGAATTTGACTGATTTGGATCTGAACTGGAATTATGGTCTCGGTGATATATCTGCGGTTTCGTCCCTGATAAATCTGACATACCTAAGCATTCAAGGCTGTCAAATCAGTGATATCTCTGTGGTTTCGTCCCTGAGTAAGCTAAAGTCACTGGCCTTAGGAGCCAATCTTATCAACGATGTTAATGCGGTATCAGGCCTAACAAATCTGACGAAACTATATCTATGGAGCAACCAGATCAACGATATTTCCGCCCTTTCAGATTTATCAGATCTGACTGGTTTGAATTTGCAACGTAACAAGATAGAAAACATTTCAGCTATTTCCACATTGACCAAATTGCAATGGATTTATTTGGATGAGAATAAGATTGAAGATATTTCCGCCATTTCAGGATTAAAAGCCTTAAAGACCTTGGTTTTAAGTGAGAATCAGATAGCAGATATTACAGCTGTTTCAGAACTTTCAAGCTTAACAACATTAAAACTGGCCAGTAATAAAATTACTGACTGTAACTCATTAGAAAATCTTGGCAATCTAACATTAGTGGAACTTCAGGAGAATCAGATTCGGGATATTTCCGAGCTTTCGCATCTGGCTAATTTAACGAGACTCTATTTATACGGTAATCCGTTAAATACAGAAGCATATTGCATATATCTGCCTTTAATCGAGCACAATAATCCAGGTATACTTCTGAGTTATGATGCTAATCCTAACCCGTTCGAAAGCTGTGTTCCAAACGTTATCTATGTGGACGCAAACGCTATCGGAGCAAATGACGGATCTAACTGGGAAGATTCCTTTAACTACCTTCAGGATGCTTTGGAAGTAGCAACAATCGGAGATGTTATTCTCGCAGCAGAGGGAACTTATAGGCCTGATCACGGAGGTGGTAATACAAATGGCGATCGTTTGTCCGTATTTCAGCTTATCGGAGGTGTTGGGGTTTATGGCGGTTTCCCATCGGGTGGAGCTTTATGGGAAACTCGCGACCCAAATCTATATCCGACGATTCTCAGTGGCGACCTTAACGAGGATGATATTGAAGTAACCGATCCCTGTGATTTATTGGATGAACCTACCAGGGCAGAAAATTCCTATCATGTGGTGAAATCCAATTCCAGTTTAGGGGTAATACTCGATGGTTTTATCATTACCGGGGGTAACGCCAATGTACCATATGCTCACAGGTCGGGTGGTGGAATGATAGTTGGCGGTCGCATAAAACTTCTCAACTGTATTTTTGCAAAAAACACTGCCGGCTACACTGGAGGTGGTTTGAACAACAACTCCTCCTCTTGCTCTATAAGTAATTGTGTTTTCAGAGATAATGCAGTTGGAATGGAAGGTGAAGAATATGCTGAAGGCGGTGGGTTGCATAATGATGGAACCGATGCTATTATTTCAAGCTGTTTATTTGAAAGTAACTGGTCAACGGTCAAAGGCGGCGGGATGTCAGATCATGGTCCATCTAATATTGTTAACAAGCCAAGAATTTCCAATTGTACCTTCATTGGTAACAGGGCTGAATATAAGGGAGGCGGTATGTATGTCCAGGACAGCACTCCTACCATTGAGAATTGTGAATTTACAGAAAATTATGCAGGACCAGATGAGCATTCCGGGAGTGCGTTATATGACTGGTGTGGCGGTGGAATATATAACTGGGATTGCAGCCCGATCCTGTCAAGCTGCACCTTTGTCCGGAATTTTGCTTATTTGGGAGGTGGTGGTGTGTGCAACTCCTGGTATAGCGATACTATCTTAAACAACTGCAAGTTCACTGGAAATTCAGCTGGATGGGATGGAGGCGGAATATATAATAATTATTCGAGCGCCCCAACAGTTGAAACTTGTGAATTCACTGGTAATTCTGCTAAATATGGTGGTGCGATAAATAATGAGCGTAATAGTGAGCCTTTGTTAACTAACTGCACATTTACTTCCAACGTTGCAGAATTATCAGGTGGTGGTATTGATAATAGTCACAGTAATCCCATCGTGACCAGTTCGATGTTTACTGGGAATTCAGCTTCTTGGGGAGGCGGGATTCATAATTTTAATAGCAACCCAATAGTAAGCAACAGTATTTTCGGTGGAAATTCGGCGGATAAGGGCGGTGGAATATATAACCAATGGGAAGTTAGTATAATATTAGCAAATTGCTCGTTTGCCGGCAATTCAGCAACGACCGGTAACACAATTGTTTGTGATTCTCATGGTCAATCACATCCAAGCGTTCTTCAAATTAACAACTCCATTCTTTGGGATGGCGGTGAAGGTATCTTCAATGGTGACAGTTCAGAAATAACAATTACTTACAGTGATGTTCAGGGCGGCTGGTTTGGTGAAGGTAATATTGAAAATGATCCTTTATTTTTTGATCCCGGCTATTGGGATCCCAATGGTACAGTTGATAATGCGGGAGATGATTTTTGGGTAGCTGGTGATTATCACCTGCAGTCCAACTCGCCTTGTATCGATGCCGGTGATCCAAACTATATAACTGAGCCAAACGAAACAGACCTTGACGGTAATCCTCGCATAGTCAATGGCATTGTCGATATGGGAGTTTATGAGTCCTCGATGGCTCCAATAGAAGCGTACCTTAAAATTCTGCCGCATAAAATTATCCGCCACAGCCGAAAGAAACTGATAATGGCATGGTTACGTTTGCCGGAAGAGATAACCAAAGACCAGATTGAAAGTAATGAGCCATTGTTACTCTATCCGGGCGGCATTGCAGCCAGGCACCAGTATGTCTTCCAGAGCAGAAGGGCTCATAACCGATACACACGCATTTTTGCCTTCTTCGACAGGACAGCCCTGATGGAAGCTGTTGCTGATAATGGAAATGTGGAATTAGAAGTTTTCGGCAATTTAACTACCGGCCAATCTTTCTACGGTTCAGACACGATCAGAATTATGGGCCTTCGTTGGCGGAACCCATGGCGATGGCGCGGACCTTAACGCCGATTCGGTGGTTAATTTCTTAGATTTTGCAATGCTTGACGGCTGCTGTTTCGAAGTTGTTAGAAAATAGACAGGCTGGGAGTGGTTGATTTGTTTAAGTTTGTCTTTGTTGTGAAGATTTGGGGAGTCTAACAAAACCCGACTTGAATTCAATGAGCCGTCTCGCGGAACCATTTTGATAGATTTCTCGGCTTCGCTCGAAATGACAATCCGCGCTCGAAATGACAATCCTCTCTCGCAATGAGCGTTAGTGGCCGAAATGACGATGAGGTTTTGTCAGGATCTGTTATTTTCTTTTTCTCAGGCAGATTGCTCCGAGGGAGAGTAGGAGGATTGCGGAGGGTTCCGGGATGGTTGTAACTTCAAGGTTGTCCAACTCAATTACGCCCCAGCCTGTATCCTTGAATTTCAAGGTAGTAACAGGGGAATCAAAATATATAGTCGAGGAATTATCAGCCGACCAGCAGGACCGATGTTCTTTTAGAATTTTCCTGTCATCGGCAAAGGCTGTGAATGTGCTGGATATAATTCCAAAGTCGAATGAAGCAGAGATTATTGGCTGTTCGTTGAATGAAATAGAAATATATGACATTCCCGGGCAGAGGCTTGAAAAGATATAGTTATCGTCTCCGAGTGGGCCTGAAAAGAAACAGGTTTTTGCCCATGCGCCGGTTACGGTAATGTCGGAGCCGTAAATATCTTCCATGTAGGACTCAATAACAGTTGCATCACTGCAAGATGGGAGAGGCTCAAAATCAAAAAGAACAGTAGTTGCATGGGCATTTTGTACAAACAACAAAAGACTAACGGCCAGAGTAAAGCAGGGCCTAAATCCTTTCACCGACCTCACCATTTACCACCTCCTAACGAAAAAACCCATTAGTATCACAGCGCACGGCATCTTCTGCCGGCTGTGGAAACAGCACTATCCTTATTTTGAGTTTTCCGCCCCTGGTGAGTTTTCTCCGGCCCCCAGCTTCGGGCGCTAAATAATACAGAATTCCTGTAATGCAAAAGTACGTAAAAGCACTTAAGATGAGTTTTCCCACCCCGCAATTATCCTTATTATACAGGGCGAAAAGGTTTTGTCAAGAGAAAAAAGAGAAATTTTTCAAAATTTTTTTGTATTAGAAGGGGGACAATCGGGGTTTTTGGGGCGAAAGAGGGGGAGGGGATTTTTAATGTTTGCAAATTTAGTAAGGTTTTAATATTATGGCGGAATTGTAAAAGGCGGCAGGTATTAGAGGAGTTGGAAAAACAACAGGAACTTTTTATAAGTTAAGGAGGAAAACGAAATGGAACGGAAGGTATTGTCAGCACTGTTATTTATTGTAATTTTGGCTTTTTGCGTTGGCGCGCAGGCTGAGGAGAAGGTAATTCGTCTTGGTATGATAGGGCTGGATACGTCGCATGTGATTGCCTTTACGAGCTATATCAATAATCCTGAGAACAAGACGGGGTGTAAGGTTGTAGTGGGGTATTCTGGTGGTTCGCCTGATATGCCGGCATCTGCCGACCGGGTGGAAAAATTTACGAAGCAGCTGCACGAGGAATACGGCCTTGAGATAGTTGATACGATTGAAGAGCTTTGTGAGAAGGTTGATGGTGTGATGCTTGAGAGCGTTGACGGTCGGCCGCACCTTAAGCAGGCGATTCCTGTGATCAAGGCCGGGAAGCCATTGTTTGTGGACAAGCCGATGGCCGCCAGCCTTGCGGATGTAATCGAGATATTCCGACTTGCAAAGGAAAACGGGGTGCCGTGCTGGTCGAGCTCATCTTTTCGCTACGGTACTGGGATAGTTGGGGCCGGGAGCAACGAGGAACTTGGTGAGATTGTCGGCTGTGATGTTTTCGGTTCAAGCTCGTGGGCGAAGCATCATCCGGACCTTTACTTGTACGGGGTGCACGCGACGGAGGCGCTTTTTGCAGTGATGGGTACGGGGTGCAAGAGCGTTCGGCGGGTGAAAGCGGGCAAGACGGACATGGTAATCGGCGTCTGGGAGGACGGTCGAATCGGGACTTTTCGAGACCTTCGGGGCGGCAAGAGCGGTTCGAATGTTTATATCTACGGCAAAAAAGGTATGGTGACGGGCAAGTCGGCGGGTTACAAGCCGCTGATTGAGGAAATCGTGAAATTCTTTAAGACGGGCAAGCCAGCGGTACCTGCTGAAGATACTATAGAGATGTTTGCATTTATGAGCGGTGCGGACGTATCGAGAGACCGGGACGGTAAGGCGGTCTCCATCAAGGAACTTATCAAGGAAGCTAAGAGCAAATACGAATAAGAGAAACAGATTTAACGGGAAGGAAACGGACGAATGAGACGGCGCACGTTTATCAAAGAGGCAGGCAGTACAGTTATGGGTGCGATAGGATTTCCTTATATCGTATCTTCTTCGGCTTTGGGTCGTGGCGGTGCGGTTGCGGCGAGCGAGCGGATAGTGATGGGATGTATCGGCTGCGGCGGAATGGGGATGGGGAATATGCGGGGATTTTTGAATAAAGACCAGACGCAGATTGCGGCGGTTTGCGATGTTATGACGACGGGTAGCAAGGAGTACGGGCCGAATGCGAACGGTTATGGTAATAAAGGCAAGCAGTTAGGAAGAGAAGCAGCGCGGAAACAGGTGGAGGCGTATTACGGTAAGAAGAGGCCATCGGGGAACTATAAGGGGTGCGACGGGTATAATGACTTTCGCGATTTGGTCGGGCGGGACGATATCGATGCGGTGGTGGTGACGACGCCGGACCACTGGCATGTTCCGATATCTTTGGCAGCGGTGAAGAGCGGTAAGGATGTTTATTGCGAGAAGCCTTTGAGCCTAACGATATCGGAGGGGCGCGAGCTTGCCGAAACGGTGAAGCGCTACGGGACGGTTTTTCAGACGGGGACACAGCATCGTTCGAGCACAAGGAACCGGTTTATCAGCGAACTTATTCACAACGGGAGAATCGGGAAGGTGCATACGGTGAGGTGCAAAATCGGTGGAGGCCCTTCTTGTCCGCCGCAGGCGGTTATGGAAGTTCCGAAGGGGTTCGATTACAAGATGTGGCTTGGGCAGGCGCCGTGGGCGCCTTATACGGAGAAGAGGTGTCACTATTATTTTCGATTTATATGGGATTATGCGGGGGGGCAGGTGACTAACAACGGGGTACATGCGCTTGATTTTATACAGTGGGCACTCGGTACGGACCGTACGGGGCCGGTAGAGGTCGAGGGTAAAGGGGATTTTCCGAAAGACGGTCTTTTTAATACTCCGACAAGCTGGGACATTCGGTACAGGTATGCGGACGGTACGGAATTGTATTTCGGGTCGGGGAGGGGAATGACTCGTTTCGAGGGGAGCGAAGGGTGGATACAGAAGTCTCCTTTCGATGCGGAGCCGAAATCACTTTTGACTTCGGTTATAGGGGGCGACGAAATCAAGCTTTATAAGAGCAACGACCATAAGCAGAATTTTTTAGATTGCATAAAGAGCCGGAAAGAAACGATAGCGCCTGTCGAGGTGGGGCATCGTTCTGCGTCGATATGTCATCTTGGTAATATAGCGATGCTGACGGGCCAGAAGCTGAAATGGGACCCGGAGAGTGAGCGTTTTACAAACAGCGATGAGGCGAACAGGATGCTGAGGCGTACGATGCGGGGCTGGTGGCGGCTTTAATGTTAGCAGGCAAGTTACGAGGCGTCAGCGGCAGCGAAAAGCTTAAATTGTAGGCGCAGGAGCATATAAGCGCATAAATGGAGGTTGAAAACCCCGTAAATTTTCCAGTAAAAAACAAGTAATTTTTCTGGTTGCATTATTTTTGTTTTTATGTTAAGTTGTAATTTAAGAGCATAGTTGATAGTGGGCATTGATTTTGAAATATTAATAAATTTGAATTAATTTTTGGATTTTTTTTTAGGAAGTGCCGATAGGATTTTAGCGGCGTAATTTAGTTTTACTTTTTCCAGGGCTGGGCAATTTCGCTCTCTCCTCTCCCTCCGCAACCCAGCCCTGATTTTTTTTTGCGCCTGGTCGGGCAGAAGACATAATTTTTTGTGGCAGTTTTTTGTCTTTGCTGGAAGCTCATAAATTTTTCCTGTGAAATGAGTAAAATACTCGTTATTTTTTTTAAAGTTTTAGCCGATATGTATTTTGAGCGGCACTTGACTTCCTCCAGGGCTGGGCAATTTCGCTCTCTCCTTTTCCTCCGCGGCCCGGCCCTGATGTTTTTTTGTGGTGCATTTTTTCGGCTAAATGGCATATTTTTTGTTGAGAGGTAGGCTTTGGTAAGCGGAAAAGTAGGAAATTACTCGCGCGAAACGAGGAATTTACTTGTTGTTTTTGCCGGTTAGTTGAATTAAAACTTTTTCGGCTGCAGGGGAAAAGGCAACCTCGGGGCCGGGGGTAACCGCGTTATTTCCTCCTCCAACTCTCCTGCTTTAATACACCCGGCCCTATATTTTTTTTGTATTTGGGTGTTTTTTTTTAACAAATTTCGTGATTATATTTTCAGAGAGTATAATAATCAGGTTGATTTTCCGGCGTGAGATTTTTTTTGATTGGTAATGCTACGGGTGATGCAACAATGAAAGCGGGTGTGATTTTGAAGGTAAGTTCGGGTGGTTGAGACAACAGCCGGAAGGAGTTATATCATTTTTACGAAGTTTAGTTTGGGTGGGTAAAACGGCTGAAATTAAAAGGGGTCAGGGAAAAACGATTGTTTTTTCGGGCAGGTTTTGTAAGATACGAAAGCAAGAGAGAGGATAATGATTGAAAGTATCGGGACATAATAAAAGGCTGATTAATGTTAACAATTTTTTTATGGAGGAAACGATGCAAATTCTCAGATGTTTAATGATTTCATTGTTAGTGTTAGGTGCAGCTTCGTGTACGGCTTACCAGAAGTCTGGTAAAAGCAGCTATCGAGTTGCCATTGTTCAGTTTGATACAATCCCGGAAAAAAACGAGCACAATACCAAACAAATTGAGCGTCTTTCACGCGAGGCAGCGGCCAAGGGTGCGGAGATAATTTTGTTTCATGAATGCGCGGTAACGGATTTGGTCAGCGATATTGACAAGTACTCGGAACTTGTCCCGGAAGGGCCGGCGTGCAGGAGGATAGAGGCAGTTGCGAAGGAACTTAAGGTTTATATAGGATTCGGCATTTCGGAGAAGACCAGGGACAAGTTTTATTATATTACGCATGTTTTTGTGGGGCCGGAGGGGTATTTCTATAAATATCGCAAGACGTGGATATGGAAGTCGTCGGATGACAGAGGTTACCGGAACGAGTGGGCTCGCTATGACGTTGGGGACGGGCCGGAGCTTTTTAATGTAGGAGGTCTTCGTGCGACGTGCTTTATTTGTGCCGACGGTGATGCTCCTCGATGTATAGAGCGGGCGAGGCTTTTGAAGCCGGATATCGTGTTTTATCCGAGTAACCACGGGGGCGAGAGCTATTACCCTCAATATACTCCGAGGGCGGCGGAGATTGGCGTACCGACGCTTATTGCGAACCGTACAGGCACATCGTGGTACGCAGAGTGCAAGGGCGGATGCGCGGTAATCAGCGGGACGGGTGAGGTTCTGGCGAAAACAGCTACCCACGAAGAAGAGATTTTGATATATGACCTTGCAATGAAAAGTGATTGCAGGAATTAAAGTTAGAGTGTTTCAAAGATTTCAAAGAGATAAGTGGGAGATTTGAGAATGGTAAAAAGATACAGTCGTCGCGGTTTTTTGGAATTTATCGGTAAGAGCTCTTTTGCTCTTTGTTTGGCAAATCTGTCTTGTACTGCAAGCCGCCGTGATATTTCCAAGCGACCTAATATTCTGCTTTGTATTTCAGATAACCATTCGTGGCAACATTTGGGGTGCTACGGAGACAAAGTCGTTAAGACGCCGAATATCGATGGTATAGCAAAAGGAGGGGTAAGGTTTACGAATGCGTATTGCGCATCGCCTTCGTGTACTCCCGCGCGTGGGGGGATTCTGACCGGTCAGGATATCTGGCGGCTTGATGAAGGGGGCAACCTTTGGAGCAGATTGCCGAAGAAATTTGTAACTTACGTGGATTTATTGGAGCAGGGAGGCTATTTCGTCGGTCATGAAGGCAAAGGTTGGGGGCCAGGCAGTTTCGAAGATGCGGGACGAAGAAGAAACCCGGCGGGGGACACATTCGAATCTTTTGAGGAATTTCTGAAGGCGAATACAGAAAATAAGCCGTGGAGCTACTGGTTTTGTTCCTCGGACCCGCACCGTCCTTATAAATTGGGCTCCGGGGTAGGGTCGGGGATGGATTTGGAGAAGGTGGATGTGCCGCCGTATCTGCCTGACTGCAGGGAAGTGAGGAGTGATATTTGCGATTATTATTTTGAGATTCAAAGATTTGACAGGCAGGTAGGGGAGACAATAAGAAAGCTTGAAGCGGCCGGTCAAATTGAAAATACAATTATCGTTATTTTTGGTGATAACGGCTGGCAGATGCCGCGAGGGTTAGCAAATCTTTATGATTTCGGTACGCGGGTTCCTCTTATAATATCATGGAAAGGACATATTGGAGGGAATAGAGTATCGGATGATTTTGTGAATCTCAATGACCTTGCGCCGACATTTCTTGAGTTTGGAGGGCAAAAGATACCGTCATATATGACAGCAAGAAGTCTCAAGGATATACTTTTGTCCGGTAAATCCGGCAGGATTGACAAAGGGCGGAATTATGTCGTAATTGGGCGGGAACGACATGCTCTGTGCCGTAAGAACGGGCTCGGGTATCCGGGGAGGGCAATTCGTACAGATGATTATCTTTATATTCGCAATTACGAACCGGAGAGGTGGGCTGCAGGTGACCCGCCTTTGTTCGGTGATATTGACGCTCATATGCTGCAGTATTACGGTCCGACGAAGGAATATATGATGTCTCATAAAGATGAGGCTGGGGTAAAGTCTTTGTATGCGCAGGCTTTTTTGAAACGGCCGGGAGAGGAATTGTATGACCTTCGAAAAGACCCTTATCAAATGAATAATGTTGCTTCGAAAGCGAAATATGCAAAGAT
>Ga0272441_10009609_pt1 | contig 14897 bp, 12 predicted proteins | sample SSMProp6N_FD_193582 | JGI IMG/M metagenome (GOLD analysis project Ga0272441, IMG submission 193582) | Marine sediment archaeal communities from Little Sippewissett salt marsh, Falmouth, MA, United States - SSM-Prop-6N | ecosystem: Environmental > Aquatic > Marine > Wetlands > Sediment ... | reverse complement strand
GTAACGTATCTGGGAGAGGGCTTCGTAGATGCGGAGAATATCCTCGACCTCGGTGGCGGTATTGAGCAGGGTCAGGTACTGGCTCTCGGTGGCCTCGGCGTTATTCAGCCGGCTTTGAAGGTCGACGTACTCCTCGGTGATGTCCTGGGAGCTGGTGCTCTCCGAGCTTACCCGAACCGCCATCGCCCGCAGTTGGGCCAGCGCCTGATCGAACTGCTCACTGGGAATGCGGATGGAAATCCAGCCACTGATTTCAGTGTCGTTGTCGTAGATGTTGGAGTTGACCACCCAGCCGCCCAGGGAGGTTGCCAGGGCATCAATGGCATCGCGGGTTTCGAGCACGTCCCTGACCACCAGCGATATATCGGCGTTGCGCACGATTATCCGCTCGACGGGGATTGAGGCTCCCTCCCCGCTGCTGGTAGTATCGTTACTGTATTCGTAATCTTTATAACCACCCTCCTCCACGCCCATGCCCGGCGCCATGGGCATCGGTGGCTCCGCTGGGGCTATTGAACTGGGCATGGTCTGGTAGTCTGCCCCCTCGCAGGCGGAAATCAGCAGCGGCAGCGCCAGGAGAGTGGCGATCGTTATCAGGGCTAACTTTTTCATGATGCCTCCCTTTACCAGATAGCGAGCGACACTGGTATTGATCAGTCCTCGTTTTTGTTGCCACCTATTATAACGCGACGTCGCTGGAAATGATAGGGTGGCGGCGTCTTGCCCTGGGCTCAGATTGCCCAATGCAGCGATTTTGGGGTAAAATCTGGGGGCAAGGAGAGGTGTCCGAGTGGTTTAAGGTGCCGCTCTCGAAAAGCGGTCTACACGCAAGTGTAGCGTGGGTTCGAATCCCACCCTCTCCGCCATATTTAACATAATATTGATAATCTCATCGCGGAGAGGTGCTGGAGCGGTCTATCAGGCACGCCTGGAGAGCGTGTGTAGCCTTTGGCTACCGTGGGTTCGAATCCCACCCTCTCCGCCATTTTGTAAGATTTATAAGACTGTGTTCTTAATCAGGGGTAAACTTTTCTAACCGCTTTAACCGCGCAAGCTTTTTCCTGGCCTCGGCAACCTCGTTACGGGGGCTCTTTCCGGGACAACCCCCGATTGTAAGCCCATTATCTCTATGCTAGAATGAACCTTGCCTTGCTGATGGGCCAAATGTGCTAACAATAAGTCAGTGGTTGGGGAAGTAGTCAGTGATTAAGGACACAAAATACTGGGTCGGCTTCAACCGGATTGCCGGTGTCGGACGGGTCCGGCTCGGCTTGCTGGAGAGCTATTTCGGCTCGCTACGCGATGCCTGGGGAGCCGATAAGGCGGAACTGGGCCGGGCCGGCCTTGATGAGCGCACGGTCCGGGCGATAATCAGCGGGCGTGAGAAGCTTTCGCCGGACGAAGAGATGGCGCGGCTGGCACGGAGCGGGATTACCGCCCTCAGCTGCCGCGACGACGTCTATCCGGCGCGGCTCAAGGAGATTTACGACTACCCGCCGGTGCTCTATGTCCGCGGCAGCCTGCTGCCGGAGGACGAATGGTCGCTGGCGGTGGTTGGGACGCGCGGGGCGACCCCATACGGACGGCAGGTAACTGAGGAGATGGTCGCCGACCTGGTGCGGAGTAAGCTAACCATCGTCAGTGGTCTGGCGCGGGGGATTGATGCGATAGCCCACCGGGCTGCGCTGGAGGCGGGCGGACGCACCATCGCCTTATTCGGCTGCGGCCTGGACATGGTTTACCCTGCGGAGAATACCGACCTGGCCCGCCGGGTGGTGGCAGGGGGGGCGCTGGTCAGCGAGTACCCGCCGGGTGTCCGGCCGCGGGCCGAATACTTCCCGCGGCGCAACCGTATTATGAGCGGAATGAGCCTGGGGGCGCTGGTTGTCGAAGCCGGTCTCAGCAGCGGGGCGATGATTACTGCCCAGCTTGCCCTGGAGCAGAACCGCGAGGTGATGGCGGTGCCGGGCAGCATCCTCTCCCTGGCTAGTGCCGGAACCAACCGGCTCATCCAGGACGGGGCCCGGCCGGTTCTCAGCTACCGCGACGCGCTGGAGGAACTAAACCTGACGGCGGCTGTCGCCCCGGTGGCGGAAGCCCCGGAGGTCAGGCCCGCTTCGGATGCGGAGGTAACCCTCCTGGGGCATTTGGGCACGGAGCCGGTGCACATCGATGAAGTCTGCCGCGCCTCGGGGCTGCCGATGGCGCAGGTGAGCAGCACGCTGGCGATAATGGAACTCAAGGGAATGGTACGGCAGGTCGGCATGATGAGCTATGTTATCGCCCGCGAGGTAAGGGAATGCTACCAGACGGTGATTGATTAATCTGGTTATTATATTATTGGGAAGAGAAGGTAGATGAGCAGCAAGAAACTGGTAATTGTGGAATCACCGGCCAAGGCGCGGACGCTGGGCCGGATTCTGGGTAAGGAGTACAACCTGGTGGCCTCGATGGGGCACATCCGTGACCTGCCTAAGAGCCGCCTGGGGGTGGATGAGGAGCACGATTTTAATCCTAAGTACGTCATCCCTCGCGATAAGAGCAAGATTGTTAAGGAACTCAAGACGGCGGCCCAGCAGGCGGCGACGATTTACCTGGCCACTGACCCTGACCGTGAGGGTGAAGCCATCGCCTGGCACTTGACCGAGGCGATAAACTCGGAGAGCAAGACCTACCGCCGGATTGCCTTCCACGAGATAACCGAACCAGCCATCCGTAAGGCACTGAAATCGCCGCGCACCATCAATATGGACCTAGTCTATGCCCAGCAGGCCCGTCGGGTGCTTGACCGGCTGGTAGGCTACAAGATAAGTCCTCTCCTGTGGCGTAAGGTGCGCCGGGGGCTTTCGGCGGGCCGGGTGCAGTCGGTGGCGCTGCGGATTATCGTCGAGCGCGAGCGTGCCATCGAGCAGTTTGCCCCGGAAGAGTATTGGGTCATCGAGGTTGAGCTTGAGAAGCAGGGTGCCAAACCCGCTTTCCGGGCGGCCTTCGTCGGGCTGGCCAGTGGTGCCAAACTGGAGATGAAGAATAAGACCGAGGCGGACGAAGTCCACGCCGCGCTGGAGGCGGCCGAATATTGCGTGAGCAAGGTTAAAACCAAGCGTGCCAACCGCAAGCCGCCGCCGCCGTTTATCACCAGCACCCTGCAACAGGAGGCCTGGCGCAAACTTCGTTTCAGCGCCCGGCAGACGATGGCGGTTGCCCAGCAGCTCTATGAGGGTCTGCCCATCGGCAGCGAGGGCAGCGTCGGTCTGATTACCTACATGCGTACCGATTCCGTCCACGTCGCCCGCTCCGCCATTACCGAGACGCGGGAGTTTATCGGCCGGAAGTACGGCTCCGATTTCGTGCCGCCCCACGCCCGCAGCTTTGCCACCCGGGTCAAGGGGGCCCAGGAAGCCCATGAGGCCATCCGGCCCACCCGGACGGAGCGCGAACCGACACGGATCAAGCAGTATCTGTCCGCACCCCAATTTCGCCTTTATCAACTCATCTGGCAGCGGATGGTTGCCAGCCAGATGGCGGATGCCGTTTTCAATAATACCGCGGTCGATATCGAGGCGAGGCCCAAAAGGGCGCGGGAGCGCTATCTGCTGCGCACCGCAAGTTCGGAGGCGGTCTTTGCCGGCTTTACCGTGCTCTACTCGGCGGGCCGTGACGAGGGTGAGGAGGATGATGCCAAGACGCCGCCCCTGCCGCCGCTGGAAAGGGGCGATGCCCTCGACCTGATTGACCTCTTCCCGGAGCAGAGGTTCACCCAGCCGCCGCCCCGCTTCACCGAAGCGACCCTGATTAAGATGCTGGAGCAGTTCGGTATTGGCCGCCCCAGCACCTATGCCCCCATCCTCTCCACCATCCAAGACCGGGAATACGTGGTTAAGGAGAAGGGCAAGTTCCGGCCGACCGATTTGGGCACGGTGGTCAGTGACCTCCTGTCCAATAATTTCTCCGATATTGTCGACGTCGAGTTTACGGCGCAGATGGAGGAGAAGCTGGACGACGTCGCTAACCACGAGCGTGATTGGGTGCAGATTGTCCGCGACCTCTACACCCCGCTGGAGAAGAACCTGGGAAGTGCCGCCGAGCGTATCGAGCGGGTCAAGCTGCCCGAGGAGCTCACCGACGAGGTCTGCCCCCAGTGCGGCAAGAAGCTGGCGGTCAAGGTCGGGCGCTACGGCAAGTTCCTGGCCTGCAGCGGCTATCCCGACTGCAAGTATACCCGGTCGTTCCAGCTCAAGACCGGGGCCAAGTGTCCCGAGTGCGGTAATGAGCTGGTGAAGCGGGTCAGCAAGAAGAAACGCACCTTCTACGGTTGCAGTAACTACCCGGAATGCAAGTTTGCCGTTAACCAGATGCCGCTCCCGGAGCCCTGCCCGCAGTGCGGCGGCCTGGTTACTGTTTACCGTGGCAAGACCAAGAAATGCACCCGGTGCGATTATAAAGCCAAGCTGGAGGAGTCGTAAATGGACTATCCGTCAGAGCACCTAATGAACACTATCGAGGAAATCGCGACCATTAAAAGCAGCCTGTCGCTGGATGACCGTTCCCTGACCACGGCGCGGGGCCTGCACGTTAACGAGCGCAAACTATCGGGTGGTGAAGCGCAGTACAGCGCCGGGGGCCGGTTGGGGGCCAAACTGGTCTTTACCCGCGAGGTGGGCGGCAGCCGGATGGTCAAGAAGTACCAGCCGGGCAACTGGGAGTTCAAGGCGGAGGAAACGCTGGAGCTGTGCCGTACCCTGAAGCGGGCCAACGAGGAGTTGGATGGCTGGTCGGAGGAGAAGACCCGGATGTACAACTCGGATGAACCGATTGTCGAGGAGCTTATCGAGCGGGTGGCCGAGGTCAACATGGAGCATCGCGAGGAGAACCTGCGCCAGTGGCGGCAGGGAGGTCTGCCGCGCTGGGTCGAGCTCCGGGACAAGTTTCTCCTGGAACTGAAACGGGAGTGGCCTGTAGAGTACGCTGAATTACAGGTCAACCGTAAGGGTGAGCAGGTCACCGAGCTGCTTCAGGAGTACATCACTCGCTCTTATGTCAATGGTTACATGTACGGCAAGAACTGGATTTCCCCGGAGGAGTTGACCCAGTCGAGCCTGCACCTGGGCGAAGCGCTGGCCCGCAAGGTGCGGCGGGGTTTCAAGGGAGGTAAGTCGAGGGGGATTGCCTTCGCCGACGTGCTGGCCCACATCGCCGTCATGGGCACCGTGGACGGCAGCGTGCCCGAGGCGGAGAAACCGGCGCCCGGGACAGAGCCCGACAATAAACCGTAAAGACCGGCCTGATGCAGAAAGTCTTCGATAGCTACCTGAATCACCTCACCGCGGAGCGTAATGCTTCTCCCTATACAGTGCGTAATTATACCCGTGACCTGCTCGATTTCTTTAACTACCTGAAAGACGAGCGGGTCGTCTCGCTTAATGAGGTTGACCGTCCCCTGATGCGGCGCTACCTGTCCCATCTCGCGAGGCGCGGCTACGTCAGGGTCAGCATCTCCCGCAAGCTCTCCGCTATCCGTTCCTTCTACCGCTACCTGCTGCGGGAAAAGCTGATTAATGACAGCCCGCTGACCAATATCTCCCCGCCCAAGATGGACCGGCGCCTGCCGCATTTCCTGACGGCGGAGGAGACGGTACGGCTGCTCACCGCCCCCGACCCGGCCACCCCCCAGGGGCAGCGTGACCGGGCCCTGATTGAGCTGCTGTATGCCTCCGGTCTCCGTGTCAGCGAGCTGGTCAGCCTCGACCTGGGGCAGGTCAACCTTGACAGTGGTGAAATCCGGGTGCGGGGTAAGGGGAACAAAGAGCGGGTGGTGTTGATTGGCAAGCCCGCTGCCCGTGCCCTCAGCGTCTATCTGGAAAGCGGCCGGCGGCAGCTTTTGGGCGGTCGGCCCGGCTTTGCCCTGTTTGCTAACCGCCGTGGCGGGCGGCTCAGCGGGCGTAGCGTGCAGCGACTGCTCAGCAAGTACGGTCGTCAGGCGGGCATCGGCCAGCCGGTGCACCCCCATCTACTGCGCCATACCTTCGCCACCCACATGCTCGACGGCGGGGCCGACCTGCGGGTGGTGCAGGAGCTCTTGGGGCATGCCGACCTCGTCTCCACTCAGATTTACACCCACGTCAGCGGCCGCCGGGCCCGTCAGGTCTATCTGGCGGCGCACCCGCTGGCGGGAGAGGATAAAAATGATTCTTGAGCGCTTAAAAAGATTACGGGCTAAGTTCGAGGAGCATGATATTGACGCCCTGCTGGTCGCGCAGGCGGAGAACCGGCGCTACCTTTCCGGCTTCGACGGCTCGGCGGGCTATCTGCTGATTACCCAAGATGAAGCGGTGCTGGCCACCGATTCCCGTTATCTCCTCCAGGCGGCGGCCCAGGCTCCGGACTACCAGGTCTTTACCGTCAAGGGAGAAATGAAAGACTGGCTCCCGGAGTTGGTCGGCGATCTCGGTAACTTACGCCTCGGCTTTGAGGCCGCTGCGGTCAGCTTTTCCCTTTACCGGCGGCTATCTGATATACTTAAGGGTGTTAAGCCCGGTCTCCGGATGGTACCGGTAACGGATTTGGTGGAGACGCTCCGGGCGGTCAAAGATGCGGTGGAGATAGACTTCATCACCCGGGCGGCAGCCATCAGCGATGCCGCCTTCGAACAGACGGCCGCTTGGGCCCGTCCCGGGATAACCGAGCTGGAACTCGCTTGGGAACTGGAGCGTTTGATGCGGGAGGCGGGCAGCGAGGCCCTGCCCTTTGAGGTCATCGTTGCCGCCGGGCCTAATGCCGCCAAACCGCACCACCACCCCTCGGCTAGGCCGATTGCGGCCGGAGAGCCGGTGGTAATTGATATCGGGGCCGGCGTCGGCGGCTATGCCAGCGACCTCAGTCGCACTATCTGCCTCGGCGGTGGCGACGGTGAGTTTGGCCGGATATACGATGCCGTGCTCGCGGCGCAGCTGGCTGCCATTGCCCTCATCGAGGCGGGCATGAGCGGTGAGGAGGCCGACCGCACGGCGCGGATTGTAATCGAGGAGGTGGGGTTGGGGGAGGCCTTCGGGCATTCCCTGGGGCACGGAGTAGGCCTCGCCGCTCACGAACTGCCGCGGCTCGGCGCCGGCAGTTCGTCGGTGCTGACTGACGGCATGGTCTTTACCGTCGAACCGGGGGTTTACCTCGCCGGTTGGGGTGGGGTCAGGATTGAAGATACCGTGACCCTTGAGTCCGGTAAGATAAAGGTAATTTCGAAATCAAGGAAGGTGAGAGACTGACATGTTGAATGCAGCCGAACTGAGAAAGGGAGTTACCATCGAGCTCGATGGTAAGCTCTACCAGGTTATCGACTACCAGCACGTCAAGATGAAGCGGACGGCGCTGGCCAAGGTCAAGCTCCGCGACATCGTTGACGGCCACACTATCGAGCAGAGCTTCCAGAACACCGAGAAATTCGTGCGTGCCCGCCTCGATTTCCGCGATATGCAGTACCTGTATAACGAGGGCAATGTCTATTTCTTCATGGACCAGGAGACCTTCGAGCAGATTTCGCTGGATAAAGCGCAGCTGGGCGATGCCGTGAACTACCTCAAGGACGGAATGTCGCTCCAGATATCGAGCTACAAGGATCAAATTATCGGTGTCGAGATGCCGATTACCGTTGAGCTGGCGGTTACCGAGACCGGCCCCAGCTTTAAGGGCGATACCGCCACCGCGGGCACCAAACCGGCGGTGCTGGAGACCGGGGTGACCGTCCAGGTGCCGATGTTCATTAATGAGGGCGACGTCATCAAGGTCGATACCCGCAGCGGCAGCTATATCGAGCGGGCGAACTAGATACCGCCGGGCGGGGCCAATACCCCCGGAAGTGGGTGAAGTTTTTGAAGGTTGACCTGCACGTTCATACCAGGTATTCGCTGGACAGCGATATGCCGCTCGAGGACGTCATCCGGCGCTGTCAGGAGTTGGGTATCGACGGCGTCGCTATTTGTGACCACGGTACCATCGAGGGGGCGCTGGAGATGCAGCGTATGGCGCCGCCGTTCATGATCATTATCGCCGAGGAGGTACTAACCACCCGTGGCGAGATTATGGGCCTCTTCCTCCGGGAGACCATTCCCAGCGGCCTCAGCGTGGCCGAGACGGTAGCCCGTATCCGGGAGCAGCAGGGCCTGATACTGATTCCCCACCCCTTCGACGGCCTGCGTTCTTCCGCCATTGAGGATAAGGCCCTCTATGAGCTGGTGGCCCAGGGCGAGGTCGATGTGCTCGAAGTCTTTAACTCCAAGACGCCGTTTCACGGCTCCTCGCTGCGGGCCAGGAAGTATGCCCGCGACCATAACCTGCTGGTCAGCGCCGGCAGCGACGCCCACTCGGTTCACGCGGTAGGTAACGCCTATGTCGAGATGCCGCCTTTTACCGGCCGCGACGACTTCTTGGCTGCCCTGGCCCAGGGTAAGATTGTCGGGCGTAAGACTAACTACTTCACCCACGTCCACAGCCTGTGGGCCAAGATCAAGAGCACGCTGCGCTGAAGGAGGGTGCCATGTATAAGTTGGGCTGGTTTGCCACCAGCCGGGGGCAGACGTCCCGTAAGCTACTGGAAGCGGTGCTCTCGAGCATCCGACACGGCGATACCCCGGCGGAGATTGAGTTCGTCTTCAGTAACCGCGAGCCGGGTGAGGGCGAGAACAGTGACCGCTTCTTCGAGATGGTCAGCGCCGCGAATATCCCTTTGGTCAGCTTCTCCTCGCGGCGCTTCAAGGCTGAGGAAGGGGCGAAATACCCCGGCACTGCCGACGGCCTGCCTGCCTGGCGCCGGGAGTACGACCGCGCCGCCATGCAGCGCCTGGCGGGCTTTACGCCTGACCTCTGCGTGCTGGCTGGGTACATGCTCATCGTGGGGCGGGAGATGTGTCAACGTTACAAGATGCTCAATCTGCACCCCGCCGAGCCGGGCGGGCCCGCCGGGACCTGGCAGGAGGTCATCTGGCAGCTTATCGAGGCCGGGGCGTCGCGGGCGGGGGCGATGATGCACCTGGTGACCCCGGAGCTGGACAAGGGGCCGCCGGTAACCTACTTCACCTTTCCCATCCGGGGTGAGCCCTATGACCGCCACTGGCAGGAGATTAGCGGCCGTCCCGTGGCCGGTATTATCCGCGAGCAGGGGGAAGAAAACACCCTCTTTAAACTTATCCGGGCGGGCGGTGTGGTTCGAGAATTACCGCTGGTGGTGGCTACCGTTCGTGCCTTCAGCGAGGGGCGGGTTGCCATTACCGAGGACGGCCGGGTGGTTGATGCCGCCGGCCAGCCGATTAGCGCTTACGACCTCTCCGCGGAGATAGACCGTATGATTACAGAAACGCCGGAGACCGCCTAGCCAAATGGCCGTGCCTTCCCCGGCGTTTTCGCAAATTTCGTAATTGACCAATAATTAAGACGTTACCAGGTCATTGCTTTAGGCTCCCCAATCGTACCTTGGACAGTCACCAAGCCGTATCTCAATCCGCACTTCGAGTAGCCACTAGACTGCGTCGTCAGGGCGGAAAATCAGGACGAAATTTACTTCTTTTTGTCCTTGTCACCCACCTTGCCAATGACCTCATCGACCAGCCCGTACTCCACCGCCTGCTCCGGGGTAAGGTAGAAGTCGCGGTCGATGTCGTGGTTTATCTTCTCCATATCCTGCTTGGTGTGCTTGACCAGGATGTCGCGCAGCAGCGCCTGGAGGCGCATGATCTCGCGGGCCGCAATCTCGATATCGGCGGCCTGTCCCTGAGCGCCGCCAACCGCCTGGTGCAGGTGGATAGTGGCGTTGGGCAGGGCGTAGCGCTTACCGGCGGCGCCGGCGCAAAGGAGCACCGTCCCCATGCTGGCGGCCATACCGACGCAGATGGTAGAGACATCGGGGCGGATAAGCTGCATGGTGTCGTAGATGGCCAGCCCGGCACTGATAACGCCGCCCGGCGAGTTGATATACAGGCTGATGTCCTTGTCGGGGTCTTCCCGTTCCAGGTAAAGCAGTTGTGCGATGATGACATTGGCTACCTGGTCGTTAATCGGCATGCCCAGCATCACGATGCGCTCTTTGAGAAGCAGGGAGTAAATATCGAAGGCACGTTCGCCGCGGGCGCCGCTCTCGATTACCATCGGGATAACGTTATTCGGTTGGCTGTTCATTAGGGGCCTCCTTTTCCGTGGTCTCTTCGGTTGGATTTTCTGAATCAAGTTTGCCCTGAGCGGTCTCGGTCAGGAGCTGCACCGTCTTACGCCGGATGAGAAGCTGGCGGATGGACTCGCGAGACTGCGGGTTATCGAGTAGTTTACGAAATTCCTCTCGCCTTGCCTCGGGGGTACTCTGGGTCATATCGTCGATTTCGGCGTCGATGTCGGCCTCGCTGGCCGTTACCTGCTCCGTTTCGGAGAGCTGCTCCAGCACCAGCGAGCGGGTGACCCGTTGGATGGCCATCGGCCGCAGTTCCTCCCGGACCTCCTCCTCGGTCTTGTTGGCGCTGGCCAGGTAGTCCTCCAGGCTGTGGCCGCTCTTCTCAAGCTGGTTGACGCGCTGCTCGAGGAGGGAGTCGATTTCCATGTTGGCCAGCAGCGGGGGAAACTCGACCTCGGAGAGATCGACGACGCTGTTAATCACCTTTTCCTCGAAGTTGGCCCGGTCCCGTTCCGCGGCCCGGCTCGTCATGTCATCGCGAATCTGCTGCTTGAGCTGCTCCAGGGTCTCGAACTTGGGATCAACCGCCTGGGCGAGTTCGTCGGCCACTTCGGGGAGGATTTCCTCCTTGACCCCGCTGACCTTGATGGTGAACGAGCCGGTCTTACCCGCGACTTCGCTCTGAGGGTAGTCATCGGGAATCGCCAGCTCGAAGGTCTTTTCCTCGCCCGGCGCCAGCCCGATCATCTGGGCGGCGAAACCGGGGATGGGGGCGGGGTTATCCTTGATTATCTGGTACTGGGCGCCCGGCTGGGTGATGAATGGTTTGCCCTCGACGGTGCTCTCAATGTCGAAGATAATCAGATCGCCCTCGGCGGCGGTGCGCTCTATCGGCTCCCAGGTCGCCTGCTGGTGGCGCAGCTGCTCGATGACGGCGTTGATGTTCTCCTCGGTGGCCTCGGTTGTCTCCGGCTCAAGGCGCAGGGATTTATAATCGCCCGGTTTGACATGGGGAGGGAGGGGGATGGTGGCCTTAAAGATTAGCGGTTCCGGCTGAGATATCTCCACCGTCGGCCGGGCGTAGGGCTCGATTTCCTGCTCTTTAAGGGCGTCTTCATAGGCTTGCGGGATTAGCTTGTCCAGAGCTTCATCGAGCAGGCCCTCTCTCCCGACGTGACGTTCCAGCATCGCCCGCGGCGCCTTACCCTTGCGGAAGCCGGGGACGATCACCCGTTTCACCAAGCGTTTGTAGGCAGCTTCCAAGGCGCTTTCCATCTCCGTCGGCTCCATTTCGACGGTGAGAAATGCCTGGCGATTTTCATCCTTATCTCTGGTTACTTTCACTCTTCCTCCCGCAAACGTAGATGTAATTCAGTTAGCTGTGCCTCGCTGACCGGCGAGGGGGCGTCAAAGGTCAGGTCCATCGCTTCCTGGGTCTTGGGAAAGGCGATGACCTCGCGGATGGTCTTCTCGGCAGCGAGCAGCATCACCACCCGGTCGATGCCTACGGCGATACCGCCGTGGGGTGGCGCGCCGTAGTCGAAGGCCCCCAGCAGGTGCCCGAAGAGGCTGTCAATCTCGCTGTCGGTATATCCCAGGAGGCGGAAGACCCGGCGCTGCAGTTCGCTCTGGTGAATCCGGATGCTGCCGCCCCCGATTTCATAGCCGTTAAGCACGATGTCGTAATGCTGCCCCCGGACCTCGGCCGGGGCCTCATCGAGGCGGGCGATATCCTCGGTGACGGGGGAGGTAAAGGGGTGATGCTCCGCCTCCCAGCGGCCCGCCTTCTCGCTCCAGTGGAGCAGCGGGAAATCGGTAATGAAGGCAAAGGCTAAAAGGTTGGGGTCGGCCAGTTCCAGCCGCTGTCCCATCTCCAGCCGCAGCTCGCCCAGCGCCGTCGCGACCACGGCAGGCTTGCCGGCCACGATGAGCAGCAGGTCTCCCGGCCCGGCCTCCAGCCGCCCGGCGATTTCCTTAATCTGCTCCAGGGTGAGGAACTTGGCCGCCGCCGACTTGACCTGCTCGGTGGTGAGGGATGCCACGTCAGAGGCCTCCGGGCTGAGGGCAATCGTCACCAGGCCGCCGGCCCCGTGGCTGCGGGCCAGGGCGTTAAGCTCGTCAAGCTGCTTGCGGCTGTACTGGCTGGCGCTGGGTACAGTGATGCCCTTGACCTGCCCGCCGGCTTCCAAGGCCGACTTGAAGACCACGAAGTCGGTCCCGGCAGCGATATCGGCGATATCCTTGAGCTCCATCCCGAAACGCAGGTCGGGCTTATCGCTCCCGAAGCGGGCCATCGCCTCGGCGTAGCTCAACCGGTTAAAAGGTTTCGTGATTTGCATTCCAGGGTTGGCGGTTTCGGCAAGCTGGATAAAGAGTGATTCCATGAGCCGGATAATATCCTCGGCATTTACAAAACTCATCTCCAGGTCGAGCTGGGTGAACTCAGGCTGGCGGTCGGCACGGGTGTCCTCGTCACGGAAGCAGCGGGCAATCTGGAAGTACTTTTCCACCCCGGCCACCATCAAGAGCTGCTTGAGCTGCTGCGGCGACTGCGGCAGGGCGTAGAACTTGCCGGTGTGCACCCGGCTCGGCACCAGGTAATCTCGGGCCCCTTCGGGGGTGCTCTTGATGAGAATCGGGGTCTCCACCTCGATGAAGCCCTGGCCGTCCAGGAAGTCGCGGATGAATTTGATGATACGGTGGCGGAGGATGAGATTGCGCTTCATCCGGGCCCGTCTCAGGTCGAGGTAGCGGTACTTGAGACGGATGCTCTCCTCCACCTCGGACTCCTCGTTGATGTAGAAGGGTGGCGTCTTGGCCCGGCTCAATATCTCCAGCTCGGCGGCGATGACCTCAATCTCCCCAGTGGGCAGCTTGGGGTTCTCGGTACCCGCCGGCCGTAGGGCGACCCGGCCCGTTACCCGGATGACGTATTCGCTGCGGAGCTCGCTGGCCAGTTCGTGGCAGGCGGCCGCCAGTTCGGGGTTAAAGACGACCTGCACCGTGCCTTCACGGTCGCGGAGGTCGATGAATATCAGTCCGCCGTGGTTCCGCCGCCGGTTAACCCACCCCGCCAGGGATACCTCGCAATCAAGATGCGCCTTGTTCATCTCACCGCAGTTATGACTCTTCAGCAAAACAGACCTGCCTGAGTATATTTTCCTGCCTGATTATAGCCCATCGAAGGCAGGCGCGTCTATTTCGCAGCGCAGATTGTGGGTAAGGAGGGGTACAGTTAGCAGTAAGGCCAGTCTGTGGATAGCGTTGCTGACGCTTATAAATCTTCCAGGGCGATGACCACGGCTGAGTGGTCCAGCTCACTGCCACCCTGGGCGACGATGGCGTCATAAAGATTGCGGGTGAGGCTGGTCGCCGGTAACTCAATACCGGAGTTCCGGGCAGTCTCCAGGGCAATTTTAAGGTCCTTCCACTGGTGACAGACGCGGAAGCCGGGCTCGAAATCACGGCTAATCATCCGCTGGCCACACAGGTCGAGGATGTGGCTCTGGGCGAAGCCGCCCAGGATAGCCTCTCTGACTCGGCTCGGGTTGGCCCCGAGGCGGGTGACAAAGGTCAGCGCCTCACTGATGGCCTCAATGGTAAGCCCGACGATAATCTGGTTGGCGACCTTACAAATCTGGCCGTCACCGTGATTAGGGCCGATGTGGACGACGCTCTTACCCATCATTTCAAGATAAGGCTTGACCCGGGCGAATGTATCCGCCGGCCCGCCGACCATAATCGACAGGGTGGCGGTCTCGGCGGCGATTCTACTCCCGGAGACTGGGGCATCGAGCATGGTGACCCCTCGCTCCCCGAGGCGGCGAGCGAATTCCCGGGTGGCCAGCGGAGAGATGGAGCTCATATCGACCACGATGGTACCGGGCCGGATGCCGGCGCTCACGCCGTCCTTACCGAAGAGCACGTTCTCCACATCGGGGGTATCCGGTACGATGATAAAGATGACGTCCGCCTTCGCGGCAACCTCCCGGCTGCTGGCCCCAGCGGTGGTCCCGGCGGCGACCAGCTCGGCAACTGCCAAGGGGTTGAGGTCATAAACGCAGACTGGCTCACCTTGCGCGTAGAGGTGTCTTGCCATCGGCTGGCCCATCGTGCCCAGACCGATAAACCCCAGTTCCGTCATTACGATTAGCCTCCCTTCCGCTGTTCGTTCGTCGGGGGCTGCTAAACGGCTCGTAAGCCGGTTACTGTCGTTGGTGGAGATGGGGGAGAGTCGAACTCTCCCTGAAACAATTCTCTGATTTATATAATATCATATATCAACGAAGAGCGGTTTGCTAACTTCAAGCTGTATATGTGGTCAGACCGACCGGGGGCTATTTTTAACGTGGTGGAGATGGGTAGAGTCTAAGTCAGTTTTCAATATGTAGGTCATTTATATCTTGCCATGAAGTATTTAATGGAGTCCATAATATTAAATGAGCTTTTTATTGACTCCGTACAACTTCACCCCGGAGATAACTAACTTGGCTTCCTAGTTGACGCCAAGGATGAAGGCTATTTGTGGTGGGCTGGATTTAACTGGGTCAATATAACTTGTAAATTTGAGCAGAAACCTCAAAATCCAGTAGATGAAGGCGTGTGCAGCATGGAGGAGTTACGAAGAGCCTGTAGAAGAGGAATGAGCTGTTGTGTTTGTCCTGATGGAACATGTTGGAAATGTGAAGAAAATAACGAACCGTAGCAAGTTGAGTGTGGTGACACTAACCCTAATTAATAGCCTGAGTAA
>Ga0272441_10009608_pt1 | contig 14900 bp, 13 predicted proteins | sample SSMProp6N_FD_193582 | JGI IMG/M metagenome (GOLD analysis project Ga0272441, IMG submission 193582) | Marine sediment archaeal communities from Little Sippewissett salt marsh, Falmouth, MA, United States - SSM-Prop-6N | ecosystem: Environmental > Aquatic > Marine > Wetlands > Sediment ... | reverse complement strand
CCTTGGTGATCCTAATTTGGGAGCGCTTGCAGGCAGAATCATTGCCGGCAAACTATTGGGGATTGAAGCGTTTTCCCCGATTGTCCGAAAAGGTGAGTTGGCAAAGATCAAAGAAGTTATGGCTGCCCTGGGTGAGGTAATCAATAACAGCTATATCAAAGACGGCGATAACGGGAATTCAGTACCGCCAATCCACGTTGATGATGGGTGAAATGTCTGTCTGATTGAGAAGCGGCCAATGCCAGCCTTTGGAAAATAGCCGGTTGGAGATTTTGGAGTTCTACAAGGTCAGCAAATTAAAGATTGTCAGAAAAACTGTGCAAAAGGATTATACTACGCCCCCTTGGCATGGCGTGCCGCCGGATCTTGAAACATATAGAAGCAGAGGTCACCGCCGGCTGGATGCTCGAACTTATGAAGCCAAATGCATAAGCTGCATCTGGGGTTGCAAGATGGCGGTTGAAATGATTATCGATCAATGGAATCCCAGCCAGAAGAAATATCGGCAGGAAACATTTTGCTACGGACCGAAGTCATGCAAGTTCTATAAGCCTGGGCCTACCCGCAAAGTTCCTGGCCGCAAGGGCATGACGTGGGAAGAAGAGGATTGGGTTGATGAAGAGGAGACGCGTCATAGAGGGATGGATGAGTAGCAAGTCAAAAAATCGTGACTTGTTCTATGGCACTTCAGACAGCCAGTGTTCAGCGAAGTAGTTCAAATCAGTTATGTCCACATCACCATCGCCATCAAGATCCGCCCCACCGCAATATCGGCAGTTTGTTTGAAGCCAAAAAGCCGCAAAAGCAGCAAAATCCACCAATCCTTTTTCTCCATTATGTTGTTTTCGGAATGTTTTACCTTGTAGACCGGACTGATAAATGTACTGTATCTCCGTTTCATCTAAAGACCGTTCCCAAATCGCCACGTCGTCGATTTTGCCCAGGAAATAACTGTTATTATCTCTAATATCAGCACCGATTGCTACACCAATCGAAGAACTTAAATCTTGGATTGAACCCACGGCGGAAGCAACTCCCGAACCGTCCACATAGATGTATCCCTGATTGCTCTGTCGTATAAAGACCACATGATGCCACACCCCATCATTGACGGCCTGTGTTGTGGTAAAATCAAACTGGTAGGCGCTATTACCATAAAGCATAAAACGAAGTTGACCATTTGATTTGATCTGACACATATACTCGCCGTTGAACCCGCCGTTTCTCTGTTGTATAATTACTCCTGAAGATGTATCGGTAGTGTTAATCCAAGCTGAGATCGAAAAATATGTCTTGCCGTTTAATGCAGGCGCGTTTCCAAAAGTCACAGTATCGTTATATCCGTCCAAATCTAAAGCCTCTGCGATGATGCCCGAAGTAAATGTAGAACCATTGATAAGTACACCATCGTGTTGACTATCGCTGTAGTCAAAGGCATTGCCATTGAAGGGCCAATGAGCAACAAGATAATCCTCTAATGTTACAGTTATGATCGTTACGTTTCCAGTGTAAGTATTTCCAAAACCATTTTGAACAACATATGTAAATACATCTTCCCCATTGAAGTTGTTTTCTGGTATGTAAGTATATGTTCCGTCTCCGTTATCCTGTATATCTCCATGGGATGGATCTTCGATAGAAATTAAAACAAGAATTCCATCGAAACTGAAATCATTCACTATTGGACTGGCAAACGTGATGGATGTGTTCATCTTGGTGATAATACTATCGGGAACCGTTTCAACCATATTCCATTGAGGAAGATCGTTGAGGGAATCAATTGCTGTTTGACTTACGCCATAGACCCAAGATGCAAAAAATGGACTTAAGTCAAATCCGCATTGACGTGAAAAACGTATCATCCATTGATCCCATTCTTCCTGATCGTTAGTGGGCAGTTTGTCTGGTGATATGTCCTCATCATCACGATAACCCTGATATACATTTTTGAAGCTTTCCCAGCCAAAGATAGTTTTCAATTGTGAATACATGGTCAATTTTTCGTCATAATTGCCATTGGAAAAACCTCCCTTTGAGATTGTATTCTGATACATTAATATGCGCTCGTAAGGATCCCACTGACGGGACCACGATCCACATCCTTCTACTGAATTACATACGGCCTCCATTGCTCTCATCGTAAAAATATTGACTGTAACTTCCCCGGTTCTACTATCCGTCCAATATCCACTTTGATGCAAGTGGCCCAACTCATGAAACTCGCCCCAGCAATCTCCTTTCATAAGCGCGTCGTACTTAGCAAAGTCCCAATCCCATGAACCAATCGGATAGCCTGCATATCCGCTGCCCCATGCGGTTTGGAGCATGCTGTACATTCGCGATGGTCGTGTTCGCAATCCGGTCAAATTTGCCAGTTCGTCCTGACTTGCAACACCATCATTCCAAAACATCATCAATTCTTCGGCTTTATCTAGACTACGAATTTTGTCAGAAGATAGCGTGATAATCACGTTATCACAAACCAGTTCTGCCCACGGTGCCGGTTTGTCTCGGATATCAGTGATCCATTCTTCATTTGTCTGCTGCCCCAAAATAAAGTAGGGAGCTTCAATGACATTTTCAAAAGTCACATCAAAAGATCCTGGGACCACATTTTTCGGGATCACCACATACAATAATCCTCCAAAAGCATTAGCTGCTTGGATTGTTTCCTCGCCAATGGCGTAGTCACGGCTGATCCCAAACGGCATTCGCAGATAATAATCCCGATTACCAATGTTATTCCAGTCCCCGTTGATCTTAAGATTCAATCCAAAACCAGTGACCAACGAATCGACCGAAACGGTCACAATCTCACCTGGTACTGCATAGAGTCCGGTGCTTAACCATATATCGCTGTCATCTCCGCGGGTATCCTTGCCTTCCTGTGGAACATAATAGCTTATTGTTCTATTAATACGCGGAGCATCCGGCGGAATTTGACCATAGATTGAGGCTGTCCGGTGTGCTGTAACCTGCTCAACTGGCAACCCTGCTATATAGTCAGCCTCCCAGCGAAGGGTTAATTTATAAATCGAATCGGAAATAGGATTAGAAGGGCTCGGATATAGCTGTTGGGATCGCGTGAGCATGTCCCCAAGCAGGCTCAAGTAAATTGGATCTTTGGTAGGAAGAACCTCCAGGACAATATTGAGTGATTCAATAGCCTCATTTTTTTGGGACGTACTGTACATAGATGGATCTTTGACAACATTAATTGCCTGAACCGCATTCGCAAGATTAGTGCAGACATTACTTGTCAAACTGCTATAATTATAACCGCTTGCACAACCCAATCCAGCGGGACGAAATAACAGATTCGGAGGGGCTTCATCCAATGAATAATGACCATACGAAATAAGGACCCATCCGCTCATTCCAGTGATCAATCCACCACCCTCAGCCATAAATTTAAAAAGTGCCTGAATCTGTGACGATGTTATATTTCGATCCAGTGCCAGAATTGCCAAATCAGCACTGTTAAGATGACTCTCCCAAGCAGAATTGTAAACAACCTGTGAATACCCTCTTCCTTCCAGCCACGTCTGAGTGCCTAATCTATTTGTTATAATACGGCTGTCTGTTCCCGGAAGCCGTGTAGCCCACTCTGTTGCGTTCAAGAAAAGAGTTCCAGTATCGTAACCATCTTCTGCGGAACTGAAATCTACATAATCACCATGGCCGAAAAGTATAATCCGCCCCTTTCCTAGTGCCGCCGCACCAATCATAGGGTGATACTGCCCGTTATGGATGAGTCCGAAGGCTTGATCACCGAAAATTGAAATATCACCGGGAGTCCCAGGTGTGGTTATCTGCACTACGCCAGCGAGAATTTCACTGCGAGAGATATCGCAATCAATTACCTCGTCAACGGCAATATACACATCTGCAGTATCGTAACGTCCCGTATCATCTGAAATTGTGTAAGAAAAGCAATCATAACCAGTGAATCCTGCCGGCGGAGTGTATTGAAGAGATCCATCTCCGTTATCTGTCAAAGTGCCACCCATGGTGCTTGTGGCATCGAAAGCGTAAATACATACTTCATCGAGATTACCGTCCTTATCATTATCAAGAACAGAACACTTCAATGGTATATTCATGGTAGTGGCGAAAAGGTCATACACAGCAATGGGACTATACTCCTCGGTTCCATTAAGAGGAAGCAGGTGGATCCCGTCAATAACTTGTCTAATAATACCTGGTCCCTCCCAGGCAACAGAAAGATTGTCAGAGCTACCATCTTCTTTTTGGAGCGCTTCCACAAAGTACACTTGCCCAGCATGTAATGTGATAGTGAAAGAGTGTTGTTCGGGATATTTGTCCCACTGGTATGGTACCGTATAACCCGGTACACTGGCGATCAGAGTAATATTGTCCGGATCGCTATCCATGCTCAGCCACAGTTCACCTTGGTTATCACTCGCAATCCAGAAAATATAATCCCCTGTAACTGGCGGAACAAGGTAACCAATAATACGAGCGCCATATATGTCTGACCAATTGGTAGGCGCTTCGAAGCTTGTTAGCGTACTTTGAATATCTGGTGTTGACGGAAAACTAGAAAGACTTCTGAGATTCAGTATGCTTGTACCTCCGATTTCGGTCCAGACTTGATAGGTAATTTCCCCCATTGTAACATGTGGAAGCAGAAGAGCAAGGAGCGCACCCATAAATAGTTGGCGTAGAGATAACCAAAAACTCTTGATATTGTTTTTTGGCATTTTACATATGCCGATGTGACTATTTTTCATTTCCAACTTGTCGTTTCCTTCTTATTGTTGATTATGACGTTATCAAGAGAAAATACGCCATGATAGTTCTATATATAGTGTGAGTTATTCAAGAGCGATCGAAGCTCCTTCTATATCAGCCAAGCATAGCGCCCTATACCAAGCAGACTGTCATAAGCAAAAGTCAAAACGAACCATGTAATTTCCGTTAGTGAAAGAACTTTTGAAATTCCCCGATCACTCTTATTCATTTTATAGTTTCCTCATATGACTGTTAATATTATACAAAAGTGGTATAAGTATTGCAATAGAAAAGTCTTAGGTCATTGTTGTGTAACTCCTAGAGGGGGAGGATGCGATAGTGTGCATACTGGCAAGGTCTTATCCTTTTGGCGATTCGTTTTTTCGGGCGAATCGCCAATTGAGCGGTTCAGCCGGAGGGTGACAATGCAAAAAATAACATCAATCAAGACTCTAGTACTGGAGTTTGTCGATACCAACGGCGCCAGCCATATCCGCGAGATGCATATCGAGATACTGCGTGTTAAACCAGGCACGCCTGAACATACTATCCGGGCGCGCTTGTCCGAAGCAGTATCTGATGGCTTCTTGAGCCGCATAGGCAATGGTTTTTATGATATCTATGCAGAAGAGGAAGGTATGACATCGGTTGTATCTTATCCAGTGCGGTGTTCAGCCTGGGGCGACAACCGATTCCGAGGCAACTGTGACGGGAGATTACCGAAAAACCTAATATTGCGATATAACGCAAAATCAGTCTGTGACCCAATGGAAGGGTCTGGTACGGTTCGAGATGTTGTGCAAGGACTCAACCGGTATAAGAAAAGAGACATTCATTACTGGGGCGGTGACCTGCGTAATGGTTTCGATTTGACAAAACAGGCAATCCCCGGCAGGTACGATTTTGTCTGGATTCACCCGCCCTACTGGAACATCATCCAGTACGGCAACGGAGAACGTGATTTGAGCTGTTGTGCGGATTATGCGGAATTCCGTAAATTGTTGATGGTCTGCCTGTACAAGTGTTATGAGGCATTATTGCCGGGCGGTAGATTAGCGGTGCTAATCGGTGATGTCCGCAGGCAGGGAAAGTACACGGCCATCATCAAGGATATCCTAGAATTCCCGGAGGGTGAGATACGTAGCATAATTATCAAGGTTCAGCACAATTGTGTCAGTGACCGTCGCTCTTATGGAAAACTGGAAGACCCCCCGATTAAACACGAATACTGCGTGGTCTTCAAAAAGACCGGCACAGAGAAGTAGTCTTAGAACGGCGATTCGTTTTTTTCGGGCGAATCGCCTATCAGACAGGTTCGCTCGGAGGTAGTCATGATGACAGTTATAAGACAAAGCTCAACAGAGAGTTTGGCAGGCTTATGCATCGAACGTCTGCAGCAGGAACGGAAAGATGAAATTGAAAGGGCTATTAACGGGGTAAAGCACCCACGAACGGCATGGGACAAGTGGTTCAGAAAGGAATGGCACAGGGCTAAATGGAGGAGGATACGCGGGTGGAGTCGGGCAGCCAGGAAACGAGCCACCCGACTCCAAGAGGGATGAGCTCGGTGGTGTGAAGATGAAAAGCAACTTGAAGGTTATACGAATCAGACACAGAGCCAGCTATAAACTGTTTGAACAGCTTTACGAGTTTTTGGCAGCAAAACCGAGTGTGAAGGATATTCTAAAGAAATTCTACGAAGTGTTGGACGCTAAAAAAGGTTTTGCCAACAGGCAAAACGCTGAATATGCCGCCGAAAGCCTTGCATTGGTTCTTAAGGACAAGGGTTGATGAGAATGGCCAGGGAAAAACAGTCCTCTACAGTACCGCTCCAGCGACCACAGAACCTTTTGGGAAATTTTTGCTTAGGTGAATGTTTCGTTGACATCAAATGCATTCACGGCCATGCAACCAGACTCTTCAATATCGGCCGGTGCCATTATGTGGCCTGCGACAAGTGCCGCACTTATATCTTTGTGGGCTCCAATCTGATGTCAGGCTGGCGGCAGGAAAACAAGGATGTCTGGCAGCAGAATGCGGACAGCATCGAGGGATATAAGGAGGTGGAATAGTTTTAGTATTGGTCACAGACATTACTTTGCGCTGCGGCTGCTGTTCATTTTACCATATTGAAAATAAATAGACCGCGGACCTTGACCTCTATGTTTCAGAAAAGGTCGATGTCTCAATTAGAGGAAGGACTCAAAGGCCAAAATACTATATCACCATCTTTATCATTAACCCTTGGACGTAAGATGTGGTAAATTGCCTTTCCTTTGTCATCATCATAATCCTCTGCATAGCTATACAACACAAAACCATGGCTGTTATCTTTACGATAATTCAAGCTGCCGGGGCCATATGGGTCATCGGGCAGTTTATCCAAGTAGCCGTGAGCGACAAGTTCCTGGAGACTATCAGGATAAGTACCTTTGTCCTGGCGCCAATGCTGCAAGGCTATTATTATGTAAATGGCTTCGTGGAATGCCTTCACGCGAGAATATTGTTCTGACAAGCCTATCCATTGATTCATTACATGGTGTATTATTCGATATCTGTTTCGGGGAAGCTTTTTCAAAAGATTATCAATGTTTATGCCATGCAAATGATTTTCATATGGGGTTTTCCTAGCCACGATATCTAACTGGCCAAGCAGAGCTTTTGCTTTTTCTTCAGTCTCCTTGCGATAGGCATGTTGGAGGCAGGCCAGTGTAAGACTGTTTTTATAAAAGTTATCGTAGCCATCTTCAAGCCGAAGGCAATGTGATGCCCCGGCAGGGTAGAGTATTTTCAGCTGGCTTGGTATAAGATGACCGCCGCCAGGGATGCCTTCGGTAAATACTCGTTGTATCGTATCTTCCAGCTCCCATTCTGCTCCTTTATAATCAAAGGGTGCCATACTACTGGGGCAGCAGTTTCGTAATTGCTGCTGAAGTTTTTTCAATTCAACCGCGGATAGCTGGTATTTATCCAGGAAAACCAGGATATTCTGGTATATTTTTTCCATTATAATAAATGCGTAATATTGAAACCTATAGCTTTTTAGCTGCTGCAATTGCCTGGCGATTTGCAGCTGGGTAAACCATTCACTGGGTATTTGCCGGGTAGGCTGGAATTTGAAGCGCGTTCTAACCCGCCATTCACCCAGCGTTATCAGCTGCCGAATTTGAGTTAAAAAAGGTTCGAAGGGATTGCAACACAAGCTTAGACCATCAGATATCTCGCCCTCATAAAGCAAATACGGTTTTTCGGCGGCGGTTGCAACTTTTTGCCAGGCTTCCTTATTTTGAGTAATCCACTGCACCCATATCTGCTGATTTTCTTCTGACCGGTGCAACCATTCATTCAATATGGACCACACATATCTCCAGTCACATTTATCACTATGCGTATCAGTCTTGAACTGTTCAGGAATTTTTTCAGCCAGAGCATCCACATCATACTTGTACCTTTGGTTGGCTGTTCCAGAGTTAATCTTGTTATTATCATTCCTTGATTCAGGATTGTAGGCCCCTATCAGACTATCGAACAACTCAACGGGATAAATGTAGTTTTCAATTCTTCTGAAAATGGCTTCTTTTTCCTCAGACCCAAGCAACTCCCAATCTTTCTGACGGGCTTCCAACCAAGTCTTTATGGCCTTCCGCTGCGATTCAACAGGCTCCCTGTAATCTATCAGGTACCTAACTTGGCCTTGCGACAACTTTGGAAAGGCAGGATATTTTGATAAGGCAAGATATCTTTTTTGATTTAATGTAATCTGTTCCAGGTTGTCTTGGCAAATCAATAGCTTTAGACCATCATTAGGTTCCTGGTAAGCCAGAAACGCCTCTTGATAATAGGGCCATGCGTTACCCTCCGGACTGTTTGTTTGATGGACACTTTCATTCATTTTTGGGACATAGTTTGCCCTAATGTTAGGTTTCCCTCCCCTGAACCATACCACAAAAAGAACCAACAGCAGAATAACAATTAAAACGGATATAATCAGTAAGTTAAGTGCAGTTTTGCCTTTTTTGCCCTTGATATGTTCAACTGTTTTCCGCATATTTGCCCAGTCCATAAACTAACCACTATTAGATTATACAGAAGTATCTGTAATTTGGCCCCAAAAAGATTGTATCAGGAATTTTTACCGCGCAATACCGGCATATAAATCTTTCGGCAGGATTATTGCGGCCAACGCTTTGGCCATATAGATAATAAAAAGACCTGCCAAAAGCTATATAAGCGGTATCGCTGTCGGCAAAAATTCGCAAAGGATTCACTCCGTCTTTCGGCGAGGGGTGTCGAAAGACGGAGGTGTTGTCGATGTACAACAAAGAACCATACGAACAAGAAAACAGCTTCATCATATATGAAGGCGTGGTTGTGCCTGAGTCGGTGCTGCTCAGGCGTGAGAAGGACGAACGGTATGGGAGCGTGCTGGATTTGCCTGGTGAGGAGTTGGCAAGCCAAAACGAGCTGGAAAGATTTGTTGTCCAGCAGGAGTTCGGACCGATTCTCTTATTGCCAAAGCCCAAAGAGACCAGGCATAATCCAGCCTGGGATGCATCCCAAGACCCGGATTTTAATGCATTCCTTTCAGAGGATTTCAAACGGACCCAAGCCAAGCTGGACAAGCTCGGGTACAAAACAGACAAGCTCAAAGCTGAGCGTAAGGACGTGCTTTTAATGGTAGCGATGCTCAGGGCAAGGATACCCGGCAGGGCCAAAGACCAGATACTCAAGGGGGTAGAAATGGGCATTTTAGACCCCGACGACCTCGACAATTGGGACATGTGGCAACTTGCGAAGCTTTACCTTAAGTCGGTATGGCTCCGCAAGGAGATTAAACGGCTTGAGCAGAAGAGACAGGCAAAGAAGGAGGAGCAGCTGCAGAAGTGGTTCGGGCATCTGGACAACCTTCCCGAACCGGGGTAGGACGCCCATCACTCAGCCGGTCGGGGCGGGATTAGCAGCTCTGCCATGGGAACTGCCTGCTCGATTTCGGAATTGGATGGATTTAGGCTTTGAAGTTTTTTGCCGAGGCAAGGGATTCATATTCATCTGGATAAACTGAAGGAGGTGGTAAGAAAAAAGTACGGAAAAAGGGTTTGTAAAGGACGCCAAAAGGGCAGGAAAAGGATTGGCCGAGAAGACCTGACATATTCAGGTATGCAGCTCTTTAGAGGATTCCGGCTCCCCCCCACCGATTTCCTGATGGAGATGTGCGCTCCAGGGGCGCGCTGGGTGCATTTAGGGGCATGGTGAGAGAAGGATAGGCGAAGGGTTACAGGCGGTAAACATGAAATGGGGGATAAACTCATGGAAGGGCCTTCGGCCCTTGGGCGACTTTCGCTTACGCTCCAGTCACCTGTCCGGCCCTCCCTACCGGTCGGGCCGGTGGCCTAAAAGACTAGAATCCCATCCCGGCTCGTTTGCCGCCTTTGTCCCTACCGGTCGGGCCGGTGGCCTAAAAGACTAGAAGGATCAACAATACAAATGTTAACCAAATAGAAAAGATAATCTTGATATTGAATGCAAATAGGGGTTTTGAGACTTTGGAAAGGGTGAAGTTGAAAAGGTGCTGAAAATAAAGGGCTTAGAAATAGAAAAAGGTTGAGCTTCAGGGTAAAAGTGCATAAATCCGAAACTGAAGCTGAAGCTCAAAAGCCACCTATTTTAACATCTCGGAGTCATCCAGAGCCTCTGCACAATTCTCTGCCATCCACCGCTCGAACTCCAGGGCCGCGAGAATTTCTTCCTTTTCTTCGGATGCCGCCCGGGCGAACTCCCCTGCCAGGCGAGCTGCTTCACGCTCGGACTTGCGGCGGATTCTGTCCAGCAGTATATCCTTGGGATTCAACAAAGCATGGTCACCTCAAAGAAAGAGGGGGTTCCCGTTGCTTTCTTAAAGCTTGCGGTGCCGACAGGCCTGATTCTGCTGTCTTATAATTACTTCGAAGTAGGTACGAAAACCGCAAAGTTTAAATACTCGGCCGCATTTACCACCTTAAAGGAGTTATTCACGGTGGCAAAATGTACCCAATTTCCATTTCGAACGGTCCTGTCTTCGGCGGGGAATATGTACCCTATTTCTACCAGTCAGGTCGCTTTCTGGCGTACTCTCTAACAGCCGAAAATGTACCGTCAGGAGGGTCTTCTACGGCTTCGGGGGCCTATAATTTCACCTCTGATTTGAACCTACCCCGGAAATATTTACGTGGGCAAACGGTTGAGCAGATTATCTCTCACGGCTACTTGGCCATACCGAAAAGCGATCCGGAGACCGCCCTGATCTCGGACAAAAGACACACTTCCTGGCTGGGCCTGGACGACCTTATCGGCCAGGTACAACAGCGCCGAAAACTCTACCAAAAGAATATCTATGAGTTGGAACTGGCCAAGTGCTACGCCCTGAACGCCCAGTTTTCCATGGTGGCGGATCGAGGCAATGTCCCGGCAGACAGCCGGGAGATATACAGCCTTAATAAGCGTCTGCAGGAACTCTATCAGCAACAGCGGGACGAGCGAGTTAGGCTCTGGCAGGATGTCTCCAAATTACGACAGGCGGTACCGGAATCCGCCCAGCAATATCTGGCCAGCTATCGCAAACTGGCGATCCTGCGCGACGAAGGTGATGGCACATGATGACCCGCGTGCAGGAGCTTTGCCAGCGTTTGCAGCCCGTCCTGGGAAAGAAAATTGATAGACTCTGGTCTGCTTACCTGGCGGAATCCGATCCTGGGGGAAAGGCGGATATCGAGCAGACTCTAGAAATGTTGGCGGCCAAGCACCTCGGCCAGAACTTCCAGCCCAATCGAGCTCCGTTCCCACCGCCGGCCAAGAAATTCAGCCTGGATGGAGATATCAAACTAGGTCAGGTAGTGTATGGCGGAAAAAATTTTTACCCTTTTTTCCTGAAAAGCCCCCGTTTAAAAGAACATATCCTGATTGCAGGCAGAAGCGGATCAGGCAAAACGAATCTCACTTTTGTACTGGTGGATGGGATTATGTCCCGCGGGATTAAGGTTCTGGCACTAGACTGGAAGAGAGGATACCGAGATCTTATGGATCGTTTCCCGAAACTTCGGGTTTACACAATTGGCCGGGATATTTCTGCTTTTCGGTTCAATCCCCTGATCCCACCGAAAGGTTGTGAGCCGCATGTCTGGATAAAACTGATTGTCGATGTGATCGCTTCGGCGTACCTGGGTGGTGAAGGTGTAATCAGTCTTCTGGTGGCAGGACTTGATCATCTATATAGTAAAATGGGTATTTTCCAAGGAAGTCCCTCTAGATGGCCGACGATCCAGGATCTCCTGGCTTGGCTGCAAACCACCAAGCTAAAAGGCCGGGCCGCCATGTGGCAGGCCTCGGCGGAAAGAATTCTGTTGGCCATGACCTATGGCGAGTTCGGCGCGGTTCTCAGCACCCAGGACAACACCCATGTAGCCGAACTCTTGAACCATAACGTCGTCTTGGAAATGGATGGGCTTTCCAGCAACGCTGATCGAACCATGTTCTCCGAGGCTCTGACTTTGTACCTTTACCGATACCGCTTGGCCCAGGGTCCGCGGGACCGATTGACCAATGTAATTGTCCTGGAAGAGGCCCATAATCTGCTGCACAAAAAGTCCTCCGATACCAGAGAATCGATCTTGGAGAATTCCATACGAATGGTGCGGCAATATGGATTAGGTTATATATTTGTGGATCAATCAGCCTCGCTCCTGAGCAAAGTGGCCTTTGCCAATTCCTATGCTACGATTGCTTTAAGCCAGAAGCTCCGCAGTGATATTCAGACCATTTCCGGGGCCATGAACTTAACGGATGAACAAAGGGATGCATTGAGCACCTTGCCGATCGGATCGGCAGTGATACGGTTGGCCGATGAGCATCCTGAGGCTTTTCTGGTTAAAATCCCCCTTTCACCAATCCGGGAAGGATCCGTCTCCGATACACAAATCAGAGCGAGAATGAAGGGTTGTTACGGTGATACCAGGGTAAATAGGACTCCGCAGGTTTCTTCGATAGTAGTTTCACCTGTTCCACTCCCAGATAAAAATAGTGAAATCACTGGAATAACTGAAAATAATGAATCCCACCCACCATCCCCCAGAGAAGCAGAAGATAAAAAAGAAGTATCTTCTGCCTATAAACCAAAACCACCCAAGTATAAAGAAATGAGTCGGGAAGAAATAAGGTTTTTAGCCGATGTGGCAGCGAGACCTTTATCAACTACCGTGTCTCGTTATCATCGTCTGCACCTGTCCCGCCGGCGCGGTAACGCCATCCGCCAGCAGTTTACCGCAGGAGGCATCATGGAAGCAGTCACCATAGCCACCCGCTCCGGCCAAGTGGTGCTCTATCAACTTACTGAGTTTGGCCGAGCGGTCTGCCATTATGTCGGGATCGACCCGGGTACCAAGCCCCGCGAGAGCTTCGAGCATCGGTTCTGGGTTGATCAAGCAGCGAGGCACTTTGAAAAGAACGGTTACGAGGTCACTATGGAACATCCTGTTAAAGGTAATGGAGCTATTGATATTTTGGCAACTAAACCCGGAGAAAAAGTGGCCGTCGAAATCGAAACCGGCAAATCGGATATCAAGAAAAACCTCAACAAAATAAAAAATGCTGGTTTTGATCGGATTGTACTGGTGGCTACTTCGCCGGTGGCGGTTGCAGGATGCCAGAAGAGCATTGAATCTATTGAACGAAGTGAATCGACTAAGATCGAACAGTATAGCTGGTTGGATATTTCATAGTGTTAAAAGGAGCTCTAAAAAGACACACGGCTTTAATATCCGGATGACACTATTGAGCAGCTATATATAACCATTTATAAAACAATTATTTGTGATATATACCTGTCATACTTTTTGCTTCATGTCTCCATTTTGTTACCGAATCCGACTTCTTTTCCTGCTTGATTCGCGCCCCTATCTTTACGATATAATCAATGCTATGAAGAAAGTCTGGACCTACAAACGAAAAGATGCTAAAGGCTGGTGGGTGGGTTGGTACGAAAGCGATAAGCGCAAAGCAAAGGCCTTGCCGACGAAAGAACTTGCGGAACACTTCAAACATATCAAGTATACTCAGTTAAATTCCGATGTCTTCACGGGAATCGTTACAGCCGACTGGCAGCAAATGATTGATGAATATCGTGAAGCAAAGAAAGTTCAGGGAGTTACCGAAGGAACTCTTTATGAACACGCCCTTACGCTCAGGAATTTTGAGCGTATCGTTGGGAAATGTAATTCTAAACAAATTACTCAATCTGTCATCGATAAATTTATACTCGAACGAACCAAAGAAGTTAAACGTCCCACGCTTAACAAAGATATCAGAAATATCAAAACGTTTGTGTATTGGTGCAAGGAACAAAGGTATTTAAATGGGAATCTTAAGCTCAAGGAATTAAAATTGGAGGAACGGCCGGTAAAATCGCTAAATCATTCCCAAGTCAGACAATTGCTTGAAGCGGCAGAAACGTATCCAGCATTCAAAATAAGAATTTTGCTGGCTCTAGGAACAGGCTTACGACGTGGTGATATCGATGCATTGAGAATAAGTGATATTGATTTTGACAAAAACTATATTTGTACTACAAGTAAAAAGACCAAAAAGTGTATGTCTTCACGACCAATATCAGCGAAAGTCATATCAGAAGTTTCAAAATATGTTCTTAATCTGGATGACGATCAGGAAACATTATTTAAAACTAAATTTAATCATAGAATATGGCGGAAAGTCTGTGCAAAGGCAGGGTTGGCAGACTTGAAGTTTCATGACCTGAGGAGGACATTTTGTTCTCTGCTTGCTCAAAATGGCGTATCAACGGCGGTAACTCAACGACTTCTGGAGCACTCATCTCCAAACCTGACAAATAAAATCTATACCAATGTGGATCCCGTGCTTCGTAAATCCGTCAATCGGTTGCCAGTGGAGAAGTGGCTATAAAAACTCGCGGCCCCCCTAGGGGGCCCCCAGGTATTAGACCTAGACTAGATGGAAGGCTACCAGAATAAAATGTGCGAAAGATTATTGACACTAGCCTCTATGTTGCAGAATCTAACTTTATAGCCCGTAAAGCGATACAAGTTATCAACAGGCTACTCGACTTCAGTTGGGAAGGTATTGCCAAATTTAACCTCTAG
>Ga0272441_10009607_pt1 | contig 14901 bp, 29 predicted proteins | sample SSMProp6N_FD_193582 | JGI IMG/M metagenome (GOLD analysis project Ga0272441, IMG submission 193582) | Marine sediment archaeal communities from Little Sippewissett salt marsh, Falmouth, MA, United States - SSM-Prop-6N | ecosystem: Environmental > Aquatic > Marine > Wetlands > Sediment ... | reverse complement strand
TTTAAAATTGTTTCGTTTCATATCTTCCCGGATAAGCATTCGAATATATTCAGAACGGTTAGCAAAACCTCTGGATTTTATAAAATCATCTATCTGTTCTACATCTATACTTTCGGGAAAACTAATATTCAAACGTGTGCTCATCGTGTGTTTATTTTGTGTACAAATTTAGCAAAAAAATATTAAAAATCAAGTATTTATCAGTTAAGAGAAAAATCATATGTAAAATACCACGTTTTACCATTTACAGGGAGAATTTTGCAGCAACCGACAGCATGGATACACTTACCATCTTCGGATTCCTCGCGGAAATAATGTACGCTTCCGGTAGACGTGCGAATCTTATCAGGTATTTTTGTTTTCATTTTAAATAATATTTGGGTTACGCGGGGTATAATCCGCTATTTCTTTATTTTTAACCGTTTTACGTTCTAGTTCTTTTGCCCGTTTTACGGCCATCAATTTACGGAAATGTTTGTCTAAAATTGTCCTGTCAACAATTTCAATAAACTGCTTGATCTCCTGGGCGTTTTTAATTTTCCATTCATCAATAGATTGACCATTCATAGTCCGTGGTGCGTGAAATTCCGGGAAGCTTCCAGGTGTAACAACTACCCGTACACCGTCAATCATTCGTGCTATTGGTTTGTTTTTCATCTTATTTGTTTTAAAGTTTATTGTTTAGTCAAAAATAAAATAATGATTTCCACAATGTTTACAAATTACTGTTTCTTTGTCGTTTCCGTCCTCTACTCCTACATATATTTGCCTTGTGCTTTTACCGCAATGAGGACATCCACAAAATTTGAATATCACATAAAATACTAATAAGGCAAATAACAAAATAATAGAGAAACATATTACTAAGACAATTAAAAATATTTTCATGGCTTCACAATTTATGATAAATAATCGTTTCATATCCTTCTTCCATTAACCGTTTGAAAGTTTTGTGTGCTTCTTTTATGGAATTAACCATTAACCGTTCTGGAAAATCTTCCTGATCTCCGGTATTAAAAAAAGTAAATAGTGCTTTCATTTTGATATATTGTTTTTATTTTGTAATATTGAACTGTTTTCTTCATAAATATTTTGAGTTAGTTTCATAGGTTAGGGTTTAGGAACCGGGGCGTTTACGGGTCGTCCCGGTTTTTTTATTGGTATGTATCGCAAGCCCATCCAAGTAATGAGGCTATATTAATAGCAGCAACGGGAAATTCATTTTGAAAAATGATTAAATGATATTCACAATCAACCCATCCGAAAATACGGTGAGATATTGTTGGAAATCCAGCATTATCAAAGTCGTTTCCCGAAAAATCAATTTTTAAATTTTGTTCATCGGGTTCATGCCAGTCTGGTCTTGCACCAAGTTCTTTTTGCAGTTCTTGCAGTTCTTTTTTAGTTCTTATAATCCTAAATGCAGGATTAGCTTTTTTACAAAAATCAATTTTGTTGAGTTCCATTATTTCATATTTTAAGGTTTATAAACATTTCCACAATTGTCTTTTGTTCTAATTTTTCTTAGCTCAAAATATACCCGTTCATGGTATTTTCTGTCAAGCTTATTTAACCGTTTAATGGTCAGGTTATATACAAAAAAACCTATAAACATAAAAAGGCAAATAGCAAAAACCAGCTTAAACGGTGATGTAGTCCAATAGTCAAAGAGTATTATTTCGTTCATTTGATTGGTTTTGCATAGTTTATATATGCGCTAGCGTAAATTGCTTTTAGCGTAGTTGTAACCTTCAAGGAAAAAAGCACCTGCATCAACTTTGATTATTTCGTTGCCATCTTCTTCAACTGCAAAGCAAGCATAGTCAGTTTTCCATGCTAATTCTTCAGCTTTATCAATATCTAAATCAGGCAATGAACCGCTAACATGCGGTAATACATTATCAATAAAGTTATCTAATTCATCAAGGTGGTTTTTAATCACCTTAATTAAATCAAACGCGTTTACATTACCAGTTCCCATATCATTGTAAAGCTGGTTTCTTAAATCTGTTAATTTTTGTTTTGCATCCATCAATCAATATTTTAAAATTATTATTTCTATTCACATATTTTGTATGATAGCTTGCAGGCAAAGGTATATAATACCTATACATGCAGCATATGCAATAGGGTTTGCAAGGTAATGACTTGTTAACCGTTCGTACTTTTCGCCGATTTTCTTAACCGTTTGGGTAATTTTTAACCGTTTCATTTTTCACTAATTTTTTAGCCTGAGTTAATTTCTCAATAATTTCATCAATAAACCATTCCATTCTGTTTATTGCATATTCTAATTCGCCAGGGAGGTGAATTGTTTCAAAATCAATAGGGTGGTTTGGTGTTGCGTGTCCGTCAGCAATTAAAAAACTTTCAATATGCTCTTTTTTGCCAGCAATATTACATTTTGTAATTTGGTCGCTGTCATTTACTTCTAATATTTCAATCTGTAAATTATCAGCATTACAATAATGGTATTCGACACAATCTTTATAAGATGTGCAAACAAAAGCATCTTGTATTAGAGTTGGCAATAATTCACTTTTTAAATTTAAGTGCATCCCAATTTCTCCATTGTTTCTTCTAAAAGAAATTACTTCTAATTTTTTACCTTCAAATTGTTTCATAATTGTATATTTTTAATTTTTAAAATTAAATATTGCCCCGGTAAAGGGGTGCGAGCCCTTAAGCATTATTATTTTTGCCCTGCCAGCATACCGGGGAAATTGTTACACTCTATTTATTGTATATGAATAAACATCATATTTATAACAAGATAAAATCTCATTATCTAGTACGGTTTGTTCCCCATCAAGTGAATAATATCCAGGTCCCTCGTAGTTAAAATTTAGACTATCGAAATAGTTGAAAAATGTTTCTTCGTTGTCTATATAAATGTAGTCTTGATAGTTCGCACAGTCGTTTCTAATAGAGTTTGTAAACTCTTTTTTAGCCTCTTGCCAATTTTTACGATAAAAAGAACCTGTTACCAGCCAGCCTTGGCCGTCTCTTTTCTGTTTTAATGTATATCTTTTCATTTCCGTAAAGTTTTAATCGTTCTGTTATTCAATTCTATTGTTTTATCCATACGCTTTATCAGGGCGTAGGTTTTTTGGAGTTGTTTTTGGAAGTTCATGGTTTAGGATTCTTGTACATTCGTTTAAGGTTTTCGGGTATTTCTGGTCCCCTTATCAAGGTTTATATTAATATAATTCTATCTTGTTAATTTCAAACATTGCAAATAACATATCTGCAAAAGGGTTTTCTCCTTCCAATTCTCTACATTCTGGAAAAACAGGAGCTATATGTTTTAATGTCAATTCATGCATAAAAGTATACACATCTATAATTCCACTTTTAAGGTCTAAGTAATTATCGGTAATGTCCTGTTGAATTGCATTGTAGTTTAAAGTTTTCATAACAAATATTTTAAGTGACATTTTTCTTTGAAGGAAAAACCCGGATGCATAGTGCAGAGCCGGGGGACTTATAGCCTCTTTAAGATAGTGTTTTTGCAAATTTGTGAGTGATGGCGTATGTTCCGTTAGGAAATTGGCGAACTTTCACCCCTAAAAAATCACATAACCCGTATTCATTAGGGATATATAGCCACTGCACACCGTCTTGTTTTGGAATATCTTTTACAAGGCGAAGGAATGCGAAAAACTTAGATTCTTGTAGTTTATTCTCGAATGGGTGTAATGGTGTTAAGCCCATTATGTGTAAGTTTTCAGGTTTTATAAAGACCTGCTTTGCTTTGTCTATTTGCATAGTTAGAGTCTTTTAATGAATTCGTCAAAGTTTTTAGATGGGATATATAAACCGGCTTTTACGTGCCGTACCTTTTCGCCTTCTTCAATAATTCCACGCTCAATGAGTTTTGCATGTTCTTTTTTAATAGTCTCAGCACTAAAGGCAAAAAACCCGCCTAACTCTTCAATAAGTTCATCAACCTTGTTACTTTTTTTGATTTTACGCTCTGCCTTTTCAATCTCTTCTTTTTCAATCTGCTGCTTTTCCTCTTCAGTGCCCCAAAGTTTAACAGCTAACTGTAAGTTTTTCTCTGTTTCTTTTACTTCTTTGTTGGCATATTGCAAACTCATAGAGTGAGCGCGTTTTTCCGGGTTATCCTTTAAAAATTGGTGTTTCTTTTTGGCCTCTTCTAACTTAAACTCATAATATTCTAGGCTTTCAGGCATTGACAAGTTTATTGAACTGGCTTTTTCTTCCCAATATTCAGCGCGCCTGGCGTAGCTTTCTGCTTTTTCCTGCTCTTCGATGCTTTTACGCATTGCATTGTCGGCACGTTCTAATACTTTTCTATGCCTACGCTCGCTATGGTGCCCTACTAAAATTGGTTGACCAAAAGGAATTCCGGTTGCCTCTTCGCTTAAATCTGCTTTTTTATATGCTTCATTGCTGCGTTTTTCAGCATTCCCGGCGTAACCGTTCAGCCTTTCAGCTTTTTGCTTTGTGCGTTCCTGAGCGTTAAAACCATCGGCACGGGTAATTGAGTAAAAATAAAAACCATCTTTTTGTCCTAAGTAGTTATGAACTATGCACTCGTGTTCTTTACCGTACTTAGTAGTTAGGATTATTTGTTCATCTTTTTCGTGTTGCTCCTCACATTTGGCAACAAATACGTTTGGGCAATACTTTGAATAAGTGTTCATTTTGCTATAAGTTTTTAAAGGTTAAAATTTCACATTTTCAGGCTGTTCGCCGAAATTCACATTTCTGAATAGATAACATACAGTTAAAAATACAACTGCAAATACGATTGAAAGTATAAGTGTAATCATTGGTTTGTGTTTTTAGTTATTATTTACTTCGTTTAAATATTTGTTAGCAAAATTATTTATAAAGGGACAATGACTGCCGCAATAAGGCTGATACCAAAAACCATTATTAAATTCGGCTCCTACATAAACCACTCCCCTTTTATTCGTTCCTATTTTATACAACTTATTATTAAATAAAAAATAAAGTATCCTATTATTGATAATGTAGGCTTTTTGTTCTGCTTCATTTTCCGTTAATGTTCCGCCTTCTGACGCAAGACTGTCCACCATATAGTTATTTACTGATTGAATAAGAAGGTTTTTTATTGCTATTTCATTCTGTTTCATTGTCGTAAGTATTAATTAAACATGCTGCTAATATACACACATTATACACACCATGCAAGTAATTTGTTACTTTTTTTTTATGATATTGCTCACCGCTAACTAATATTTTAAATCATCTTTCACAAATTAACTTGCTATTAATCAATAAAATAACAATAATTGTTAATAAGTTTTTTAAGGTATTAAATATTTGAAAACCAGATAAAAGGTTGATGTTGTGTATATCGTGTCCCTTGATTCTTTAAAAAAAAACGTGTAACTTTATCGCTCCGCGAGGACGAGCGTTAGCGAGATTAAAAGATTGCGAAGCAATACCAACGTTAAAGACAATAAATAAAAAGATAACAGCAGAACGGTATCACCAACAACAGCCAAAGTGCATACTAGCTAATAACAGCATACCAAATACCCCAACAATTAAACCAAACCCCAAAATATAACGCTTGATAATATTCTTTTCTTTCTTACCTTTGTATACATAATCAACAATCTATACTATGTTAGATAGTCCTAATACTAACAATCCTAACAATCAAAAAAAAATACCTAAAGTAACTATCAGTAATACTCGTGTCGGTATATTTGACATTATTACAGGTAAATCAATAAACACCAATATAACTAACGCCGCAAAAATTATCGGAATTTCCAGGCGTAAACTCATCGAACATAAAAAAGATAACGTCAGACTTATTAAAAACTATTTCCTGTCTTTTGACGTTACTATTATCCCAAATAAAACTAGTAGACCAAATAAAAAGTAGTTTATCCTTATTGTAATTACTTTGTAATACTTCTTACTATTATTATAGTTTATGTACTATTTATGTAGTTATTGAGTGAGGAAGAAATTTCAAAAAAATAAATAAAAATATGTTGTACAACATAAAAAAAGTATGTTTTTTAACATAAAAAATATATGTTATATAACATGTTTTACTGATTCAAATACCTATAAAGGGTAGATTCAGAGATATTTAGGATTTCACGAATTTTTTCTCTTTTATAACCCTGTTTATACATTTTCTTAGCTAATTTCACGTTAGTTTTATTCAGGTATTTCGGCCTTCCTAGTTTCTTCCCGTTAGCTTTTGCAGTCTGTAATGCTATTTTAGTCCGGTCTGAAATAAGATTTCGCTCAAACGATGCAAAACTAATCAGTATATCCATCATGAGTTTACCGGATGCTGTTGAAGTGTCAAAACGGTCTGACAGACTGATAATATGTACTCCTTTATCAGATAGATCATACACTATATTAACAACCTCTCTTGTAGATCGTCCCAACCTATCCAGTTTATAACATACCAGTGTATCTCCTTTATTAAGCCTATTAAGGCATTTATAGAGCTGTTCACGTTCCTTTAGTCCCGACACAGTCTCATGATAGATAATGTCACAGCCGGCCTTATTAAGTTCCGTAACCTGCATATCAAGGTTCTGATCCTGAGTACTAACTCGCGCATATCCTGCTTTCATATTGTATTATTTATAGATTAGTTATGCAAAGATAAGCATTAATAAACACAATGTCAATACCATATAAGTATATATCATTCATCAAACGGTCGTTTAATGACCTATATACGTGGCTTATCCGTACACCACACCACACCAGCGAGTCATATATTACACTCTCGAACCCTTAAACAGGGCTATTTTAGGGCTGAATCGGATTAATCGGAACCCCAGGGGGCTATTTGGAACCGATTTTTTTACGGACACGCCCCCCCGTTTATCATATATTTAATTCCCCCACAAAGATAAACGCCCCATAAAGGGATTAATCAGATAAACGCCCCCAAACAAATCTTAGAAGCATTCCTATTAATCATAACATTCTGGTAATGAACGCATTTTGAAATATGAAATAAATATTGTAGATTTGTTTGGTAAAAAATAAATTAATGGGATATAACTTAATTAGTGGATGCCACAAATGCAAAGTGAAGATATTTCACTTTAGAAGAGAAGAAAACAAGACAATACTACCATTCTATAAAAAACACAGTAATTGTGCTAAAGAGGATATTAATAATGTAGTGACTGTAATGGATAACAACGGAACAGACCAATGGTGGGCTGAAGATAACGGGTACGCTGATGATGAACTACAAAAGTAAATATGGAAAAAAGACAATCGAATATTAGAAAATCAAGGTGTTTATTAGCAGAAGTTTCAGATTTAGCAAATGAAATATTAAAAACACGGCCTGTTACGCCCTTTGAGGCGTTTGAAATTGCAGTAAAAATCCAACATAACAGAATATTGGAAGATGTTTTACCATCAGCTTTAGAGGCACAGACCTAAGCTTGTTTTTTATTGCGGCTAACGTTAGCGGTATGATTTCGTGCCGGATTACGAGGCACTTCACTTTCAAAACACACAAATGATGATACGAGATACAGGCTTACAAAATACCACAGAACCCGGCATGAATTATAACGCGTGTTATGCGCTGCCATTATTAACTCATGGGTCTTTGTTTTCAGGAATTGGAGGTTTTGAAGAGGGCGCAGAACGAGCTGGGATAAAAACACTTTGGAATTGTGAATATGAGAATTTTCAACGAAATATTTTAAAACGACATTATAAAGACAATGAACAATTTACAGACGTGCGAACCGCAAACATATCCACGCAAGTTGACATTATTAGTGGAGGATTTCCATGCCAAGACATTAGCATTGCGGGAAAAATGGAAGGTATCAAAGGAGAACGCTCTGGGCTGTGGAGTGAGATGTTTAGAATTATACGGAACATTAGACCTGGATACGTCATCATTGAAAACTCGCCAGCTTTGCTTATTCGAGGATTTGAGCGGGTCTTATGCGACCTTTCCGAAATCGGGTATAGCACAGAATGGCAGTGTATTTCAAACATCGCTTTTGGATACCCACACAAAAGGGAAAGATTATACGCTATTGCCTACGCCAACGAAAAGCGATTACAAAGCGACATTTGCACAAATAGAGGCTTTGAGTCGATATTTAGAAAGTGGACACCAAATCAGAATGATGGATATACTTTGTCAAAAAGGATTCACGAAATCGGACCGAGTGAAGTTATTCGAAATGGTAATGGGTTTCAATCCTGGACACACAGAGTTGGTTCAGTCGGAAACTCCGTAAACCCAACAATAGCACATTATTTATTCGAATGTATCAAGAAACACGCTGCCGCCTCTTATGGTTGCGCATAACTAGCGAATATTTGCACTTTACAAGTGATAATGAGATGAAATTTTCAATTTGCAAAAACTGTTACAATTGGATGAAAATGCATAAATTTTGTGCTGAAAACGATGTTTCTACTCATGCTGACCAAACGTTTAATAAGTTTTTGGACAGGGAAGAAACGCGTAAATATGATGAATTGTTTTGTCCTCCGTTGTCAATGGAAGATTTAAGAATAATATTTGAATGGTTAAAAAATACTCATAATGGCTAATTGGAAAAAAGTCAAAGCCAGGTACAATTCAGAAAAATGCATGGAATTATTAGAATTGGGGTTAGATTCCGATGATTGGTATTTAAAAGAAATTTATGTGAATATTGATGTATGCCGTGCTATTGATGAATATGAAGAAGTAATTTATCTGGCAACTGCTGACGGTAATGGATACATTACTGATATTCCTTACTCCGATGAAAATGTGCTTAAATTAATAAGTAGATGAAAATAGGATTAATAACATACGACAGGCCACATCGCAAAACACAGGACATAATGTTACGTTTGTTAGGGCACGATGTAACAGTAATTGCCACTAAGTTTAAGGAAAGAAAAAAAATAAAATGTTTGTATCAACATCGCCCTGACATGAACACTTCTGTTTCAACTAAAAAACTAAGCAAATATTTAAAGTTCAAATACACAGAAAGCAACAATCCTTGTGAAGTTATTGATAAACTAGACGTTGGACTAATAGGGGGTTGCGGTATTATAGAAATTGGGAAAACTAAGATAATAAACTCACATCCTGGTTATTTACCCTATGGTAGGGGATTGGACGCATTAAAATGGGTGATTTATAATAAATATCCTATTGGCGTTACAACTCATGTTATAAACAATGAAACAGACTCAGGATTTTTAATTGAACAAGAATTTATAAATGTTGGCTTTTATGATTCTTTTTATTCGGTAGCAATGAGACAATATGAGAAAGAGATAGAAATGATTGTAAGAAGCATAAACAAACCCGTAGGTGACAAAATTGACAACAGAGGTCAGGTTCCGAATAAAAGAATGCCCGTGGAACTGGAACCAATAATGATGCAAAGATTCAATGAATTGCGTTTAAATTCAAAAATATGAACAACAGGAAATGGATTTTAATATTAAGCGTAATGATTATATTATCAGGAACAGCTACAATAGTGACCCATAAACTTTCATATAGTAAAGGGTTTAGAGATGGCGGGGTATATGCCCTTGATAATTGTATCAAAATCGAACCCACAGTTTGTGTTGATTATGATGATACAATCTCCTATGATGATTTTGATATTATTGATATTATGATGGAATACAAAAACCAATGTTTGCAGGATACCAATAAAACAGTTACACTGGAAGGTTTTTTAAATTGGTATTATGTGAAATAATAGAATGTGAAATGCCAGATAAAAAAAACATGCGGGAAATAACACGTCTCCGGGCAAAGATTATTAATGAAGTAATAAGAAATCATGAAAGTAAAAGCCGTGTTGAATGCACCGTTCCCGAAACTGTTGTGAAGGTGTGTAAAAAGTACGGATATGAAAAAGTAGATCATATATTTACTATTATGGATGAATCCCCGGATAGTGAAAAACGAAAGATACATAATGCTAAAAGCACTTCGGAAATAAAAAGAGCTATTCCAAAAGTATCAAAATATGCGGTATTAGAAGTAGGCGATAAGCTGAACATAGGAAAGTTCACAACAGCTCAAATGCATAGTGAATATGTGGGAACAAGAAATTATGGGAAGAAATTCATGCCGGAACGTGTGTTTGTCGTTATGACCGATGAAAACGATGATATAATCGTAACAAGGATACGGTAATGTTGATAATATGAAAAGGCTTGGTAGTTTAGTTGGAAAAGTTTAATCATTAAATGATATGAAATTATGATAGTAAAAGAGAATGCTGTAGGAAGTTTAGTTATTTATACAGAGAATGAGAATGAGAGTGATATGATAGGAAGATTTCTTATCACTCACTCCAATAATTTGGTAAAAAGTTGTATTTTTCATTCTAAGTTAGAATAATTTCATCTAAGTACTGAGCAACCAAGCTTGTCTTTATTCCTTTGTTGTGTGTCTGGTGCGGTAAAATTGCAGAACAGTTGATTAAATGAACATAAGTAATAATTAGATATTTTTTATGGAGGATTAAAAATGAAATATTTTATAGACACAGAATTTAAAGAAAAACCGAACACTATTGATTTGATTTCAATTGGTATGGTTGATGAAACTGGAAAAGAGTTTTATGCACTGAACAAAGATGTAAACTTAAAAAAAGTTTGGAAAGATGATTGGCTAAATGAAAATGTGTTAAGACCAATTTATCAGGAACATTTTAGTGGTGATATGCGAAACCGTTTTCAATTCACTTATCGAACAATGAAGATGATTTTCAAAGAAGCCGGAAAAACAAGAAAAGAAATGAGAACTGCTATTATTCAATTTATGATTGATAAAGATTATAGATTCCTGAGTGTTGACGAAACTAAGTTTTATCTCGAAGAAAAAAATCCAGAATTTTATGGTTATTATGCTGATTATGATTGGGTGGTATTCTGCTGGATATTTGGAAGAATGATTGATTTGCCAAAAGGAATGCCAATGTACTGTAAAGACTTGAAACAAATAATGGACGAACTTGGATTAGATAAAGAATGGAAAAACAAAAATTGTCCTAAGCCAAAAAGAGAACATAACGCTTTAGTTGATGCTAAATGGGACTTGGATTTTTACAACTCAATGGCTGCGTTTAGCAGACAAAGTGGGAGGGCAAAAAATATTTAATTATGGACAAGTTACTACGAATGTTGATTAAGTGGTCTATCATAGCATTTGCACACAACGAATAGGTATATAAAACGTAAAACGCAAAGTATCTAATTTTAAGGAAATGTTAATTAAATATATAGACTTTCAAAATAAGCTGTTAGAATAACTACTTTACAAAGGTAAAATGAGTACATTTAAAAAAATGATTGAACAGGAATGTGGGGTTAAGGTTGAAAAGGAATATAAATTTCATCCTAAAAGGCGTTTTAAATTCGACTACGCTATTGTTGATTTAAAAATAGCTATAGAGCAGGAAGGAGGGGTATATAACGGGAAAGCGCATGGTTCGGTATCAGGGATTTTAAGGGATATTGAGAAATATACTCTTGCTGGGGCAAATGGGTGGATAGTATTAAGGTTCCTCCCTGAGCAGATGTTTAAAAATGATACGATAAATACTATAAATCAAACTATTCAATGCCGCTATAAGGATAATTTTGTACATTTGAAAAATTCTAAATAAGAATATTATGGCACAAAAGAAAAAATCTACTACAGTAAAAAAAGCTCCCGCACCTAAAAACGTGCCGGCAGCAGCTAAGACAGAAACACCTCTTCAACCAAAAAAACCAAAGAATTCTTTTACAAAAGAATATGTTGTTGTACTTAATGAATATGCAAGTAAAGGAACACGCAGGGCAACCTTACACGATAATAACGGGTTTGAAACAGTAATATGGTTTGCCGCCGGGGATAAAAATGCTGACGTACTTCAGTCCGCTAAATCAGTAAAAGTAACTTTTAATGTCGATTGATAATATTGTTGTATTTCCCGGCAGGCTTCTTATTGAACGTGAACTGATACCGCAAGGGGTGATATTAAACCCCCAGCACGTTCTCGGCAGGAATACACGCCGGAGAAATAAAGGCAAAGTCCTAAAAGCAGGCAGGGGGAGCATTTTTAAAAAAGGAGATGATGTTTTTTTCCTTGCCCGTAGAGGGACTATTATAGGAGATAATGCACTTATTGAAGAACGTGATATAATATTAAAAAATATGGAATTATTAGGAGACAGAATACTTGTACAACCTGTTGAAGAAAAACGTGTAACCGAGGCAGGGATACACGTTCCTGATACAGTTCATGTTGAACCCCAGGTAGGGACAGTATGTGCCGTAGGTAAAGAGTCGGCAAAAAAAGAAAACGGTGAATATAAGGTCAAGGAAGGGGATAAGATACTTTTTGAACAGGGCGCTGGCATGAAATTTACCCATGAAGGTATTGTCATGGTCATTCTTAATGTTACCAAAGACTTAATAGCAATACTATGAACGCACTAAAACATTTCCTGCTGTGGATACCCGCTATCGGCGGGGTACTTTTTATCTTCAACGTATTTGAGGATTTCTTTCTTCCTATTGACTATCGTAAGAGAATATGGAACGCATGGAGAATATACCAGTCAGTAGCTATCGGTACTTTCCTGGCATGCATTCCGTGGTTAGTGTATATGACCGTTAAATAATGGAATTAAAGGATATCCATACCGAACGTTTTATCTTTAATCCCAAATCTCCCGATTTCGAAGATAAGCTGGTATCTGTAAATCCAATATTTAACCTTTCAAGAAATCGTAAGAAATGGCTTACTTATCTTGCAATATGCTACGATGTAAATAGTGAAATTCGCCGTAACCACCCAGAATATATGCAGCGGAAGTTCCTCTCCGCACAGATAGCAGGCTTTAAATTGGATGAGCAAAGCGGTAAATTCACTAAATACGTAGAAGCAAGGCTGCTCAAGCAAGACGAGGAGTTTAATAAGGTAGTTTCTGAGTTTTGCAGAAAAGTTATTAACAAAGACTATGAACTTTATGAACTACTTATTGACAAATTTAACCTTGAATTGGAAAAACGTAATGCATCGGGGGATACGTTGGATGAAACGGGAAGAAAGAACCTACAGGCAATGAAGAAAGATATTGAAGACCTGGAAAAGATAATATTTGGCGGTGAGGAGTCTGTCGAACTAAAAAACCAGCTTTACAATAACCTCTTAGACTTCCTGCTTAAAAAATATTCTCAGGGCATACAATTACATAAGAATTCCGATAAATCGCTCTCAGGGAAGGACAGACAACTTCTACAGAAAATTAAGGCCGATATTGAAGTGCTGGAGAAAAATATGCTCGGTGAGGAAGTGGACTTAAAGAAACTACTTTATGAAGGCGTAGAAAGCCTGAAAGACCCCTTGCCACGTAAGGAAAAGGAAATGGAATTATGGGAGAAGGACGGGCTGAAGGATTGGAACCCTTACGGTAATTATATACCTGAGAAATTAAAGTTTGTAGGTGATGAAATACCTTCCACACGATAAATATTTAATTATTAATGACAATGACCCCTCCTTGCGGCCGGTGGTTATACAATTACCCAGTCCACCTGATTTAAAATTAATTGATGGCTATGGATTAGACCCGATAGATCAATTATTTATCAGGCAGAAAACACCGACAAAACTTATTGAAATTGAGAAAAGGGCAAGACGGAAAGTAGAGGATTATATCAATGAAGCGCAAGGAAGGCGGGCTAATGGGTTTCATATTCAAAAGACTTTTTGGGAAATACTCGAAAACGAAAGGGAAGCGTTTGAGGAAGAAATAAATTGGATTAGAAGCCAGTGGTGGTATATGAGATACGGCTACTGGTTTTTCAATTATGGTAAACCAACATGGATAACACCGTGGCACTATGCTTACCTGAATTATAATTACATAAATGAAGCAAAATGCTATCCTGAATACCGCGATGTAGACAGAAGGAATTTTGTTGCAAGATGGTATGCATATACCGCAACAGAAACATTTGTTGATATAGATGGAGAAGGAAATGTAGGCTCACTTGAAATGCAGGATACCGGAAGGCGTATTTATTTTGGTGATATAAAACCAAAAAGAAGGCGTGAAGGAGCTACACAGCAGGGATTAACTGTTGGAAAGTGGATTATGTCAAATAACAGGTCTGCATTTTGTGATATAGTAGCAGATGAAGGTGATCATGCAGAAGATTTGTTTAAGAAAAAACTTGCCCCCTCATGGGCACACGTGCCTTTATGGATGAAACCTGTCTGGAATGGAGATGAAATACCTACCTCATCAATTAATCTTGTATATCCTAAAACAGCCCTTAAGGAAGATTGCCTTGCCTCTAACTTTAGCTTTACAAAAAAATCTACTGACAGGGCATTGGATTCAGGGCAGTATATGTTCGTGTTATCAGATGAATCTGGAAAAGGGCGCGTAAGAGGCTCAGCATCAAGTGCTTGGGCAATTATTAAGGAAACGTTAGCTCAGGATATGATCATTCATGGATGGAGTACCCATCCTAGTACAATTGAAGAAATAGAAGACGGAGGGGGTGAATACAGGTCAATGTTTGATCTTTCTGATTTTTATGTCCGCAAACCCTCTGGTCAAACAATATCTGGACTTTTTAGGATGTTTAATCCTGCTTATGATGGGCTTGATGGATTTATAGACAGGTGGGGGTATTCCGTTATTGATACACCAACAGAAGCTCAATTAAAATATCCTCCTGAAAAAAATGCTTTGTATGTATTTGAAAAAAAGGGGGCAAGACAACACTTGCAAGATGAACTTGATATTTACCTGAAAGATGGTAGTTATGAGAAGTTAAAGGAATATCGCCAGTTATTACGTAAAAAGCCTATGTGCTTGGCAGATTGTTGGAGGGGAAGCGCCGGCGAC
>Ga0272441_10009605_pt1 | contig 14902 bp, 14 predicted proteins | sample SSMProp6N_FD_193582 | JGI IMG/M metagenome (GOLD analysis project Ga0272441, IMG submission 193582) | Marine sediment archaeal communities from Little Sippewissett salt marsh, Falmouth, MA, United States - SSM-Prop-6N | ecosystem: Environmental > Aquatic > Marine > Wetlands > Sediment ... | reverse complement strand
AGGGACGCCCCGCCTCTGCCTTTCCTTCCCGAAGAGGTGCACGGCACGCAGGTCGTCGTGCTGGCTTTCGTGTACGCGGGCGATCCGGCGGACGGCGAGCGCGAACTGGCGTCGTTGCGCGCCTACGGCAACCCTCACGGCGAGCACATCGGAGTGATGCCGTTCGCCGCGTTTCAGCAGGCTTTCGACCCTCTTCTAACCCCCGGAGCGCGGAACTACTGGAAGTCGCACAACTTCGCGGGCATCGACGACGGACTCATCGACCTGCTGCTGGAGTCCGCCGGCAACCTGCCGAGCCCTCAGTCCGAGATCTTCGTCGCGCAGGTCGGAGGCGAGGCGGCCAGGATTCCGGCCGATTCCGCGGCCTACCCCCACCGTGATGCCGCCTTCGTGATGAACGTGCACACCCGCTGGGAAGACGCGGCCGACGATGCCAGGTGCGTGGCGTGGGCCCGTGAGTTCTTCGACGCGACCGCCGGCTACGCGACTGGAGGCGTGTACCTCAACTTCGTCAGCGAAGCGGAGGACGCGGCCCGGGTCACGGCCGCCTACGGGGCGAACTACGAGAAGCTGCAGCAGGTGAAGGCGAAGTACGATCCGGGGAACGTGTTCCGTACCAACCTGAACGTCAGGCCCTAGGAGGCCTTTCCTTCCAGTTCCACCACTGGAGGAGGGCCGGCTCGTGGACCTCGTTCGAGGCGAAGTACACGGCGCACCGGAACGTGTACTTCACACACGGATCGAGCCGCTCGCCGCGAAGCTCGCACAGATCTTCGTACAGGCGATCGGGGTTGCGGCCGCGAAGCTCGCTGACGGCTCCGATGCCGAGTTCGACGAGACAGGACTCGATGCTCGGGCCGACGCCCGGAATGGTCATGAGGTCGGTGTTCGCATTCGTCCGAGTCGACACTTCAGCCTCCATTTCGGGTGGAAACCGAATATATCCCGAACCTCGAGTCCCGACAATGGAGGTGAAGAGCCCCGGTCAGTCGGCGAGCAGTTGCCGCTCGAAGACCACCTGGGTCTTGGTGAGAACGAACCCCAGCTCCTCGTAGAACAACCGCGCGTCGTTGCGCGTGGTGCGGGTTCGAATCCGGAGAGTGGCGATTTCCCTCGCTGCCGCCCATTCCTCGGCCACGGCCACCATCTGGCTGCCGATTCCGTGCCCCCGCAGGCCCTCCGTGACCACCAGGCCGCCCAATTCCGCGAACGGCTCCCCACCGAGCCGCCGGGAGCGGAATACGTGGATCCACCCCACCACGGTCCCCGACTCGTCCTCCGCCACCATCACGGCATGATTCTGAGACGTCTTGATATCGAACAGACGGCGGCGGGCGTCGGCCGGTGTGGTCGGATAACCGAGCTCGCCGGACAACCGTGCGATGGCCCCCGCATCGTCGGGAATCGCATTGCGGACGTGGATCTCACCGGGTGGCCGGGTCATCGTCTTTCTTCCTCTGCGTGTGGTTGCTCCGCGCCGCTTCCCGGCGCGATTGCCGCACTATCTTCGCACACAGCGGGCCGGTTTGACAGGGGCCGCACACGGGAGCCGATGTTAGGTTCAGGAGTACCGATACGGGGTGAGGCACATGGACGCATCCATCGATCCGGCGCATGTGGCGCCGACCCGGTTCTGGACCCGGCTCGACGACGGGCGAGTGCGCTGTGACGTGTGCCCCAGGCTATGTCGCCTTCGGGAGGGTCAGCGGGGCCTTTGTTTCGTTCGCGCCAACCTGGGCGGGCAAATCGTGCTCACCACATACGGACGATCCAGCGGCTTCTGTGTCGATCCGATCGAGAAGAAGCCGCTCAACCATTTTCTCCCCGGGACGTCCGTCCTCTCGTTTGGTACGGCCGGCTGCAACCTGACATGCTCGTTCTGTCAGAACTGGCACATCAGCAAGTCACGAGAGATGGACACCCTGGCGGAAACGGCGAGTCCGGATGCGATCGCGCGGGCGGCGGCGGATCTCGGATGTCGTTCGGTAGCGTTCACGTACAACGACCCGGTGGTGTTCCACGAGTACGCCGTGGATGTCGCCGCGGCGTGCCGTGACGGCGGAATCCGGACCGTCGCGGTGACCGCGGGCTACGTGTGCGAAGGCCCACGGGCGGAATTCTACCGCTGGATGGATGCCGCCAACGTGGATCTCAAGGGGTTCACCGACTCGTTCTATCGAAAGCTCGCATCCGGAAGCCTTGGTCCGGTCCTGGACACGCTCCGGTACATCCGACACGAGACGGACACGTGGCTGGAGATCACGACGCTGCTGATCCCGGGAGAAAACGACTCTGAACAGGAAATCGAGGCGCTCACGCTCTGGGTGCTGGATGAGCTGGGGCCGGACGTCCCGCTTCACTTCACGGCCTTTCATCCCGACTGGCGCATGCGCGACGTGCCCCCCACCCCGCCCGCCTCGCTCCGAAGGGCTCGGGAGATCGCCCGAGAGAACGGGATCCGGTTCGCGTACACGGGGAACGTGGTCGATCCCGCCGGCCAGACGACGTACTGCGCGAATTGCGGCTCGATTCTCATCGGCCGGGATGGTTACGCCATCGTCGCCTGGAACCTGTCGGAAGATGCTCGCTGCAAGGCGTGTGGGACCGTATGCGACGGCGTGTTCGAAGATGGCCCCGGCGATTGGGGATCTCGACGGCGGCCGGTCTCGATCGCACGGTACGCCGAGTAGGAGAGCCTCTCGCGGCTACTCCGCGGTCGGTGAGCGGTTGTGATACACCGTGAACCGCCCGGAGTCCTGCAGTTCGATCTCCTTCCAGAACGTCAGGCCACACTTCTCGGCGACACGGCGCGACGCCAGGTTCTCGGGGTGGATCACGGCGACCACACGGCCCAGACGTCCCTGCTCGAGTCCCCATTCCAGCACCGCGCGCGCCGCCTCCGTGGCGAGACCGTTGCCCCAGGCGGCGGGGGCGAGGTGATAGTGCAACTCCGCGTCGCCCGTCTCGTCGATCTCCGTCTCCAGGAACCCGATCCGGCCCACGATCTCTCCTGTATCCCGGAGTTCCGCGGCAAGGAGACCGTAGCCGTGATCCCGGTAGTGCTCCGATATGTGCTGCCGGATGCCCTCGCGGACCTGCTCGAGGGTGGGCGACCTCCCTCCCGAGTACCGGACCACCGCGGGGTCTGAGAAGATGCGGCTGAGTTCCTCGGCGTCGTCCTCCCGAAGAGGCCGGAGACGCAGCCGGGTGGTCTCGATGTGCACGGGTCTCAGTACTCCAGCCCCGGCCAGGTCGAGAGCGGGTCGGTGGATCGCACCCGGTGCATGCCGTTCTCCTCGAACAGTTCGAGGGCCTCTTCCGAGTCCTCGGTGAAGTCCACTCCCCTGGGAACGACCACTGACGACATGCAGTCTTCCATGATGTAGATCTTGCCAGCCAGCTCCGGGTCGCGGGCCTGGATGGCAGTAAGCAGATCGTGCAGCGTCCAGGCCACGCAGTGGCTCGCGGCCTGCCCCGCGACCACCACCGCGTCGAATTCCATCAGGTGATCGAACAGGGCGAGGTTCGGAGACGCGATACGCTCGTTGTCGGGGCCGAGCGTCACCTCGGGGCTGAGCACCGAGTAGTTCTCCGTCAGGGGCGTCCCTCCCTTGACCTCGAAGCGGGCGGCCGTCTGACGGGCAATGCTGTGGAAGAAGACCGCCTCGTCGACCGCGGAGACGAGCGCGTGGCCGACACTGCCGAGCATGGCGTGGTATGGCCACACCATCAGAGGATATCGTCCCTCGGTCACCCGACGCACGTAGTGTCGAGCGTACTTCTGGAGCCACTCAAGGTCTCCACCGGCCAGAGAATCGGCTACCGCCGGATTGGGACACCAGCGACCCTCCTCCACGTCGGCGAGGGTGATCTCCGTCTGCCCGCCGACAGGGTGATCTCCCTCCTCGTCCACCCAGAATACGGGGTGGAAGATCTGCAGTGCCGTGTGCGTGTCGAGAGTGGCCGTGATTTCCGTCACCAGATCCAGGTTCCGGTAGATGAAGCTGCACAGACGGGTGTTGTCGTCTACCGCGCCGCGGCCCGACCGGCCCGCCACGAACAGCTCGTATCCCGGGATGCAGAACGTATTCTGACAGTCCACGAGCAGGAGACCAATCCTCGGGTCATCGTCGGAGGGATGACCGATGCGGTGCGCATCCGCCCAGGCCTCCGCCTCCGGCGCACGGTTGGCGTAGTCCACGCGCCAGATTTCACCGGTCCGGGTCCCGTCGAAATGTGACGGGATCGGCAGTTCAGGCACCGTTCACCTCCGCATCGAGCTGCGCCAGCAGCTCCCAGTTCACGCTGATGAGTCGGGGGTTCTCCCACACCCCGCGACCGACCTTGGCTTGCGGTCGTCCGTCCACCTCGACCACGTCCGCCGTGAAGTCGAAGTCGGTCACCACTCCGTCTTCCTCGCACCCGTGGCCCAGGATGCTGCTCCCGACCCCGTAGGCCGCGATCGGCATGCCGAGTCCGGCGAAGCGCCGGATCTTCTTTGGCGTGAAGCCGCCGGAGACCATGATCCCGACGTAGTCGAATCCCTCGCTGTCCAGCGCCTCCCTGACCTTCCGCACCAGGTGCGGGTTGACCCCCGCGAGGCTCTCCTTCCCCCACAGCTCCGGGTCGTCCATGAGCGCCCGATCCACCAGTTTTCCGCTCGTGTCGAGGCGCACCCCGAACAGCACCTCATCTCCGAACTCGGCGCGCATGGCCCGGGCAACCGCCAGCGAGTCGCCGACGCAGTCGTTGCCATAGTCCACCAGGCTGACGATCGGTACGTGTGGCTCCAGGTCCCTCACGTAGCGGGCGAAGGACAGGGTGGCCTCCACCACGTCACCACCGAACGCGGCGATCAGGCCGTGCGGCATCGTCCCCACCCCCTCGCCACCCCACCACGAGGCCCCCGCGTCGCTGGACACGTCTCCTCCACCACCCACGCGCGCCGCGTAGCCGTCGGGAGTCTGGATGCGCCAGTCGTCGTGGCGCGGGGCGAAGTAGATGACGGGCACGCCCGCGGCCGCGTCCACCGCTCGCTCCGCATTGGTCGCGATGAGGCTGCGCCGGGCCAGGACCCCGTCGAGGGTGGTCTCCAGGTGGGCGAAAGCGCGATACCGGCCGCGGATCCGGAACGCCACCTCCCAGGGCTCGATTCGATCGCCGTCGTGCAGCGTCTCGACTTTCAGGTCCGTGTAGTCGAACCCGCGCGCCAGCTGCGTCTGGAGCATGCGGACACACTCGAACGTGCCTGCCAGCACGCCGCGTCGCTTGGCGAAGAACTGGAGGTTGACCATCGGGTCGCGACCCGAGTGCGCGAGCGTGCGCGCGGTTCGAACGAAGTACCGATCCGACAGCCAACCGTCACGGATTCTCGGATCGAACTGGAACAGATCCGCCGGGAAGCGGGTGAGCTCCTCGTGGAACTGCTGCATGCGTTCGGAGCTCACCCTTTCGGCCCCCTCAGCGGTAGCGCTCGGTGGTTTCCCGCGCCCCATCCTCGCAGGTCGGCCAGGGCCGGGGTTCCCCGGTTCTGAAGTCCACCACCGTCGCCCGCTCGTCGCGCGATACGCGCTCGTCTTCGGACGCGAGGTAGGCCAGCATGGCCACCAGCGTCGCATTATTCTCGACGTTGTCCCACACGATCTTGTCGAACGTATCCAGATTCGTGTGCCACGTGTAGGCGAAGTAGTCCCAGCTGCTCGACCCCAGGCCGACGGTCGGCGCTCCGGAGCAGATGAACGACGCGTGGTCACTTCCCCCGCCGCTCGGAGATCCGGGGAAGCTGAGATCGATCCGGCCCGTGAGGTCTCGCGGAACCCGGGACATCCAGTCGGCGATGTTCGCCGACGCGCTCACGATGCCCATCGCGGAGGCCCTGGCGACCTGACCGGTGCCGTTGTCCTGGTTGAACGCCGCCTGCAGGCCCTCGATGACCTCGGGGTGGTCGAACACGAAGGACCGGGACCCGTTGAGTCCCTGCTCCTCGCTGGCCCACAGGCCAACGAGGATCGTGCGCTTCGGATTCGGATAGACCTCCGAGAGGATTCGCATCGCCTCCATCATGACGATGCTGCCAGTACCGTTGTCCGTGGCCCCGGATCCGCCGTCCCACGAATCGAAGTGGGCCGAGAGAACCACGTACTCGTTCGGGAGTTCGGTGCCGCGGATCTCGCCGATCACATTCGCGACCGGCACGTCATCCATCATCGTGCTCTCGGCCAGTACCCGGAGCTTCGGTCCCTGGTCTTTCCATGCGAGCCTCCATACCAGGCCGTAGTCCTCGCAGCTCAGGTCCACGGCCGGAATCGTGGTCGTGGCCGCTCCGAACACGGTGTTGAGGGCAAAGATCCGCCGGGCTCCCCATCCCCCGCTCCAGTCCGACCACAGGACCCCAAGCGCTCCCGCATCTTCGATCGCCGCGATCATCTCCGCGGGCTCGTATCCGATCGACTCGAGTCGCTCGCGCCACGCCACCTGCATCTCACGCCGCTTCTCGCGCACCGCTTCAACCTGCGCCTCGGTCCCGTGCTCCTCGTAGCTCGACAGAGGGCGGCACGACGGCTGCGGCATGGCCAGAGCCACGAAGTTCCCCTCGACCGAGAGCAGCCAGGCGTCGAACCCCGCCGCATCCTCGGCCTTCGGGAAGGTCACTACGCCTCCCTCGGCGATACCGTCGGTACCCGGACTCCACGCCATCAGGGTCGCCTCGAGGGTTCGCACCCGGGGCTCCAGGAGGTCGACGTGCGTCACGCCGCGCTCCCAGCCCTTCCACGTGCCGTAGTTCTCGACCCGGGCCTCGACACCCCAACCGGACATCACCGTTTGCGCCCACCGGTTGGCTCGATCCACCGCGGGAGTACCGGTGAGTCGGGGGCCGATCGAATCGAGCATGGCCTGCCCTATCGTCCAGGCCTGGGAGTTCTCCGTCCCCTCGTTCCAGATGGCCTCGATCACCGCGTCGTCCGTCGGGAAGTTCTGGGCCGCCACCGGCACTGCGCTGAGCAATAGCGCAGCAAGGCCGAGGACCGCGCTCGTCCTGGTGCTCATTATCGTCTCCACTCTCGTGGCTGTTTCGTAGAATCCCGGAGTCCGTCCCCGTGGGGCAGCCGACTTCCGGCTCAAGGTGCACGCAGAATAGGCCTCTCGGAGCGGCCAGTCCAGTAAATTGGGGCCCCGGCCCGCAGTTCATGGCCACTCGCGTGCGCGAGCCGAAGGTCGCTAGTTTGAGCGCGCGAATCGGCGACCGCTTCGCCCCGGCGCCGGATGGCGCCGAACTTCGATCACAATCGCTCGAGGATGCCCATGTCCCGCTGGCACATGACCCCGTGGTTGGCCCTGCTTCCGATTCTCCTCTCCTGCTCCCCTGCCCCGGAATACCAGGTCGTCCTGAAGGGGGGCACCATCTACGACGGGTCCGGGAATGCTCCTTTCGTCGGCGACCTGGCGATCGATGCTGACACGATCGCCGCCGTGCTGGGTTACGGAGCGAATGGCGAGGGTGAGGGACTTCGGGGCATCACCGAGATCGACGTGTCCGGTATGGCCGTCTCACCGGGTTTCATCAATATGCTCTCGTGGGCCAACGAGTCGCTTCTCGAAGACGGACGCGGCGAGAGCGATCTTCTGCAGGGCGTCACCCTGGTGGTCATGGGCGAGGGCTGGTCCATGGGACCGCTGAACAACGCCATGAAGGCCGAGATGCTGGAGGACCAGGGTGACATCGAGTTCGACGTCGCCTGGACTTCGCTCGGGGCGTACCTGGACCACCTGGTGGAGCGGGGCGTGTCTCCCAACGTGGCTTCCTTCGTCGGGGCGACGACCGTCCGCATACATGAGCTGGGCTACGAGGATCGGGCTCCCACGCCGGATGAGCTCGAGAGAATGAAGGCCCTGGTTCGCGCGGCGATGCAGGAGGGCGCGGTCGGGCTCGGATCCTCCCTGATCTATGCACCAGCCTTCTATGCGGACACCAAAGAGCTCATCGCCCTGGCGTCCGCCGCCGGAGAGTATGGGGGCATGTACATCTCTCACATGCGGAGCGAGGGCAACGCGATCATGTCGGCGGTGGGCGAGCTGATCACGATCGCGCGGGAGGCAGGCGTTCCGGCGGAGATCTACCACCTGAAGGCGGCCGGCCGGGACAACTGGCCACGGCTCGACGAGGTCATCCGGGAGGTCGAATCCGCCCGGGCCGAGGGCCTGCGGATCACGGCGGACATGTACACCTATACGGCCGGAGCGACCGGCCTGGACGCGGCGATGCCCCCCTGGGTGCAGGAGGGCGGAGACCAGGCGTGGATCGCCCGACTCCAGGACCCGGCCATCCGTCGCCAGGTGATTCGCGAGATGCGCACGCCGACCGACGAGTGGGAGAGCCTCTACCTGGCCGCCGGCTCGGCCGAGAACGTCCTCCTGGTGGGCTTCCGGACGGACGAGCTCAAGCCGCTGACCGGCAAGACCCTGGCCGAGGTCGCGGCGGAGCGAGGGATCACGCCGGAGGACGCGGCCATCGATCTGTTGATCGCGAACGGCGCCGATGTGAGCACGGTGTACTTCCTCATGTCCGAGGAGAACGTCAAGAAGAAGATCGCTCTGCCCTGGATCAGCTTCGGTTCGGACGCCGAGGCGCTCTCCCCCGAGGGGGTGTTCCTCGAGTCCAACCCGCACCCCCGCGCGTACGGCAACTTCGCCCGCCTCCTGGGCCGGTACGTGCGCGACGAAGGTGTGATTTCGCTCGAGGAAGCGGTGCGGAAGATCACCAGCCAGCCAGCCACCAACCTCGGCCTGCGAGGACGTGGTTCCCTGGCCCCCGGCTACTTCGCGGACGTGGTGGTGTTCGACCCTGAGACCGTCCGGGACAAGGCCACGTTCGCGGAGCCGCACCAGCTTGCCGAGGGTGTGGCGCACGTGTTCGTGAACGGCACACACACCGTCCGCGGCGGCGCCCACACCGGCGCCCTCGCCGGTCGAGTCGTACGGGGGCCGGGGTGGACCGGAAACTGACCGGGTCCGCCGCGCGGACCATCTTCGGAGCCGAGCTCCGGCCTGGCCCGGAGTTCGCCGCACGGCTGGACGCGGAAGATCCGTTGGCCGGGTTCCGCAGCTGTTTCGAGCTTCCACGCTCCGGGGGCGACACCGCGGTGTACCTCGTGGGCAACTCGCTGGGTCCACTCCCCGTCGAGGCGCGGGAAGCAATGGAGCGGGAAGTCAGCCGCTGGGGTACGCTCGGCGTGGACGGCTGGTTTGAAGGAAGTTCACCGTGGTTCGATCTGGATGGACGATTCCTCGGCTCGCTGGCCCGACTGGTGGGCGCCGGACCACGCGAAGTTGCCGTCATGAACGGTCTCACGGTGAACCTGCATCTCCTGCTCGCCAGTTTCTTCCGTCCCTCCGGTCAGAAGCGTCGCATCCTGATCGAGCGTCCTTGTTTTCCCAGCGATCGCTTCGTCGTCGAGACCCACCTGCGCTGGCACGGACTTGATCCGGAAACCGACATCGTCGAGATCGGTCCCGGGGGAGAGCGCGACCTGATCGACGAGGCGGACATCGAGGCGGCCCTCGAGTCCGGGGGTGATGAGGTCGCCCTGGTCCTGCTGGGCGGCGTGCACTTCCTGACCGGTCAGATGCTCGACATGCCTCGTATCGTTCGCGCGGCTCGGAGTTGTGGCGCTCTCGTCGGCTTCGACCTGGCCCACGCCGTGGGAAACGTGGAACTCCATCTGCACGACTGGGACGTCGACTTCGCCGCCTGGTGCCACTACAAGTACGTCAATGCAGGCCCCGGGGCGCCGGCCGGCGTCTTCGTGCACGAACGGCACGCCACCAATCCCGAGGTCGGGCGCCTCGGAGGCTGGTGGGGCAACGACCCTTCCACCCGCTTCCGAATGCAGCTCGACCCGGACTTCATTCCACGCGCGGATGCCGCTGGATGGCAGCTCAGCTGCCCCCCCGTGCTGGCCATGGCCCCGCTGGGCCCCGCGCTCGCGCTGTTCGACGAAGCGGGAATAGACCGGCTTCGCGCCAAGTCGATCCGGCTCACGGCCTACCTCGAGTGGCTCATCGCGGCGGGGGCTGGCGAGGCCATCGAAGTCATGACACCTGCCGATCCCGACAGGCGTGGAGGCCAGCTGTCGCTCCGCCTGCGCGGGCGGGCAGACCGGATCCAGACCCGGCTGCAGGAAGCAGGCGTGGTGGGCGACTACCGTCAGCCGGACGTGCTGCGACTGGCCCCCGCCCCGCTCTTCAACACGTACGGCGAGATGTGGCGAACGGCAAAATCGCTCCAGGCGGCGGTCCGGGAGGCCATGTGAAACGGCCGGAACCCCGCCTGTACGACATCAGCCCGCCTCTCGGTCCGGAAACGGCGGTGTTCCCGGGCGACACGCCGCTCGACCGGGAGGTCGTTCTCGACCTGGCGCGCGGCGACACGGTTACCCTGTCCACACTGCGGTCCACGTGTCACCTGGGGGCTCACGTGGACGCTCCCAGCCACTACGACCCCGGGGGCGTCGCGATCGGCGCCCGGCCGCTGGCCCCCTTCGTGGGACCCTGCAGGGTGGTGCGCGTGAGAGTCGCCCGAGGAGACCTGGTCACTACGGACATGGTGCGGGCGGCCCTGGCGGAAGCCCATCCCGGCGCTGACGGACGGCTCGACGTCGAACGCGTCCTGTTCGCGACAGGTACCTATCCGGACCCGACCGAGTTCACGGCGGACTTCGCCGCCCTGGCCCCGGACATGGTGGACTGGCTCGCCGGCGAGGGAGTGACGCTGGTGGGAATCGATACGCCGAGCATCGATCCTGCCGAGTCCGCGGACCTCCCGGCACATCAAGCCGTGAGGCGGCACGACCTGAACATCCTGGAAGGCGTCGTGCTCGGCCACGTAGAGCCAGGCCTGTACGAGCTCATCGCCCTGCCGCTCCGCCTCGCGGCGTTCGATGGGAGCCCGGTTCGCGCCGTGCTTCGGGCCCTGCCTCAGCCGTAGGCTGGCAAGCGGCGGTGCGGCCCTCCGACCTAACGGGCCGCCGTTCGTCCTCCGTCCACCGGCAGGTTGACTCCGGTCACGTAGGAGGCGGCGGGCGAGGCGAGGAAGCCCACCGCCGCCGCGATTTCCGCCGGATCCGCCAACCGCCGCAGCGGAATCCCGGCCTGCCAGCCCGCCTCCACCTGCTCGACCGACGTGCCAGCCGCCGCCGCGATCGATTCCGCCAGGTCCTCGAGCCGTGCCGTCGCGGTGTACCCGGGAAGGATGGTATTCACCGTCACGCCCAGCGGGCCCAGCTCGTGGGCCAGCGTGCGAGCCCAGTTGGCCACGGCCGCCCGGGTGGTGTTGGACACCCCCAGTCCGGGGATCGGGGTGATCACCGAAATGCTGGCGATGTTGATCACCCTGCCGTATCCCGCGTCGCGCATTCCCTGCAGCATCGTCTGCACCAGGACCTGTCCGCAGCCCACGTGCGCCGAGATCGCTCTCTGGAAGTCCTCGGGCGTGGCCTCGATCAGCGGGCCATGCGGCGGCCCACCGGTGTTGTTCACCAATATCTGAGCCGGACCCGTCCGTTCGAGGTGCTCCGCCACGTTCCGGCGGACCTCCTCGACGTCGTTGAAGTCCGCCCGCACCCACGAGTGCGCCTCACCATGCGGCGTGGCCAGGCTATCGGTCACCTCGCGCAAAGCCGCTTCGTTTCGGGCAACCAGCACCACGTCCGCACCTCGTCCCGCCAGCTCCTCGGCGCAGGCCCGCCCGATCCCCTGCGTGCTCCCGCACACCACGGCACGCTTCCCGCTCAGGTCTCCCATGCTGTCTCGCCTCCCGCCGTAGGCCGGTCAGTCGGTCTTCCGGGTCATGCTGAACAGGGCGTCGAACATGTCGCCTGCGCAGTCGTCGTCCACCACTGCGTCGCCGCTCGCCGAACTGCCACCCTCCTCGATGAGGCCGCTGCCACTGATCACCCCCGTGCAGCCCCCGGCTCGCTCGTAGTGCGACTCCCACTTCAGCGTGTCGCCCACAATCGTGCCCTCCATGTCACCGATCACCGTTTCGGGGCCGTCGAGCTGGACCTTGCCGTAGATCAGGCCGCCGGGGGACGTCGCGATCTCCGCCGGGCCCGCGTACACCGTGCCCAGCGCCTCGATGGAGGTGTCGTAGATTCCCGTCATGTTGTACGGATATCCCTTCTCTCCCGGCATGGGATTGCTCGAGCACGCCGCCATCACCAGCACCGCGAAGCCTGCCAGGAACCCTGCCTGCTTTCTCATGCTGACCTCCAATGGGTAGTCGCCTGATTCTCCGACGTGATTCGCTTTCGTCCGACTCAATGCTCAGGCGATCGAGAACTCCGCCGCCTCGATCGCCCTGTCTTCTTCGTCCGTCAGCTGCACCTCCGCCGACGCCACCGAGTCCAGCACATGAGCCTCGGTGCGCGCTCCCGGAATCACGATCACGTTGGGCGCGCGCCCCAACACCCAGGCCAGGACCACCGCGTGGGCCGATACTCCCCGCGATCGGGCGATCGCCGACACCACGGGGTGATCGGGCAGCTTACGGTTGAGGCGGCCGCCACCGACCGGGCTGTACGCCAGGAAACCCATGTCTTCCAGCGTCGTGTACTCGACGACGCCTTCATGGAGAGCCTCACGGAAGAAAGGGTTGAGCCGATTCTGCACGGTCGTCACGGGCATGATCGCCGCCGCCCGCCTGATCTCATCCACCGAGACGTTGGACAGGCCCATGGCCCTGATCTTCCCCTCCACGTGCAGATCGGCCAGCGCCCCGACGCTGTCCTCGAGCGGCACCGTGGAATCCGGGGCGTGCAACTGGTACAGGTCGATCGTGTCCACCTCGAGGGCCGTGAGAGAAGCCTCGCAAGCTCTCTTCAGGTGCTCGGGCCTCGCGTCGCTCTCCCAGCGCCCCCCCGGCCGGGTAAGCCCCCCCTTGGTCGCCACGACGATGCTGTCCGAATCGCCGGACCATTCCTTCAGGGCGCGGGCAACGAGCCGCTCGTTGTGTCCGATGTCGTCGTCATCGAGGCAGTAGACGTCCGCGGTGTCGATCAGGGTCACTCCGGCATCGAGCGCCGCGTGAACCACGTGGACGGCCTCAGCCACACCCGGCCGCCCCGCGATGGAAATCGGCATGCCGCCGAAACCGACGCAGGTGACGTCGGGGGCGCCACGGCCCAGCGATCGCAGTTCCATGAATTCTCCTATCTGCCCATGATCTCGAGCATCCGCTCGACCCGGACGACCTTCACGCGGGGCCTTCCCTGCGCCTGACCCTCCATCGTCTCGAACTCGTCCAGCTTCCGCCAGTCCTCGAAGGTGACGTAGCGCACCCCGCGAGACTTCAGCACTTCTGTCACGGCCCCCGGCTCGGGCCGTTCGGGAACTCGCGTGCCGCCCCTTCGAGCCTCTTCCAGCATGGCCGCGACGGTCTCCACCGCGTCCGGCTTGTTCGTGCCGATGATCCCGCTCGGCCCCCGCTTGATCCACCCGGCGACGTACTCACCCGGGATCACGGACCCACCGGGGCCGTCCAGGACCCGGCCGGCCTGATTGGGAATCAGGTGGCGATCGGGATCGAATGGAACGCCGGGGAGAGGTACCCCCTGGTAGCCCACGGAGCGCAGCACGAGTCCCGCGTCCAGTGTGTCGATCTTGCCCGTCCCCTCGCTCCGGACCGTTCCGTTCGCCGTCGGGACGAGGCGGTTGCGTTCGACGCTCACCGCTCCGACGCGACCGTCTGCTTCCAGGATCTCGGTCGGTGAGGCCAGGAATCTCAGCACGAGGCGGCGCCCCGAGCCTTCCTCTTCCCGGTTGGCCAGCTCCCGGAGGATCTCCAGGTTCCGCTTCGCGACGCGGCTCCCCTCCGCCTCGGCCGCACTGGCCGGATCCAGCTCCAGATCGGCGGGGTCCACCACTACGTCCACTCCGTGCAGGCGTCCCAGTTCCTTCAGCTCCACGCTGGTGAACTTGCCCTGGGCCGGACCGCGGCGGCCCAGCATCACCACTTCGCGAACCCGGCTCTTCCGCAGTGCGTCAAGCGCGTGATTGGCGATATCCGTCGCCGCCAGTTCTTCCGGATGGGTCACCAGGATCCTGGCCACGTCCACCGCCACGTTTCCGTTCCCGACCACGACGGCTCTCTCGTGCGCCAGATCGAAAGTCCGATCGATGAAGTCCGGGTGTCCGTTGTACCAGGCCACGAACTCGGTTGCGGCGTGGCTGCCGTCGAGGTCCTCTCCCGGTACCCCGAGGGGACGATCGGACTGAGCTCCGACCGCGTAGACGACCTGGTGGTAGTGACGAAGCAGATCATCCCGATCGACATCGACACCAAACGTCACGTTGCCGAAGTAGCGGACATTCGGCTCTTCGGCGATCCGGTCGTATGTGGCGGTGACCTTCTTGATCGACTGATGGTCGGGGGCCACCCCCTCCCGGACCAGACCGTACGGAGTGGGCAGGCGGTTGAACATGTCGATCGAGCAGGCGAGGTCGGAGGCCTTGAGCAGGGCCTCCACCGTGAAGAAGCCGGCAGGTCCAGCGCCAACGACAGCCACGCGGAGCGGACGTTCCTGGGTCCCGAGTGAGGTGATCACCGGCGTAGACAGTCCTCGCGTGAGTCGTGAGGGTCGCGGCGGCCGTCCTCGACCTCCGAGGGCAGTCGCCGAGTGGCCGATGGCTACACTATTCCCGTCGCGCCCGGGCCGTCAAACGAAAGGGGGCCCCACACCCTGTGGAGCCCCCTTTCCTCCGTTCTCTCAGACCCTCGCCGGACCTAGAACGTCGAGGTCCAGCCGATCAACAGGGTTCTTCGCGGCTGAGGTCGGAAGAACGTCGCGTTGGAGAACTCTGCGTACAGCGCGTCGGTGAAGTTCTCCAGGCTGGCCGTGATGTAATG
>Ga0272441_10009604_pt1 | contig 14903 bp, 17 predicted proteins | sample SSMProp6N_FD_193582 | JGI IMG/M metagenome (GOLD analysis project Ga0272441, IMG submission 193582) | Marine sediment archaeal communities from Little Sippewissett salt marsh, Falmouth, MA, United States - SSM-Prop-6N | ecosystem: Environmental > Aquatic > Marine > Wetlands > Sediment ... | reverse complement strand
GGTCGTCGGCCTTGAAACGCAGGATTTTCAGCCCGCCGTGCTCGCTGTCCAGCACGGCCGTGGAGACGATGCCCTCTTCAGGAAGGGGCTTTTCGGCGACGCGGACGAGCAGGAGAATCTCCTCGCCCACGCGGATAGAGCCCGGGTTGAACGTGCCGTAGATGTACAGGTCACCGCGGGTCGGCTTGATGTCTGCCGGGGTCAGCAGCGGGTTGGCGTCCAGACGCTTGAACATATCGCTCTTGCTCCTTAGCCGGAGGAGGCGCCCGCCTTGCGACCGCCCAGCCGGGACGGATGAGCTTATCGCTGGACCTTGCGAAAGGCAATGGTGCTGCCGCGGTCGAGGCGCCCGCGAGACGACCGAGGCGGAATTCGCGGTGGCCCCTTGACAGCTTCCGCAATGCAGGGGTATAGTCTTCCGCGTTGCAGGTGCCCCGGCAGGAGTCGGGGCCAAAGGAAAGGCCGTGAGAATCGGCCGCGGACGCGCCGCTGTAACCGGCGACGACCGCCGCAATATGCCACTGTCTCCGCGCGGAGCGGAGATGGGAAGGCGCGGCGGAAGGAAGACCCGGAAGCCAGAAGACCTGCCTGCGACCAACCTGGCGTGGCTATCGCGGTTCATCAGCCACCGGGACTGGTCCTGAACCATCGGCCCCGGTGCGATCATTCGCGATCGCCCCGGGGCTTTTGCTTGGACCGCTCGCGTGAGGCGGAAAGAGGCTTTCCTCGCGCGGCCGCGCCTATCCCATCCCCCCACAGGTTGCCGACGGTCTCGCCTTGCGCCCGGGCGGGGCGGTCATCGGTCAGAGGGCTCTTGAATCGACGGAAGGAGGGACACCGCAAGGAAGTAGATGCACTCGACGTATGCCGTATCGCAGTGACAAGGCCGGGGCCCGCGGTGGGTTTCGGCGAGCCAAAGACCGATCAGAGCCTTTTTTTGAAAAGGAAGGGAAGATCATGAGGACGTTTGCGATTTGCGCGATGGTGTTGATTTCGGCTACAGCCGCCCATGCGGCGTTTTCCACGGCGGACGGTTATATGAGTAGGAAGCTCTACGACAGTGCAGGGACCTACACGCTCTTGGGCGGGCTGGCCTTGGACGACGGCGCGCTGTACTTCGGCCAGGGGACGGACATCCTGACGCTGGATTTGGACAGCGCGTCGGTGGCGACGGTCGGGACGGTTGCTTCCAACGTCGGCAACGCTCTGGTCGAGCGCCACGACGGCGTGACCTATACCGCGTTTGGGACGAGCCTCAACTCGCCGTACCCACACGAGATGGGTTATCTCGATACAGGTGGGGCGTTCGTGGGGCAGTCGATGATCGACTCGCTATTCGACGCGGCGGTCAGTCCTTCCGGCGAGTGTTATATCGTGGCCGCCCCGGGTGGTGGCGGCAGCCAGGTGCTGCGATATGACTGGGCTACGGGCGGCATGACGCTGGTGGCCGACGTGGGCGGTAGCTCCGGTGGGGTGACCTTCGACGAAGATGGCAACCTCTACTACGCCGACCAGGGCATCTTCGAGGTACGCGACGCGGCCGTGCTGAAGTACACGCCTCAGCAGCTTACTGCGGGCAACCTGACGGCCGCCGACGGCGAGGCCGTGCTGGACATTGCGGCAGGATACATGGGCTTCGACGAGCAGGGTGGCTTCTATGCCACCACCGGCTGGGGCGCCGCCCTGAGCTGCTATGACCTGGCGGTTGGCGAGAAGGTCTGCGACGTGGCGTTCGGCGGCGTAGGCCAGTTCGTCTGGGACGGGGATGTGCTATACGCCCTCAGCAGCGATTACGGCACGTGGTCCACCAGCGTGCAGGCGATCACCGTGCCCGAGCCGACTAGCGTTGCGCTGCTGGTCGGTGCGGGGCTGCTGGCGTGCCGCAATAGGAAGTAAGCGGATGGGAGACCACCGTTAAGGCCGGTGGGGCGGCGGGGCCGTTCGCCTCGTCGCCCCGAGGCCGCCCCCAAGCGGGCGATGGGAGATGAACCGATGAAACGAAGTGCTTTTGCGGGCTCCTGCATGTTGCTGATCATGACGGCCGGCGCGGTCGGGCAGGCGTACAACCCGTTTGCCAGCGAAGTGATCGATATCAGTCTCAATGGGACGGCTGCCCCGAGCTACCTGCCCGCTCCGGGGCAGCGCGTGAACCTCCCGCTGTTCAACAACGCCTCGCGTGCGTTGGGCGCCGTCAGCGGAGGCGGGACGGCTGCTGCCAACAATGACTCAGTCGTCACGCTCGGCGGTTTCGGCGGGCAGATCGTGCTGGGCTTCAGCCAGGACGTCCGCGACAACCCCGCCAATCCGATGGGCCTGGACGCGATCGTCTTCAGCAACTCGTTCTTCGCCTACGGCAGCGAGCAGCTTCATTGGGCGGAGCTGGGGACTATCGAGATCATGCCCGAGCTGAACGGCAACGGCATCGCCGGAGACGCGCCTGGCGAGCAGTGGTACCTCATCCGGGGCAGCCACCTTGGAGCGGGCAGCTACCGCGAGCAGACGTGGGACCGCACTGCCGGCCCGCAGCCGGACGGAACATATCCTATTGCCGCCGGCTGGCCGGACTCCTACACCACGGGCGCCCACGAGTTGCACCCCGCATACCAAACCGGCCTGTATGAGGGCTCGCTGGCCAATCCCAACGTCCTGGACCAGGACCCCGGCAACGACCAGATCGAGGGCTACTGGGGCTATGCGGGCTACGCCCCCGCGCTCAAACTCGGCGATCGCGACGGCGATAACTCCACGGCCGGGCCGGGCGACTTCGCGACGATGAGCCCCGAGTTGTTCTACACCACGCCGGACGATCCGCTGAGCGTTGGGATCTCGCCCGGCAGTGGCGGCGGCGACGCGTTCGACATTGCCTGGGCGATCGATCCGGACACGTGGCAGCCGGCTGGGCTGGAGGCGTTCCGCTACCTCCGCATTACCACGGCAGTCGATGCGTTCCTCGGCTACGAAGGTGAGTTGGGCGAGGTGTCCGTTGAGGTGGACGGCGTGGCTGCCGTGCGCGCGACGTGTGACCTGGACGGGGATGGCGTCTCGGGCTTGGGCGATTACGATGCGATGCGAGCCTGCCAGGGACTGGCGTGGAATGAAGCGGGTTTCCTGCCGACGGCTGACATCGTGGTGGATAGCGTTGTGGACGAAAGCGACTGGGCGACGTTCTTCTCCGTCTGGACGCAAGTGAACATCGCCGGCGACGGCAACCTTGACGGGCTGGTCAGCGGTGCGGACTATGTGCTGTGGGCGAACCACTTCGCTCTGACCGGCGCGTCGTGGGGCCAGGGCGACTTCAATGGCGACGGCGCGGTGACTGGGGCGGATTACGTGGTATGGGCCAACAACTTTGGTGCGGGCGCCGCCGCCGGCGTGCCGGAGCCGGCGACGGCAGCGATGTTGGTGATCGGGGCGATTGCGTTGGCGCGGCGCCCGGTAGGGCGCGGCCGGAAAGGGTGATCCTGTTCTGATGCGACGGACCCGCCAGGCATTCAGCGAGATCGACCGACCGCTCGGTGCGAGCCGGCGCGCGGCTGTGCGCCGCGCCTTTACGCTGATCGAGCTGCTGGTGGTCATCGCGATCATTGCCCTGCTGGTGAGCATCCTGCTGCCGTCTCTGAATCGTGCGAAGGCTTCAGCCCGCGCGGTGATCTGCAAGTCCAACCTCCGCCAGCTTCACCTGGCGAACATGAACTACGCGGCCGAGAGCGGGGGCTACTACGTGCCCGCGGCCGCCGACATGTTCGACGGCTTCGGCGGTCGCCAGCGGTGGCACGGCGTGCGGGAATAGTCCACCGTCGATCCCGATCCGGCGAAGAATATGTTCGACCCGACACTGGGGCCGCTGGCCCCTTCACTTGCCGACGGGCTGGTCAAGGAGTGTCCCGAAGGCACCGACTTCGTGCGTGATGGCGACAAGAACGCCTTCGAGGCCAGTTGCGGCGGATATGGGTACAACATGATCGGGGTCGGCTCGCGCTCCTACGAGAACGGCTTCTCGACCGAGGCGATCGCTACCGGCATGCGCGTCGAGGAGATTGCCCAGCCCGGCTCGACGGTGATGTTCACGGATACGGCCTTCATTCAGGGCTTCGGGGAGCAGTACCTCATCGAGTACTCCTTCTGCGAGTCGCCCCGCAATATTCGCGTGCAGGACGGGACGGTCACTGAATACGGTCGCCCGACGCCGTCGATCCACTTCCGCCACCTCGAGCGGACCAATGTGATGTGGTGCGACGGGCACGCATCCGGCGAAACGCTCAGCTTCAGCAAGCTCGACCAGGCGACGCTGGGCCGCTACCGCATCGGCTGGTTCGGGCCGGAGACTAACGAGCTGTTCGACCCGCGCTGAATCCTCTATAATCGAACTCCATGGAGACCCCGGATCGCATCGATAGCCACAGTGCGCCACGGCATTGGTTTCGGCTGGGCACGCGGGCCGTGACGCTGCTGTTCCGCCCGCCGCAGGCTACTTCGACCCTCGTCCGTCAGAGCTACGACCACGCTGCCTCCGGCTATGACCAGGCTTGGACCGATCACATGCGGGACCTTTCCCTGCAGATGTTGGATCGCCTAGCCGTGTGCGAACGCGCCTGCTGCCTGGACCTGACCTGTGGGACGGGTTTCATCACGGCTGAGTTGGCCAGGCGAAGCGGGCAGCGGGCGGTGGGCGTGGATGCCTCGCCCGGGATGTTGGCGGTGGCCCGTCGGTCGCACGGGGAGTGCAACTTCGAACAGGCGGACGCCCTGGCCTACCTGCAAGCCCAGCGCAAAGATAGCTTCAATGCGATTACCTGCGGCTGGGGACTTGGGTATACCCATCCGTTTGCGGTGATCCGCCAGATGGCGCGGGTCGTGCGGCCGGGCGGGGTGATTGGAATCATCGACAACAGCCTCTTCTCGTTGGCGGAGGTGCTGTGGGCGTCGCTGCTGACATTCGCCGAACGCCCCGACGCGCTACAGCATGCGATAAAGGTTCGCTTCCTGCCGACCAGCGGCGTCCTGGCGACCATGCTCCGGTTGAGCGGGTTGCGGGTGAGTTGGCGCGCCGGCGGCAGTAAGTCATACACCGTTCCCAGCGGCCGGGCGGCTATCGACCGGTTGATGTCTACCGGCGCGGCGGCGGGTTTCGAGTTCGCCGTCGATGAGGAGAATCGGGAGAACGTGTTCGGCCGCTTCGCGGAGATCCTTGAACAGCGATATGGCAACCCGGCGGGGATAAAGATCACCCATCGATACATCGCGGCCGTCGCGCGGAAGCGGATATGAGCATGCTGGGGCTGGTGCGATTGTGCCGGCTTTACTACGCCTTGCCCATGTCGGCCGGCTATTTGCTGACCGTGTACTACGCACGCGGCGGGCGGATGGAAGGCTTCTGGCTGGAGTCGCTGATGTCGGCTGCGGCGCTGGCGCTGGTCATCGCCGCGGGATACGTGCTCAACGACGTCTGGGATCGCCGGATCGATCAGGTTACCCACCGCCGGCGTCCGATCGTGTGCGGGCAGGTCAGCGCTGTCACTGCCGCGATCTTCGGCGCCCTGCTCTGGTTGGGCGGGCTGGTGGTGTCCTTTCACGGCCGGCCGGCGTTCACGCTGACGCTGGCCGTCGTCGGGCTTTGCCTCGTGCTCTACGACGCCTATTCAAAGAGGCTCGGCGCAGCCAAGCAACTGGTGGTGGCGGCGCTGATGACAAGCATATACCCATTGGCGCTCGCCGAGGCCGGTGGGGCGTCGGGCCCGCGGGCTGCAAGCTTAGCGGTTTTTCCTGTCTGGCTGTCCATCACCAGCTTCGGATATGAAATACTGAAGGATCTTCGCGACCTGCCCATCGACCCGCCGCTCGCCGGGCGCCCCTCTCCGCTGCGGGCCAATCCACTCCGATGGCGGTTGATCGCCAACCTTGCCATTGCCGGCTCGTCACTCATTCTGTTTGCCCCGGCGCTGCTGGGCTGCGGGTGGATCTATCTCTGCGCGGTGATGGTGGCTGTCGGTCTGGCTTGGGCCGTGTCGCGGGCCAAAGTTGCTGCCGCCATCCCCCTGGTCTACACCGAAGTGTTTCTCGTCGCCATCGCAGCCGCCGCCGACGTGATGATCCTTGGCGTCTAGACCGGGTTGCCGTCAGCGGTCCGCTCGCCCAGCAGGCGGCGGTAGACTTCCGGCAGCGGGGTGGTTGCGATGGTGGAGCATAAGAGCTCGCTTTCCTGTCGTGGTAGCGGCAAAGATGACCCGGCCGGGATCTTTCCCGCCAGTTCGCCCATCAGGCATTTGCATCGCGGGCGGGAGAACCAGCGGGCCATGCGCTGCCAGATGGAGGCGAGTTCTTCCTGGCGAACGTTGCCGAAAGACAGCGGGGTCAGGTCACACGGGCAGACTTCTCCGGCCGCGTCGATGAACAGATGGTGGTAGCCCGCGCCGCAGCCGAACATTTCGGCCGATTCGAGATAGGCGAAGCTCGCCACGGCCGGCCCGTCGCCGCGACGATTGTGGTGGGCGTGGAAGTCCTTCAGGGCGTTTTGCTCCTGCTGCGAAAGCATGAACGCCTGGCAGCCGGCCGCGGCGCCGGTGGCCACGGGGGCCAGCACGCGGAATTCGCCCACACCCCAACCTGCGGCGAGCTCGTACATCCTCTCCAGGCAGCCGCTGGCGATTCTCTTTCGCGTGCCCACGGTGGAGATCGCCGTGTAGATGCCCGCGTCGAGGCACGCCTCAACGGCCTGCTGCGCCTGGGCGAACGAACCGGCAGCGCCGCGGACGGCGTCATGTTCCCGCGAATCGTCCGACTCGATGCCGATGGTCACGCATGTGACACGAGCCGCAGCCAGCTTGCGCGCCCAGTGCGACGAAAGTCCGTGTCCGGTTGTGAAGACGATGGTCGCCAGCTCCGGACCGGCGGTTGCGACGAAGTCCTCCAGTTCCGCTCGCAGTAGCGGTTCGCCGCCGGTGAAGCCTAACGTGCATGCCCCGATGCTCTTGAGCTGCTCAATAAGCGTGAGGATCTCGCTGGCTGTCATCTGGGACGCACGCCGGCCAGCATAGCTGCAATGACTGCAGCGAAACGGGCAAGACGAGGTGACGGCCAAGTAGGTGGAGTATGGGACGCGGCGGCGGGCGATGACGGCTTGGCAGAAGCGATCGAACGCCGGCGACGGGGCAGGCGGGAAAAAGGTGTTTATTCGCGTCTGACCGGCGAAGCGGTGCGGTTTTTCGTCGCGCATCCGCCGCCAGAGATACCACAGGTGGCCGGCAGAAACGCGGCCGATCATGCCGCGGAACATCGGGACCGTCATGAACCGCCGCCACCAACTCACGCGCGGGCTTCCTCCTCCTGCCGCTGCGCGATGCTGGCAGTGGACGCGACTCGTTGGCACATCCACCCGCACACGCCGCCGGCGAGCAGTCCGCCCACGACGGCGAAAGCCAGGCCTACCACAAGGACGGCTGGATAGACGGCAAAGAAGGACAGCTCCACCTCTTCCTGCGCCTCCTTCATGGCAGCGACGATGAGCACACCCGCGTGCAGGATCGCCATGGCCAGCAGGCCGACGACCACGCCCCAGCCGAGGCCACGCCGCATGAGCCTGCGATCTGCTCGCTGGGCCTTGGGAAGCATGATCTTCGCCCATACGAGCCCGGCGACCAGGCCACCCAGCAGCCCGAACAGGAGGCCCGGAAGTATCAACAGTGCTCCGCAGGCCCCGCCCACGAGCATACCCGCCAGGCAGATGCCCACGAACAGGCCCTTCGTGGGTATGCTGTTGTCAATCGCTTCCGAGGACATCTGTTGCTTTGCTCCTCTATCCCGGCTGCGTCTGAGTCTCAGCCGGCCCCAGGCGGGCACGTCGATGGTCATGGCGCTTGCAGGTGGCCGAGGCGTCTATTCTAACCCCTCGGTGGCTGACGAGGAATGACCGGCTCAGGGAATCACGTACTGTTGCGAGCTGTCCTGCGCCAATCGCATTTCGATCGTTCGGAAGCCCGGCGGTGGGTTCTCCGCGAGGTCAGGATCGTAGGTCAGCTCGGCGAAATCATCGAAGGTAGCCCGGTCGCGGGTGATCACCGTGCCCGTAATCTGCGGACTGTCCTTGAACAACACCGTCCCGGTTACGTAGATCAGGCCGTGAATTCTCGTTGGGTACATGTCCATGATATCATAGTCGGCGTGTCCGTGGTAGGGACAGCTTGGCGGATTGTAGTTCGTCCGCAGGTACATCTCCATCATGAGCATGTAAGTGGACTTGAGCTTGATCTCGAGGTCCCCGTCGACGATGAGAACTGGATAGTCGGATCGGTAAGCTTCGTAGAGTCCGGCATCCTCCAGCACGACCTTCTTGCCGCCGGTGCGGATGATCAGTGTTCCACACACCCGGCTGTAGCGAATGGTAAGATCATTTCCGAGCGTGTCCATGTAGTAGACGCCGTCGGGGCTTCCCATGCCCCAGGGGTTGCACTGGGGCCCAAGGACGACCTTCTCCATGGTGCTGCCGGGACATGGGATGGTTACGGCCATGTCGCGATACGTCTGTACCACTGAGGCTTCCGGAATGTCCTTGGTCGGAGACGGGACGGTGAGCGTCCCTGTCACTACGCCGCCACCACTGGCAGTCTGTGCTTCGGCGCTGCCATCCAGCCGTCCATCGATGCGTAGATTGCCGTTGGTTGAGGCCGGCGCGTTCAGAATCATAGCTGTCTTGCCGGAGTTGACCTTTAGCTCGCCGCCGGCGTGGATACACGTCTTGAGGGCGTCGATCGGGACGCGCCTCGCCAGCACGGTGACCTGCATGGCATGTCGGGCTTCGCCGGATTGACCGATCCCGGTGAGCACAACGGCATCCTCGTTCGAGTCGGCCAGATCGTTGTCTGACGGGTCGGTCACTGTCAGGCTGAACGTACCCTCATCGAGCGGCAAGTCATCCGCCCAAGTCGTCCCCATGTTTCGCCACGAACTGACGGCGTAGATGCGCTGCAGGCCGAACTCGATTGCGGCAGCGGCGCACAGCTCCGCCCGGGCCTTGTCTCGTTGCAGTGATACGCGCCTCGCCTGGAGCCTTGAGATCCACATCGCCGACAGGCCGATCACCGTCACGATCGCCGCTGCGGCCAGCACCGGCAGATAGACACTGCCTCGACTTGTCCTACTTGACGAATGCATGCTGCCTACCTGCTAAACTCATCTCGACCTCGCGATCGAATCGCCACAAGTCGGGCCATGACGGCGCCATTGCGCGAAACGGTGACGGTGATCCGTTTGAGGCCTTGGTCAATCTGGACAGTCTGCGCCGGGTTTGCGGTGGCGGCGCACTCCACCACGGTGCTGCGGATCCAGCCGTCTGCACCGGCGATGGCTGAGCCGTCTCTCCATACGGGCGGCGATTCCGTCAGGTCTGCATAATCGTCCACATCATCAAAGCCCATGCGGTTGATCCCGGCCTCCCCGGGCTCGACTCCCCACATGGGTGAATCCTGGTCCTCGTAAGCGCGTATCGTCACCTCGGCCAGCATGTCCTGAGCTAACAGGCGGGCGCGTTCCAGGTCGGCGGTCCTGGCTTGTCCTGCAGCCGACCCGCCCACAACGTTCAGCGAGGCCACTAACAGCGTTCCGACCAGAGCTGTCGCCACCGCGACCTCGGCAAGAGTGAAGCCACGGGCATTCATTGGCCGATCACCTCCGGGCGGTTGGACAGCGGCACGGACGTGCAGGCCGTCGAGGCCCCATCCGTCCCGGACCGAAGCTGGATGGAAACCCGGTCTACGAGGCGCCGCGGTTGGGGCTTTGAGGCGATCGTCGTCACCACACCGTACACGTAGTACTGCAGAGCCCTGTCGTTCTCGACGAACCACCAGGTGCCTTGGTTGGTGCTCTTGGCAAAGATGCCAGCCGAGGAAGGGGCGTTCTTCTCCTTGATCTGGACCTTGCAGGACTCCGAGTCGCTCTCATGCTGCAGGACCAGGCACAGCCCCATGCCGACAGGTGTGTCCGGGGCATCCGGAAAGATCGTTTCGCTCCACAGATATTCCTCGGACAGGGAAGACTCCAGGAGCGAGTGCTCCGCCAGGACAGTGCTTATGGGCAGGCCGCCCAAGCTGGCCGATCGCAGTTGCACGCGCGTTACGCCTTCGGCTGCTCCACCGGTTTTGGCTCGCACCTTCACCCGTGTGACGCGCCACGACAGGGCATCGCCCGGCAACGACGGACGAAAGTACTGCGAAGCGTACTGGGAGTCCTTTATGGGGAAATCCTTCAGGTCTCCGGTGGACTCGTAGGAGGCCAGGAGCGTTTCGGTTCCCGTTTCCCCTGGCAGGTCCTCCTGGTCGATCGGCGTTTCCCAGTAGACGAACTCCAGCGACTGAACGGACTCGAGAACGACACGAGGCCCACCGCCGTTAAGCGACCGTGTCAGAGGCGACCCCGGCTGGCCCGACCATGCATAGCAGATATCATCTTTCTGTCCGTCGCCCGTCCGATCCTGAACGATGAAACGACAGCACTGAGCTTGGCGCGTGAGCAAGGCAGCGGCATATCGCAGTTCGTCTTCAATCCCATCCAAGACGCGCGATGAATTCAGCAATTGCTGGGCAGGCGATTGATTATCCGGCAATGCTTTCGATGCCAACATGATTGCCGATACGGTTGCGGCGAGGACTAAAACCGACAGACTCACCGCCAGCATAAGTTCAACCAGCGTGAACCCTCGCGGCGGCTGCGTTGTGAGCACGGACCGGATCATGGCAGGGACGCCTCACCCGTCTCCCCGTCAAGCAGAACAGTCCTATACGAGCCGCTATGGCTAAGGATAACCTGCCCCCCGGAACCGGGTAGGCCAAACCCATTGAAAGTGACCGCCGGGCTACCACCAAAGTCCGCCTGCACGAGCTTCACCCCGTATGGGCTGTCGCCCAGATCGACAGAATAGGTTTGCTCGGGGCGATCCGGGTCGCTCATTCCGGCCAGGATGTATCGGCCGGTGTCCGCCGAGAAAGTGACGGTCTGACTCTGCTCCGTGAGCCGAGCCCGATCGCGAGCCAGTTGCAGGTCTTGTGCCACTCGGCGAGCGGCCAGGTCAAGCTCGTAGCGGCGCAAGGCCTGGGCGTATCGAGGCACGGCCATGACGGCCAACACGGATACGATCGCCAGGGTCAGCATCAGTTCGACGAGGCTGAACCCTTCCCGTGAGGTCGGACGCCTGCGCATCGCCTGCTCCTTGGTTGCAGGCCCGGGTGCATACTTCCGCCGAGCCGCCTTCCGGCGGTCGATCAGACGCCGGCCGCCGGCACCCACGGGTTACGTCAGATCAATAGTCGACGTAAGCCTTGTCGAGCTGGTCCTTCTCGTCCGTGTCGCAGTTCGCGGTGATCTGGCCTGTCGCCACGGTGTAGATCCATCCATTACCGGCGGTGTAGGTGGCCACGACACTGGTCTTGCCCTTGTCAGCGCCTACCGGCAGCGGCGGTACTGCGCGCAGGTAAGGCCCATAAGGATGGGTCGCGTCGCGCGAAGCGGCTGTCTCAGTCCCGGCCGCATTGCTGTACTTGGTCAGCAGGTCCGAGAAACTCGCCAACGCGGGGTAGCTGCCCCCATGCTCGGCCGAGTACAGGTCGATCGCGTTGCGGAGTACAGCCAGGTTGCCCGACAGGGCCGAATCGGCAGCCCCGGCGGAGCCGCGACTCATCCGCGGAATTGCAATAGCCGCAATGATGCCGATGATCACGACGGCAATGACCAACTCCAACAGACTGAAACCTGCACGACGTGTGTTGTGTCCGTTCGCTCGCATAGCGAATTCTCCTTTGTCAATATGCAAGAGTCCGTCGACTGCCAACAGGAATAACCGTTTGTTTCATCGGCCCGCCCGATGGGCTACTTAAGCAAGTAATCGTTACGTTTGCGGAAACATTGGCTACGGAGAAAAGGTCAACTCCACTTGCTTTTCGCCCGAACAGAACACGGCGCTGGCGGGCTTGACCTTCGTCAGCCGAAAGCCGTCAATCTCATCACCGACGGCCAGAACCTGATTATTCACGGTGGCGGTCCCGCCGTCCGAAGTCAGGAGTACAGACGTAAGTCGATGGGTCTCGCGGAACGCAATTGCGGAATCGGTCTCCGCATTCGCTGCCGATTCCTGTTTCAGCCAGGACTGCGGGGCCCGGAAGGCATTCACGGTTTGCTCGGGGTCAATGCCTTCCGTCTCGGCCAATTCACGCAGACGCACAGCGATGATGGCATCTCCACTGGCCTGCGGCCTCGCCGCGGTGACGGGCGTAGCGGCGCGTGAGGGATCCGCACCGTAGGCCTCTGCGGCCTGGGACGAAGCAGGCACCCCCGTGCCACCATCCTGCAGCACCAGGCGGTCGACGGCCAGTGCCAGCACAGCCACCACCAGGATGATGATCGACACCTTCTGTGATCGCTTGAGTATCATATCCCAGCCTGCTCCCCGGCCATCGGGGCCGCATACCACCGCAGTTCAAGCTTGAGCAACCCCGTACCGTCCGGGTTGCCTGTCAGTTCCACCCGGCTCAGCCGAATGTCGGGAAACCGCACTCTCAACTGATGAACGAAGCATGTGCACCTGTCGTACGCCCCTGTGCCATTCAAGCGAATTGGGATCACGTAATAGTGTTCCGTCGCCACGGGCTTTCCGGAAGCGGTCTCGTTCACCTTGAGTTCCATCTCGCCCGCCAGCGCTGTCAACTCGCCGAGGCGGCGGTTTAACGAGCCCACCGTTTCGAGCCTGATTGAGCAGCCGCTCAGGGAGCGCTGCAACGCGTCCAGTCTCCGATCCGTTTGTGATACCGTGGTCTGGGCCGCCGCGAGTTGGTCCTGCTCGCGGGCGAGTTGCTGCTCCTGAACCTGGCAGGCGGCTCTTCGCTGCACCAGTGGGCGCAGACCGCCGAGCGCCAATGTCACCACCATGACCAGGCAGGCCGACAACGCCGTGGCGTCGATGCGCCAGAACCTCCAGATGCCGGATTCCTGACTCATGGGGCCGTTTCCTCGGTCGCCAGAGTGCATACGAGCTCGAATGCTACTATCTCGGTGTCCCCAAAGGGTTCCCTGGTGCTGCGGAGCAGCTTTACCTCGCGAAACAGCCTGGTATCTTCCATACTCAGGACGAACTGCGAAACGGTCTGCTGGCTGGCACCGCATGCAGCCAGACGCAGTGACGGGCCTCCGTTCGTCTCGCCATTTTCCTGATCGTCGCAGACCAAGCCGCACTGCTTGAGCATCACTTCGGACTCTGTCTTGCCGGCCAGCACGGCCAGCAGGATGCTCCAGTCCGGCTGCTCGCCGACGGCCTGGGCGGCCAGAAGCTTGCGTTCAGCCAGATCGCACTCGACCATCAGCGCATGCTCGCGGGCTTCGGCGTGCTGTAGCTGCCGGGCGACCTGCTCCTCCTGCTGCTGGAGGACTTGCGGATCGGCGTCCCAGGCCCGCAATGCCAAGGCGTACGCCAGGATCGTCCCCATTGCGCAGGCAAACCCACTGACCGCCCAGAACCGGATACGGCGGCGTCGGTCTCGCTCGACGATGCGATAGCCCGGAATGAAGCCGGAGCAGTTCAGGCGTCCTCCTCCTCGTAGCAGGCCAAGGCCACGGCAGCAGTCAGCCGCGGGTCGTCCGCGCAGTCCGCAACAGCTTCAGCACAATCGAGCAGTGAGGCCGGGCGGATCACCTGCACGCTGAATCCGGACTGCTCTTGCAGGTGCTGTTCCGCGCCTCGAATGCCCGCGCCCGCGCCGACCAACCACAACTGTTCTGTCGTGAAGTCAGGATACGTCTGGGCGACGTACGCAGCCGGAACCCGCCACTCGTCAATCGTGTGGTCCAAGTGGGCCCGTATTGTGGCGGAGACGTCCGCATGGTGATTCGTCTCGGCCTCAGCCTGTAATGAGCCCGCACCACAGAGCAGGCAGTCGCTCGCCTGCGGCGTCAGCCCCAAGCGATCAGCGAGTCTTGTCTTCAACGGGTCCAGGCCCGCCTGCGGAAGAAAGCGGACGTAGACTATCGTTCCATGGTGAAGGAATAGCATTGTGGCGCCTGCGGGTTCCATCTCCAGCACCGCGGCGTGGGACCAACTGCCGGCCATGACGCACGCGCGCCGCAGTGCGGTCGGACGGCTGTCCAGTGCGACGACGTCCAGGCCCGCTTGGGCGATACTGTCCATGAGCTTTTCGGCGTCCTCGTGTGCGCAACTCATTGCGAATAACTGGGATGCTCCCTTGGAGCGCGGCGAAGGCGGCAGATCCTGGCAGAGCGTCTCGGCGTCTTCCGGGGGGTACCCGTGCATCCTTGCCAACTCGGCTGCCGCGATATCGTCCACCGGGGCTCCGGAGTCGCGCGACGGGCTATCCAGCACCGCCATGTGCAGACACCTTTGCGGCACGCTGGCCACCACCCGGCGCCCGACGAATCCTCGCCGCGTGAGAAAACGCTGCAGGCGATCAGCCTCCTCCTGCGTCAGTTGCTCACCGGACGGCTGCGATCTTGGAAGGGTGCCGGCGGCTGACAACTGCCATCCGGAGCGCGTACGGCGCGCCTGAGCGGCGGCCATGGCGGCGCTCGTCACGACCAGGCCTATCGGCGAAGGACGCATGCTGTTGAGAATGCGCATTACCCTGCTCCCGTGGTCATGGCCGTCAGGTCAAACAGCGGCATGAACATGCCCACTGCGACCAGGCCCACCAGCAACCCCATGCAGACTAATATGACCGGCTCGATGATGCTGCTGAGCGTCTTGAGAACCACTTCATTCTCGTCGTCCAGGAAGTCGGCGATATTCAACAGCAGCGCGCCAACCTGTCCCGACTGTTCGCCGTTGTTGAGCGCCTCGTAGACAGACGGGCTGATGAGATCGCTGCCGTGGAAGGTGGAGCTGATCGATTCGCCGCGTGTCACACTGTCTCTCG
>Ga0272441_10009603_pt1 | contig 14903 bp, 20 predicted proteins | sample SSMProp6N_FD_193582 | JGI IMG/M metagenome (GOLD analysis project Ga0272441, IMG submission 193582) | Marine sediment archaeal communities from Little Sippewissett salt marsh, Falmouth, MA, United States - SSM-Prop-6N | ecosystem: Environmental > Aquatic > Marine > Wetlands > Sediment ... | reverse complement strand
AATCCTGCGAATGTAAATATAGTCCTGAACAGTATGCTGTACTTGTACCGCTTTCTCGTCATGTTTTATCACAACATCATGAAGGTGAAAGCGGTACATCAATTCACCGAAAAATGGAGAAGAACCGTTAAAAATGAGAAGATTAGACTCAATGTTATCTGTTCCGCTGAGGATGTTTGACCTGGATATGGTGAGGTACTGAGTAGAAGAGATGTTAGCTCAAACCGTAGTAATATTCCTCTTCTGTGGTATCGGTCTGCTCCTTCATTCGTACATACCGGAGCGAACTATTATCGATAGGTGCATACGTCCCCTCTTTTGTTCTTTTTAGGAATTTGAGCAGAACAGTCTCGTCTTGAGTTGCCTTGTTGGACTTTTTATCATCCATCAGTCCCATTTTATAACCACCGTCTCACGAAGGCACCCAATGTGTCGGGTGCTATATATATTCCACGAAGTTTGTCGAATGGGAATATGAAATATCGGTTGCTCCTCTTAGAATAAGGTAGATAATAAGGCAATACTGATGCCAAATGGCACCGAGAGGAATAGATACTGAAATCAGTTTCACCATACAAACCTTTTATTACCCAAATTTCAAATCAGAATGCGATGGATGATAAGAACTACAAGCTAAACCTGGGCTGCGGGATCATCTACAGGCCGGGTCATATCAACATTGATCTTTTCGATAAAAGCACGGCTGATCTATTGGGAGATGTCACCAGATTGCCAATAAAGCCCAATTCCGTTCTCCAAATCGAAGCCTACCATTTGATTGAGCATTTTGACGATATTCACACAACATACGTTCTATGCGAATGGTTTATCGTTTTAAAACCAGGTGGAACGCTAATACTTGAACTGCCTGAGCTGGAAGGGAGCTTTAAAAAGTATTTAAAATCCAAAAAGGGACAGAGAGAACGCACCCTCAAATGGATTTTTGGGATAGACAGCAATGGTCTTGGCCACAAGACAGGTTTTACATTTGAATCCCTACGGGATCGCCTCGAAAGTGTTGGTTTCACAACAGTCACTCAGGAGTCAACAACAGCACATCTCTACGAACCTGGACTAAGAGTATTTTGTATAAAACCGAAGAATTCGTCCCACAATCAACGTTTCTGCGAATTCCGATGTGATATCATCAATAGACTTGGAATTACTAACTCCGATGATTTAAACGCCCTGGAACAGCACTGTTTCAAACAGATACATGAGAAATATCTCAGCTGGAATGATAAAAAACGATTGGATACATTATACAATATGCTTTCAATCGCAGTTATATGCAATCCCAGGATTGGATTGGTACTATTTGAATCGTTAAAGAACTCAATAACAATAAACAGGGACAAAATACCACACATTGAAAGATTCATCAAAGAATTAATCGAAATTGATTTCCAAAAAAGGGTTGTGAGGCTCTGGATGAATTATAGAAAAACGCTTGGGAAAACGGATGACGATTTCTCTGCCTTCAACGATCATATCAAATCATTGGTAGAATCAGGGTTGAAAACGGAAGAATCTGGTTCTGACCGACTACTATATGTCAAACAACTCAAACCATATCCCATGGAGTTTTTTAATTTCCATACAATACAACTCAAATCCAGGATCCTTTTCAACAGAGGGGTCAAACAGTTCCATAAAGAGGAAAATCACAAAGCACACTCATTATTTTTGGAATCTCTGGCATTAAACCCGGAACAGCCGCTGGTATGGTGGAACATGGCCCGTCTTGAATCAATTTTAGGTAAGGCTGGCACCGAGATTGAATCGAATTACCAAAATGCCCTTAAAACCGCGGACAGGAGGGATCGTAAGGTATTGGAGAGAGAATTGAATTCTTATCGGAAGAAGGGTAGCAAGTCAATCCCGAAATCACCAATACCGGATCAAATATGACGGATTCAAAATAATTACATATGATATTTGACTCCGTTCACATCCTCAAAAAAGTGTTCTACAAATTACTTATAAACAGATATCGGTTACTCAATAGAGAGACCCGGGAGGCCCCCGATGTCAAAAGAGGATATATTACAAAATGCAGATGAATTGAAGGTCCCGAAAAAGTCTCTTAATAAGATGCAGAGAATTACCGCTAAAGAAAAGATGTTATATCCTCTCATTGGTGCCCTCACTGTTATGCTCTCTGCATTTGCAGGGCGGGTAATGGGTAAGGATGCTTCCTTTGGTACATATCCATTCCAACGTTTCCAATTCTGTTGTGGCGGTGGTCTTTTGGCAATAGGTGGAGCCACTTTCTTTGGATTGATGAAGAACATGAAAGAGGATCGAAGGGTTCTCTTCATGTTCTTTGTATTTGTAATAACCATTATCCTCTCTGCCATTACATTTTTATTCTCTTATGAAGCAGCAGAACCGACATTTTCAGAAGCTGTTGAATACGGAGTATTTCACAAGTATGAGAAAAATGGATAGGTGCCTATGGAAAAGATTGGATCTATCGGACAGCATCTAAACATATCTAAGGAGGATATTGACGAACTCCGTCAGGAGAAGAGACGATCTCTTTACCTCTATCCCGTAATAGGTGCCTTTCTTGCTTTAATCGCAACTCTGGCAGGATATATAACTGGAAAAAATGCTGACCCGAAATTGGTAAGCTCCGAGACAGGACATATGTATCCATATTCGGGTGCATTCCCCGGAGCGTTTGGGATTGGGAGTGCCATCGTTGTCACCATCCTTGGTGCATCCGCTGGTGTTGTTGGTGTTAAGTTATTAAAGGATTCATCCTCAACACGGATTTATCGTAGGAGGATCATTCTGTTATCCATAATACTGACGATTCTTTTTGCATTCATTGGTTTCAAGGTTGCATTCTCCACCACACAACCAGTTGAATATTATACGGGGGCTATTAAATACGATGTTTATAGAGATACAGGGAGGATTGATTGATGGTCGAGAAAAGTAAGGAAACCATACAGGTTGAAGACATTAAAGATCGGCAGAAATTACTTCGATTGAAGAAGGAACGAGAGAGGAGAGTGATCTTATATTGGTTATATGGGGCAATTACAGCACTCCTGTCCTTTTTAGCGGGGATGGCCGTTGGACCCCTTCGTGATGAAAAATGGGTCAATTCAGAGACTGGTGCTGTTTACCCTTATGCCTTGGCCGGTGCGTTTGTGATTGGTAGTGTTCAAAATGGATCAGCCGGATCAAAGGCTCGATTACCTATCAAGACCATTGGATTCGTTTCTTTGATAATGGCAATAATTGCATTCAAACTGGGAGCCGATCTGACCCAACCCGTTCATTACTACACCGGTTCTATCGATTATAGTGTCTATTCCAAGGATGAGTAAATGGAATATCAATTGGGCTGTGCGGTTTGGGAAACCACCCTGAAATGCAATCTCCATTGCGCACACTGCGGATCAAGTGCCGGTGTGGGGAGAAAGAATGAACTTACTACCAAGGAGAGTTTCTCCCTCTGTGAGGAATTGGCAGCTTTGGGTTGCGAGAATGTATCCCTGATGGGTGGAGAACCCTTGTTGAGGGATGACTGGTTTGCCATAGGAGAATGTGTCAGGAACCTCGGGATGGAATTGAGTATCGTATCCAACGGATGGAACCTACCTCAACAGATTGAGAGGATATCTCAGTTGAAACCCATGGTGGTTGGGTTATCACTGGATGGTATGGAAAAAACACACGATTCCATACGGCGAAAGGGCTCATATCGATCCGTGATGAAATCTCTTGAACTGTTGAGGGAGAAGAAAATCCAAACTACGTTGATCACTACAGCTAGTAAAACGAACTTTAAAGAGCTTCCACAAATGAAAGAGATCATATTCAAAAAGGAAGCCAATTGGCAAATACAATTGGCCATGCCAATGGGGAATTTCGATCCGGATCTTCTACTGACCAGAGAGGAATATTACGCAGTTGCCATGTTTATTGCAAATCAACGAATTCAAAACAAGTTTAACGATCTGCCTGTAATTGGAGCACATTGCTTTGGATATCACTCCCGAATTTTACCTGGATGTGGGCCATGGAAAGGATGTACTGCCGGAATTAGCAGTGTTGGAATAACAAGTGACGGTGGTGTTGTTGGATGTTTATCAATGGGTAATGACAGGTTCATCGAAGGAAATGTGAGAAACGGTGGACTTAAAAAGATATGGAACGATCCAACGTCATTCTCCTATAATCGGTCTTTTAACTCAAATCAATTAGGTCCATACTGTAGAGGGTGCTCCTATGGCGATAGCTGCAAGGGTGGGTGCAATTCAATGTCCTTTAATATTACCAATAATATCCACAACACTCCATATTGCTTCTATTCCATTGAACGGGATATAATCGGCGTGAAGGACGGTGTATTGAACAAAATAAAGAATGTTTTTAAGAAAGGCTAGAATGAAATCCAAGTCTGATTTGATGTTATTGTCGTGGTTTTTCAAAAAAAACAGAGGGGGGTAGGTCCCCCTGTTAAACAGGCCCGTTATACAGAGATTCTACAGACTGTCTACATAATTATCACCCGCAGTGTTACAGACTTCCTACACACAGAGAAATACACAGTGATATACACAGAGATATTACTGTGAGCCAGACTATGTAATCATCATAAGAAAATTCTGTGTGTATTCTCTGTGTATATATTTCTGTATGTTCTGTGTATATCACGGTTAAAGTTGTGTTATTTGGCCTGTTTTAGGGCCTATGTGATAATAGCTGCGTATCCTGTGTAAATTGTAATTGCCGTCTAAAATATTTACAACTGTAAATATCATTGTAAATACATTGCAGCAACACGTAAATATTGTCAACTTTTCATTGGGATATGGTGATCTATTGGCTGACGAAAAATGCGATTGCAAGCCCTTCGAATTATCGGTGATAAGGAGGTGTAAATCGGATCGTGCAAAGATAAAGGCGGTCCTTGAGGGACGTGTGGATATCGGCTGCCTGGACGATAAGGTGCAGAAGAAGGCGGTGGATACTGTGTTGACCCACGCAGAGAGGGTTGGCATTCCCATAGGTGAGGTTGAGGAAAGAGGATCGGTTGATGACGAAGGATCAGAATTCGATCCTGATGCCGATAATGAGGAAGAGTATCTGAGCGAACGGGAGTATGAGGGCGACAATGATGACGGGGCGGGGGAGGAGGACGAGGAAGATGGCGAGGAAGAGGAAGATGACGATGAGGAGGATGAGGATGAGGATGGGGATGAACCAGATGAAGACGATGAAGAAGAGTATGAAGAAGAGTATGAAGAGGAGGGGGATAACGACTCGCTGGATGATGAGGAAGGCTCGGAAGCGGAAAACGACGATGAGATAGAAGATGAGGACGAGGAAGAGGAATACGAAGAGGAAGGGGAAGAAGACGGGGAAGAAGACGGGGATGAAGACGAGGACAACGAAGAGCGTGGTAGTGGGCTCAAGAAACTTCTTTTAATGCCTTTCTCCTGATCGTTGCTTTATCTAACTCTTTTGTTTACCGGGTTCTTCCCACTCCCCCTGTTTATATTCCCGGTAAAGACCGTTGCATACCTTCTCGGATTCTTCCGGTTCGAGGTTCAGTCGTTCCATGAGGATCTGTTGAAATTCTTCAGGAGTACTCGCTTTTAAAAGGGTCCGGATCTCATCGTATGGCACCCTTTCGGATTTTCCGAGGTTGACGAGTCCGTCCTGGTCCCCGAATACATAGGCTGTGGATTTCTTACCAGACGGCAGCAGGGTTCCCCAACGGATGTAAGACATATCGATCTGTGTAACTCATGCGGAACTGGTTATTTAAATCATTAGTATTGTTGATATGTTGCATGTGTTTATTATGATAATCACGAACGTATTTATGATAATATTTACCACGGTGGAATGATGGTTTTATTGTATAGTTATTGATGATGTATTACAACTATATTTATATACGCATCCCTTACAAGAAGGCTAGAAATCCAACCCCGGTGTTTAGTATGATCATCAGGTTCATGAAGCGAAAGCTGCGCAAGATGAACTCCACGTTCATGGTCACGGTCCCCAGGGTATGGGTGGATTCCCTCGGAATAGACGTTGGGGACCAGCTGGAGATATCGACGAATGAACGAGGCTGGCTGATCCTTCGACCGGCTGGTGCAGGTGATTGACCGATTGGAAGGTACACGAAGAGATGAGAACCAATGACCGGAGATGACACCTCACAGATGCAGAAGATCCACGAGTTGAAGGCCTATTGCGCCTCCAATTTCAAGGCCGACGATCCCATAAACATCATCCTGGAAGGTGTTCGAACTCCGGAGGAATTGCAGGAGATCATACCCGTTTTAGTACGAAAAATCAGGCGGTAAAATGGCTCGAAACGGCACGATTTGCACTAAATTTAGTCCGGAAATGGGAGGATTTGCACCCCTAGGGGTTCATTCCAAACCGATAGCTTTTTTCCCACATGGTTGCCATTTCCCCTGGCGATTGTCCGATTTCAACCAGGATCCGAAGGAGGTTTTTTATGTCCGGAAAAAAAACTCAATGTGAACCGACAAATGATTGGAAGATCGATATCCTGGAAAGGGAAATCGAATCCCAAAGGGATATGCTGGGAAGTCTCGACCCGGAAGATGATCCGGATGAGGCGGAATTCTATACCTTGACGAGGGAAGTGATAGAGGGGCTTGAGCAGTGGGTAAGCGATATAAAGGACAAATCAAGGGCCCCTCTTTCGAAGGATGAGCTGAATATTCGGATCGGTACCGTTGAAGAGATCATACAGTACCACAAGGACATACTGGCCCACGACGACAGCCTGTCTTTTGATATTCGTGAGGAAATTGGGGAGGATATTGAAAAGCTGAATACGTGGAAGAAGGAACTGAGATCGAAAAAGAAGGCAGGTTGTTGAGAAGGACCCTTTCAGGTGTTCTCGGGGGGCCGGATCATCCTTTTCATATCATATCAACGTACAACTCCGGCGGAATCGTCCTCCAGCTCACCAGCTTGTCCGCCAGGGCCGTTTTCCTAACCTCTTTCATCTTGCCAGGTGCAACACCCTACATTAAAAAAAATTGCTATTCTTCATCGATTTGATCAAGGAATTTGATCATTTCAATCAGTTCCTTCTTATCCCGTTTGCATCGTCTGATTCCGTCTTTAAGGATTTTTTTTACCGTCTCGACATCCTTTTCGCCTTTGCCTGATTCCCAGCGGCTGCAGTAGTATTTTCCCACGGAAAGATATCCCTGGTACCACGTGGGATATTTACTAATGAGTTCCTTGAAACATTTTTCAGCCTTCCTCACATCACCGAGCATCCCGTATGATTCTGCTTCGTTCAGTAGCATTTTAGGGATCATATCGTTTGCGCTTTCTGGGAACCGCTCACAAAACTCGTTACAGACCTTGATCCTTTGGTTCAAAATTGCCTCACCAAGGTCCTCAACATTTGCCAACTCGGTCATGTAATCATCGATCCATATGATCATGTCACAGTCAAAGGGTGTTCCATACTTCTCGTCAATGATTTCAATGGACGTAAATTCCTCGGGGAGGATGGACATGATGATCATCCACGCCCTATTCCACAGATCGATTGCTTTTTTCGGTTCCATTTCTTCATTAGCATCGAATCCATCATGAATGGCGGAGAATGCCATGTCTAAGTTGAATTTGTCAGGCATGAGCCGATACCATAGTTCGTTTATGGCGCACCAGATGAAATCCTCGTCATACCGATCGGCTGTGTGGGGTTGGGAGCGATATTTCTCGTCAACAAGTTCATCCACCAGGATGTACTCGCCACCTTGTTTTCGGAACTCCCCCTCGTCGAAATGGACATTTATCTCTTCAAGTTTTGCCAGTATGTCCTCGGTGTGCATCTCCCGAAGACAATCTGGGGTCCAGATGTGAATAATGGATTTATTCGATACTTCCTCCCTTAACGTGGAAATATGCTTTTCAAATGCCTGATCGAGAATGTTTGGACCATTCTCTTCGAAGAAATCAGGGTAGTTTATGATATCGTCTTCGAAGTATTCATCCTCGTTTTCATCCCCAGGGTCGATCTTGAACGCATCAATACGTCTCTGTCGATCTATGGGCAGACAGCATTTCTTGTATTTCTTTCCGGATCCGCAGGGACATGGATCATTTCTGCCTGTTTTCATCTGTACCTCCAAAGCATATTGATCCTTTTTGATGTTTGGATATTGAGAATGTGGAATATACCCTTTTCCAAAAAGGATTGGATTAGGAATGGGCCATGACGGGTCGGGAATTGGCATTATCCTCTCAACCTCAAGTCATACATCCTTTAGTGAATGAAAAAGAAAATAGTCTTCACGTTCATTATCCCCATGGTGCATCCCATGGGCCGGAAGAAGAAACAGGGTGGTAAAAAGAAAAGCAGAGAGCTTAGGATCGAGAAATGGGATCAAAACACCTGGGCGTTCTCGATGGATAATTATTCCTACGAGGAGGAGGACGAGTTCTTCGAGATGGGATGTGACCTGATAGACGAGGGCAATTACGACGGTGCTGCGATCCTGTTCGGCAAGATGGTCGAGCGGCGACCCGAATACCTTGACGCCATGCACCACCTGGCGATAGCCCTCGACGGCCGGGGGGATACCAAAGATGCCATGGCCCTATGGCGCTCTGCGGTGGAGAAGGGCAGGTCCGCCATACCCGGCAGCTTCAGGAAGGGCAGGGACACCCTGCCCTGGGGCATACTGGAGAACCGCCCCTTCCTGAGGTGTCTTCACGGTTATGGATGCACCCTCAAGCGGGAGGGGATCACCGACGAGGCCATTGGGGTTTTCGAAGAGGTCCTGGGGTACAACCCCGACGACAACCAGGGGGTGCGGGAACTCCTCATGCAACTGTACCTGGAAAAGGATGACATTAAGGGTGCCAGGTCGGTGATCGACCGATATGAAGGGGACATGATGTCCGGCCTCCTCTACGGCCATCCCCTCGTCCTGATCAGAGAAGGAAAGGTTGAGGAAGCAAAGGATCTGCTTGCAGACACCATAGCGGCACAACCCAGGGTGGCAAAGGAGCTTCTTAAGAAGAAGCATCCGAGACCGAAGGGAGTGGACGGTAGGTACCTCAGCTACGGTGGCCGGGACCAGGCGTACTACTACTGGCGGGACTTTGGCGGGTTCTGGCGTGAACCGGACCTAAAGATACTGGCGGAGGTCGCCGACAGTTTGGGACTGGACGATATCGTTAAAGAGATCGACAAGCAGGACCGGAAGAGGGAACGGTCCTGGAACCATGTCAGGCAAGAGAAGGAAGCGCCCGTGGATCTGGCCGGATATGAGGAGATATACGATCTGATGGGTGAAAAGAAAATGGAAGACGAGGTCCTGGCGCATGTGAGAAATATGATGGGTTATGCTGTGAAGTTGACCGAGTACAAGTTCGACGCATACTGGGAGGCGTCCGTTGAGGAGGGGGCCATGAAACAGGACAGGAAGGAGCTTGCCAAATCCTTTTACGGGCTGGGGGCAATGTGTGCCTTGATCCCGACGCTTGGGTTGGGTCTGGACGATTCCGACTTTGAACGCATGACCGATTTGCTGGAGAAGTCAAAGATATCAAAATAAAATTGATGAAAAGAAGAATATCTGCCTTCCGAACAGGGGTGTGGCGTCGATCCGGGATATGATATGGTGTAAAAACCGAAGTGCCATGATTCCGGTCCGCGCCGGTGTAACACCGCACTTTTTAAATCCAGCAATAGGGTTTTAACCGGGGTCAGAAATCGCATCGGTTCCCATTCTCTTTTAACCACTTGATCTTCTCTCGGTAATCCGGCATGGCACTTTTGACCAGCCCCCAGAACCTACTGGAATGGTTGGGCTCGATGAGGTGGGCCAATTCGTGGACGCACACGTATTCCAACACGTCATCAGGTGCAAAAAGCAGCCTCGTGGATATGTTGATGTTGCCAGCCCTGGAACAGCTCCCCCAGTTCGACCGGTTATGTTTGAATGATATTTTCTTGAGCGGCTGGTTGAAGTGCAGCCGGTTGAGTTCCGCAACTTTCTTCCGGAGTTCATCGATCCTCCTCTGAGCCACGCATCTGCTTATCAGGGTGGAGATGTGGTCGTTTCTCATGCCCGGAGACAGGTTTAAAGATATCAAAAGGCGAATGGTATTTCCTTCGATGACCGCTGAGCTGCTCTTTTTATCCTTGTAACTGATGTGAAGCGTGTACTCGTCGTCACCCACCACCAGCCGGTCGCCGTCATTATAGCTCCGCTGCGCGATGTGTTTGAACCGTCCCGGGTCCTTTGATATCTTTTCCGCAACCAATCTTTTCAGCTCGGACAGTTTCTTGGACCTTTCCTTTCTATTCCGTGAGGAGGGTATCCGGATGTTTATTCCTCCTTGCCTCACCGTTACAGTGCAGTGCGGTCTCCTGTCATAATGGACTTTCACAGGATACAAGACCCCGTTTACCTCAAGCAAATCCCTGTCCATGCAACACCCTCGTTGCGGGGAGGCTCACCCACCTGTCTTTCCACAGCACTTCTTGAACTTCTTCCCGGACCCGCAAGGGCACGGGTCATTGCGGCCTACCTTTTTGCTCCCTTCACACTTCCGGTTGTACTCCTCGATGAACGATTCGAACTGTTTCTCGTCGGTGGGGTCCACCCCGGTTTCCATCGCGGCCGTGGCGATGGTCTTCGATGGGCCCCAGCTATTGGGGTCCGCGGCCGATCGGACGATGTCATCGTGCAGTTCCCTGACATGCCGGGACAGCTCCGCCGCCTGTGGCAACTTCTTTTCGTGTGCCAGGTGATCGAAGAATGCACCGAGCACTGGGGATACTGCCTCGAAATAGTCGGGTTCCGCGATTATCTTCCCGGGGAGCACCTGGAGGCAGCATGCCTCCATCGCCCCGATGGTCCACCTTTCGGGTGGGGACATCAGGAACGAGTGCATGAAATCCGCAAACCCCATCACCACGGCTTGAGACATGTCCTTCTGGGTCTCAGTCAATTTTTCATAGTGGGGGCTTTTAGAGAATTCCAGGCCCCAGCCATAGACCCGTTCCATCACCTTCTCCAGCTGCTCGTCCGGATCACCGTCCTCATCGTCCGAGTTGTATATCTCCGCCAACTGGGTCCGCCCCAGTTTGGTGAGGGACACGTCACCGTCGGACCGTTCGCCGCACTCGGGGCAGTCAATCTCCTTTTCGAACATGGGAAGGTCCTCTTTCAAGAACGCGATTCCGCCAACATCCGAGTCGAAGTGGAGCCCGCACTTGTTGCATTCGAAGTTAAGTACATAGCCTTCTTCTTCCTCATCGGAATCCTCATCCGGATCGGCAAGGGACCAATCCTCATCTTCGTCGTCATCCTCATCGATATCGTGATGCATCTTTGAAAGGCCGCTCAGCGCCCCGAACAGTCCACCGAGGGGGCTACCCTCCCTCGATTGATTCGTCGAGAACTCGCTGTCCCAGTACCAGAGGTCGAACATCTCGCATATCTGACCGGCCTTTCTTGACACGGTGGCCTTCGAGACGCCGAAGTGTTCGGCGATCTTTCCGGCCGGAACATACGGTTCGGTTTTCCTGTCGAAAAGGAAATTGATGCGCCCGATTGTGTGCACCACGGCCGCCGCCCATGCCTCCTCCTTTCCCCGCATGAATGGGACATTCTTCTTCCTGGCCATCTTCCGGACGAGCTTTTCGCACAGCTGTCTGTATTCGTCGTTGAGGTGCTCCTCGCAGAAGGCGGCGGTCAGGGTAACCAGCCTTTCCGTCCTCTCCTCGATAGCTTTCTTATCCTTCATGATGAACAGGTTCCCGATAGTTGTATGCATGGTGCATTGTGATCAGCCGCCATGCCGCGGTTCAACGCTCTAAACAGATATCAATATTCGTCCTTCAACGCCCTCTGCCCCTCCGGGGCGTCGCCCGACCGCTTGCCCTTCCGCCGCCTCCGTTTGCCGATGTTCCCGCCTTCCTCCAGCCACCCGACGATGCCGCGCATCCTGCTCTCCCGGACCACGCTCGCCCTGAGGTACGGCTCGTCCCGGCTGCCGGCGGCGATCAGCACCTTCACCTTTCCCGGTGCGCTGCGGCCCGTCCGCCCGCGCCGCTGGATGTTGCGGATCTCCGAGGGGATGGGCTCGTAGAACACCACCGGATCCACATCAGGGATGTCGAGACCCTCCTCGGCGACGGACGTGGCCACCAGCACGTTGAACTCCCGCCTGCGGAGCCTGTCCAGGATCTCGCCCTGCCGGGCCTGCTTCAGGCCCTTCCCATCCGGTCTCTTTGCCTGGCCCACGAACCGCTCCCCGGTCGCCCCGGTGTCCTTCACCACCGCCATGATGGTGGGGATGGTGTCCCGGGGCTGGGTGAACACTATGACCGTGCAATCTCCCTTCCGGGCCATCTGCTCCTTCAGCAGATCGCCCAGTGCCCGGAGCTTCGGGTGGGACTCGCCTGCGTGGACCCGGGCCATGGCCAGGACGTCCCGGATGCGGTCGTCTTTGAGGAAAGCTCGCTTGGTCCGGGAGGGCTTCTCGTCGGCGGCCATCCGCTCCAGATAATCCCGGAGCTGGGAGACGCCCTGAGTCTCCAGGGTCTCCAGGCAGTGGAAGGCATACACCGCCTGGGACTGGTTGTGGATGGACCCGAGCATCGCGCCCCGGTTCCGGGCGAGCCGTTTCGTTATCACATCCCGGGCGCCGAGCATCTCGGTTTTTGATATGTGCTCCGGTTTCTTGTTCATTTGGAATTTGCGGTTGCCGAATTCCCCGGCGATCTCCCGGCCGTCGTTGAGGCGTTCCTCCAGTATATCTTTGCCCATTACGTGTGCTAACAGTATAAAAACAGAAAAAAGAAGAGAACTGTATTAGGTAACTCGCAGGCTCGTTACCTTGCCATTTTCCAATCCTTTAACGATATCTTCACATATCGGATTGAAAAAAGACCAAGCAACTCACTCCGTTCATTGCCCTGCCATTTATCATTCTTTAAACAGGATTGAAAAAAGACCAAGCAACTCACTCCGTTCATTGCCCTGCCATTTATCATTCTTTAAACAGGATTGAAATGCTTTCAGAATAATAAAAGACCAAGCAACTCACTCCGTTCGCTGCCCTATCTTTTACCAATCTTCCATCAACAATTTCCATTTACCCAGATTGAAAAAAGACCGGGCGAGATTCGACCCTGCACGAGGGCAGACCGGTACGGGATTTGTACCTTTTTTACTCCTTGAGCTGATGGTCCAAACAGGCCTCAAAATCGGGCATGAAAAGAGAACGTCTAAAGACCTCGTGATCGAGGATTCCCCCAAATTCAACCGGGAGGTCTTCGATTGGTGGAGGACCCTTGGGGGAGTAGGCGGGTCCCTTACGGCGGACACCTACCTCCGAAAGCTCAACGCCCTGTGCAAACAGAAGTGCATCTCCCCGGATTACCTTCTGGAACTGGATTCCAAGGAAGCCCATTCCTTCCTGTGCCAGATGCGGGACGAGGACCTGGGGCGGGGGTTGTCTCCGTCAACCGTCGAAGGCTACGTGAAGGTCTACAAGAGCTTCCTCATCTTCCATGACCTCCAGGTCGTCTATGACGAAGGACCTGTTGGCCCTGGTGTCGAACCCCGTCCCGAAGATGAATATCTGGTCGACCCCTTCCTCCAGTGCCTCTTTGACCTTTTCATCAATGTACTTGGTCCGGGCTATCACGTATTCGTATATCCCTTTGGCAAATATGGGCCACTTCAGGTTCATCAGCTTGCACCTGAGCAGTAACTTCACGCCCTGGGGCAGAAGCCTGGGTGCCATACTGTCATCCGAATGGTAGAATTCGTTGCGCTCCATGTAAGATGATGCCCTGGACATGCAGGTGAAGGCGGCGGTCCGGGATTACTTCTTGTCGGTCCTTCTTTTCTATGTTCTCAAGTTTTGACCTTCTCGCGTGGGTGATTTACCATCATCTTGTGAGATATTGGTTTTTCACCGAATTTATCATGCTTTTTTAGGGTCCAATGCCTTTTCTTGGCCTCCAGCCGCCCCGAGTCTCCCATCAACTTTCGGTCCCCAACGTTGGAGGTTTCCCGTTTTTCGTGCAATTCATCCATTGACAGTATAGGCAAGGAAAAGTCGATCTCCGAAGCTGCCGTGTTAATCCTCTTCTATAACCGCATAATTACTGACAGCCTCGTTCATTTGACTGTAACGACACTTACACTCACGGGCAAATTGTTTTGTGATAAAAACATGACCGCAGATTTCACAGGCATATGTTGTCTGATCAGGCTTTACTTCCATTACCATGTCGGGCCCCCTGGGAAAAACTGGTAATAACGTATTAATTGGTGGAATATAAAACAATCCGATGATAATAGCCGTAGAATCTTACCGATCTGCCTAAAGGATACTTATGCCCAAATGAAAGGGGTTTTCGACCCAGATGAATATGGTCATTGGTGTACGCCTATGCCTTTCTGGAGACAAAATAAACCAGAAAGGCCGGAAAATGACCGCAATTCAAAGAGCGGACCTTGCTCCGGCTCACCCGTTATGGAAGTGGTGGTTTCGGCAATTCGCAAGTTTGTTGCCCTGCCGTTTGGTCCCGACCTCGAAGCCGGATGCGGCGGGATTTGAACGGTTTTCCGGGTGGACCGTGGGGCTTTTGGGATCTGGATTGTTTCATGCTGAAAATCAAGCAGGCATCTGATTGAAGAGGCTATACGTGATCTGGAATTGGATAAGATAGGATAAATATAAATCCGTGATAGTACGATATAAATGATGGGAAAAAGAAGCATACATGACCCTGCGGGCCACACATAAGGATGAAAATAGGTTGGCCAGTCGACGAACCATATTAAGTTTCACCCGTCAATAAAGGTGAGACGAATGTATGAGGTCGATTTTTTCTG
>Ga0272441_10009600_pt1 | contig 14906 bp, 11 predicted proteins | sample SSMProp6N_FD_193582 | JGI IMG/M metagenome (GOLD analysis project Ga0272441, IMG submission 193582) | Marine sediment archaeal communities from Little Sippewissett salt marsh, Falmouth, MA, United States - SSM-Prop-6N | ecosystem: Environmental > Aquatic > Marine > Wetlands > Sediment ... | reverse complement strand
TGCTCCTTCGGCTGGGCGCCGCCGACGGGCAGGCCATCCTGGAAGTCATCGACACCGGCCCGGGCGTGCGCCCGGAGGCGCGCGGGCGCATCTTCGACGCGTATTACTCCACCCGCCCCGGCGGATCGGGCCTGGGCCTGCCGACGACCCGGCGGATCCTGCGGCGGCACGGCGGCGACGTCCGCGTGGACGGCGAGCCGGGACATGGAACGCGCTTTCTCGTGACCATGCCGTTGGCCAAGAATCGTGATTGACGGAATCCCCCTACTAGCCCCCGCCCCGGCCGCGCGGGCCCAAGCCGACACGGAGGTCGCATCGGCCCTCCGTGTCGCGGCCGGGGCGCTGGCGGACAATCGGGGCCTGACCGTCGTCGTCAACGACCCCCAACGCGCCACCGCCACGCCGGCGGTCTTGGCCGCCCTCGCCGACGCCCTGCCCCCCGCCCCCCGCCGAGCCCTCGTCGCCACCGGAACCCACCCGTATGACGCCGCCACACGGCGGGCGTTCGAACAGGGCCTCCGCGCCGCGGCCGCCGTCGGCGAAATCGCCTGGCACCACGCCCGGGCCGACGACCTGGCCGACGTCCCCGGCCCGGCGCCGTGGCGCTGCCACCCGTGGTTGATCGACGAGGCCTGGGGCCTGCTGGCGATCGGCTCGTGCGAGCCGCACTACTTCGCCGGCATCACCGGGGCCCACAAGACCGTCACCATCGGCTGCGCCGCCTACGACGACGTCCAGGCCAACCACGCCCACGCCCTCGACCTCGCCTCCGCCCCCTGCCGCCTGGGCGGCAACCCCGTCCATGAAGGCATCGCCGCCATGGTCGCGGGCCTCGAGGCCCGCCGGCCTATCTGCGCGGTCAATCTTCTGCAACTCGGGCCTGACGTCCTGGCCGCCGCCGGGGGGACGCCGCTGGAGGCCCTCGACGCCCTGGCCCCGGCCGTGGGGGATACCTACACCGTCACCATCGACCGCCCCGCCGACGCCCTGATCCTCGACGTGTCGGGCCCAATGGCTCGGAGTTTCTACCAGGCCGACAAGGCGATCAAGAACAACGAATCGGCCGTCCGCGACGGCGGCGCGATCGTCCTGGTGGCCACCTGCCCCGACGGCGTCGGGCAGGATCACTTCATGCAACTCCTCCGCGACTGCCCCGACTGCCCGTCGGTCGAGGCCGCTGTCAGCCGCCGCGGCTACCGCCTGGGCGATCACAAGGCCGTCCGCCTCCGCCGCCTGACCCACACCCGCCGCGTCCGCGTCTTCGCCGTCTGCCCCGGCCTGTCTGACCGGGACCTGTCCGTCCTGGGCTTCGCCCGCGCCGGCGATATCGCTGCCGCACTGGCCGCCGCGGACATCGACCCCGCTCGCCACCAGGTCTTCCGCGTCGCGGACGCCGCCAACACCGTCGTCACTGCCACTGGCTCCTAGCGCAGCCGGACTCCCATGCCGTCGGTACTGAGACCACGCACAACCTAATCCGCACTAATGACATGCGCAATCAGCCCCGCGCCACAAGAAGACACCACAGTTACCCCATCTTGCCATTTGACAAATCGATAATCGGGGCTTTCCCGTCTGGCAGATTGAACGGGACCCCCATCCAGCCGCAAGCGGGATGGCCTGGACTGTCTGCCGCCCCCGCGCCCGGAGGCAAGACGCGCTGAGACTTCCAGCAGCGCTCCGGGTCCTACGGCTCTGCCGAAGGGCGAGGCCCCCATTGTCGATGCAGGCGCTCGCGGATAGTATACGCACGTCCGGGCCGGGGCAGGGGACTCCTTCGCCACAGGGAGCCCGCCCACCGAAGCCTGAACCCGCCGGACCTTCGGGGAGAGCGGGAGCCGGCAGTGCCGCGAGCGCATGACAACGTGGGAACGGTCAGCCGGAGCGGGAAGCGGGCGTGCCTCAACGGCGTTCCAGCAAGACAAGGGATCAAGCGACCGCGCGCTGCCCTCCGAATGGCGGGTTTCCTTTGCTCGGCCTGCCTGATGGTTGGCTGCGACCGGTCCGACGAAGCAACCAGTGAGCCGGACTCTGCACACGCGGACAGGACCGCCGTGGTTCGAAAACGGAACGTCGCACATGAAACGGCACCGGGCTGCCCATCTATCGTGTCCGCGGCCCGTGCCCAGATTGGCAAGACAACCGTCTACGATCCCTCTTACGTTCGGCTGGACTATCCCGGGGGCGATGTTCCTATCGATAAGGGGGTCTGCACAGATGTTGTGGTTCGGGCTCTCCGGGATGCTCTCGACATGGATTTGCAGAAGTTGGTCCATGAGGACATGAGGGCCGATTTCTCGGCCTACCCGAAGGCATGGGGGCTCAGTAAACCCGATCCCAATATCGATCATCGCCGCGTTCTGAACCTGCGACGCTACTTCCAGAGAACGGGATGCTCGATCGCCGTTACGACGAACAAGCGTGATTATGTGCCTGGGGATCTGGTCACCTGCACGGTGCCCCCAAACCGCCCTCACATCATGATCGTGAGCGACAGGAAGAGCACAGGGGGCATCCCCCTTGTGATTCACAACATTGGGGGCGGCACGAAGGAAGAAGCCCGGCTGTTTGAGTTCACCCTTACAGGGCACTATCGCATCAGTACAAAGGGCTCGAGCAATCGCGTCGAGCAAGACCGGTAAGACCGGCCTGGCTTCACTGTCGGTTCACGCGTATGTTGGATCCAAGTCGCATGAAAATGAATAGTGGACGAGATTGCCCAGCCTGCAAGAAGGACATCGGGCTTTGGCCCGTCTTTCGGGCTGCTTGGCCCACAAGAGTCAAGTGCCCACACTGTAAGTCTACCCTCCGATACGGTATCAGGGTCTGGCGAACCTTCTTCATCTTCGTTCTTCCTCTAACACTTGCCCTCCTCGTCCTTTCGTTCGCGCTGACGTGGCGCGTCTTTGGGACTTTGGACATCGTTTCCTTCGCTTTTTCTCTTCTGCTGTTCGTTGTGGCGTGGGGGATCTTTGAGATCATCAGCGCAGTGTATTTGCGCAGCCACAGGGCTCTGCGAATAGTGAAACTGGGATCTAACAAGCCGGACGCAGACGATGGTCTGTAGCCGCGCCTGATCCGCGACGTTCAGAGCCGCCCGACACGGCGCATTATCCAGCCAGAATCCACGCTCTAAGGTCCAGATGCGTAACCATTTCGGGCCACCAGTCGTTGCCCTCTTGCATTCAGGGCAAGCCGCTGGCGCCAATGCGACCAGACAGCCGGGCAACCCCGAGCCTTCGGAGACGCGCGTCCCCATGCTCCATCGGCATCGCCCCACGCGCCCCTCCTTCGCCGAGGTATCGAAGCATTCAGGCTACGACAGGCGGGCGAGGCTGAACACGCTGGATCGTGCGCGGCGCCTGGCCGGGCTTTGACAAGGGCTTCTGTGGCGGATAAGTTACCGTCCGCCATGGACCCGCTGGAGAACATCAAGGCGAAGGTGCTGGTGGTGGACGATTACGGCGCGCACGCCGAGGCCGTCGCCGACGTGCTGGCGACCGTCGGGCACGCCACGGTCGTACTGGAATCGGCCGACGAGGCCATCGCCCGCCTGCGGGCCGAGCACTTCGACGTCGTCGTGACCGACCTGATGTTCGCCGGCGCCCCGCGCGGGCTGGACGTCCTGGCGGCGGCCCGGAAGGACTCGCCCGGCACGGAAGTGATCCTCATGACGGCGTTCTCGTCGGTGGACACCTGCCGAACGGCCCTGATGCAGGGCGCGTTCGACTACATCGAGAAGGCGGGCACCGGCGCCGAGGAGGTCAACCCCGACGACCTGCGCGCCGTGGTCGCCCGCGCGGCCGAGCGGACCGCCCAGCAGAGGACGATCCACGAACTCCGCGAGGAACTGGACAAGCAGTACGGCTTCGAGGGCATCATCGCCCGCTCCCCGGAGATGATGCGGATTCTCGAGACGGTCCGGCGGACGGCGCCGGCCGACCTGCCGGTCCTCATCGAGGGCGAGTCCGGCACGGGCAAAGAACTGCTGGCCCGCGCCCTGCACGCCAACAGCCGGCGGAAGAACGCCCGCTTTGTGGCCCTGAACTGTGCGGGGCTGTCCGAGACGCTGCTGGAGGACGAACTGTTCGGGCACGTCCGCGGGGCCTACACCGGCGCGACCGCCGACCGCCAAGGCCGCTTCGAGTACGCCGACGGCGGCACCATGTTCCTCGACGAGGTCGGCGACATGCCGCTGCCGATGCAGGCCAAACTCCTCCGCGTGCTGGAAGACGGCGAACTGGTCCGGGTGGGGTCCAACGAGCCGGTGCACGTGGACGTGCGCGTGGTCAGCGCGACGAACGCGGACCTGGCCGGGCGCGTCCGCGAGGGGCGGTTCCGAGAGGACCTGTACTTCCGCCTGAAGGGCGTGTCGATCCGGATTCCCCCGCTGCGGCAGCGGCGCGAGGACATCCCTCAGATGATCGAGCGGTTCATCGCCCAGGCCAACGACGCCCACGGCACGAAGGTCGCGGGCATCACGCCGGAGGCCCGCCGGGCGCTGGTGTCGGCCGATTGGCCGGGCAACGTCCGGCAGTTGCGCAACGCCGTGGAAAACATGGTGGTCCTGGCCGGCGACGGCAAACTCGGCACGAACGACCTGCCAGCCGAACTCCGCGGCCCCGAAGGCGCCGCCGCCGAGGGCCTCGGCGCCCTGGCGGGCATGAGCCTCTCAGACGCCGAGAAGGAACTCATCCGCAACACCCTGCGGATGGTGGACGGCAACCGCCAACAGGCCGCCAGGATTCTCGGCATCGGCGAGCGAACGCTGTACCGGAAGATCAAGGAATACGGGCTGAACGACTGACGGCTGCGGCGCGGGCGCGCGATGGACAAACGGGCGGACAATGCGGGGAGGCCTCTTCGGCATGACGGGGGGCGTTCGGCGGCGTTGGGACGCGGGGGGGGCGCCTTGGCCTGCTGGGCCGTCACCGCCATACTGGGCGGCGCGGTCGTCGCCGCCATCGCCCAGCAGCGCGAAGCACAAGACCGCTTCGCCCGCACCGAAGGGCGGATCCTGTCCAGCGGGATCACCGCCCGCCGCGGGGACTACATCACCTCATACCGGCCGGCCATCCGCTACACCTACGTCGTCGGGGGGCGGCGGCACGAGTCGGACCGCTATGCCTTCGGCTTGTCGTTCGACTTGAATCGCGAGCCGGTCGCGGCGATCGTCGCCGCGCACCGTCGCGGCCGGACGGTCGCGGTGTACTACGATCCCCAACGGCCGGAGCGGTCGGTCCTGTACGTCGGGCTGGTCCGCCAGCACGTCTTCCAGTGGCTTCTCCTGCAGCCGCTGGCGGGCGTGGGGGTGCTGTTGGCGGTCTGGGCCCTGCCCCGCCCGGACGGCGGCGGACGCGCCCGGCGGGCCATCCGGGCCGCGGGCAAGGCCTACGCCCTGTCGGCGGCCGCGTGCGTGGTCGTGCTGATCGTGGCGTTTCGCGGCGGCACCAGCAGCCCGGTGTGGGTGACGGGCATCGCCCAGGGCGCATGCCTGGCCAGCGCCGCTTGCGCCGCCGCCCGGGCGGTCCGAAAGCCCTCACCGCCCGGCGCAAGCGAAGAAAGATGCCCACGATGAACCGCATCGCACCCGACGGTGACGACGACCGGACCGATCAGGCCGAGGCCGCCCCGCCACCCCTGGCCGAAAAGGCCAAGCGTCTTCTCAACCGGGCCTTTCTCGTCGGTTTCGGCGCCGTCTGGCTGGCCGTGGTCGGCGGCATTTTCGGCATGATGGTCTGGCATTGGCTGGGCGAACTCCGGCCGGCGGTGAGGTACCGCCCGGTCGCGGCGACGGTCACCGCCTACACGCCCGCGAAAGAAGTCCCCTCGGACGGCGCCAAGGAAGAGGTCGACGCCCAACCCGAACCGGCCGAAATCGAGTACACCTATCAGGTCGATGGGCAGGACTACCGCGGCAAGCACAAGGTCGAGCGTCGCGGCCCGGGGCCGAGCGAGACCGGCGACGCCCTGGCTCGCCCGCACGCGGCGGGCAAGTCGCTCACGGCCTACTACGACCCTGACGCCCCGGCCGACAGCACGCTGGACCTCACGGTGGACTCGACCCCCATCGGCTTCATCATCTTCGTTTCGCCGTTCGTGGTCCTAGGTGTGGTGCTGATCCTAACGGGCCTGTTTGGCGATCCCGAATCGCTCAGGCACGCGATGCGACCCTCCGGCAGGACCGGCCGGCGCGGCGCGGTTCCCATGCCCGGCGGGCTTTACATGTTGTTCTACTTCGTCTTCAGCGCCGTCGCGGCGTTTGGCTTCTTCGGCATCGCCATGGCGATCCGTTGGCAACGGGCGGTGTGGATCGGCCTGGGGCTTTGGATCGTCGTCGTGCCGGCGATGACGCTGCTGGTCGGCGCGAAGATCTCCCGCTGGCTCCGGCGGCGCTCGGCGCGATCATCGGCCCGGCGGCTGGTCGTCGAAGTCGCCTCGGTGGCGTCGGCGACCGCCGCGATGGCCCGTCCGGGCAAGAAGATCGCCGTCATGGCTGCGGTGACGGTTTTCTGGTGCGGGATCACGGGCGTGTTTGCCGGCATCGCCGCCTACGGCCTGTACAAGCAGGCGGACGCACGCGGGCGCTACATCGCCACGACCGGCACGGTCACGGCCGCCCGGGTGGAGGTCGATCACGACGAGGACGGCACGACCTACACGCCGAAGATCGACTACCGCTACACCGTGGGCGGCGCCGAGTACCACGGCCACCGCTACTGTTACGGCATGATGGGCTCCAGCGACCGCGACCGGGCCGAGACGATCGTCGAGGCCTGCCGCCAGCCCGGGCCGATCACCGTGTACTACGACCCCGCCGATCCGGCCGAATCCGTCCTCGTCCTCCAGACCGACCCGAGCCTGTACTTCATGATTCTGTTCCTCCAGCCGTTCATCGTCGTCGGCGTCGGGCTGGCGGCCTACACGCTGTCCATCGCGCCTCGGCTGAGGCGGGCGCGGCGGTTCCTGGCCGAGCCGGTGCGGACGCCGTGGACAATCCCCGGCTGGGGGACGTTGTCCGAGGAGATGTCCGGCCTGACGATTCGCGCCCGCTCGCGGTGGTTCCTCGTGGGCGCCGCGTTGGGCATCGGCCACGCCGTCCCGTGTCTGGCCGCGACGCTGGCGATGGCGTTTCTGATCGGCCCACACCGGGTCATGCCGTGGCAGGTCGCCGCGGCCGTGGGCGGGTCGGCGGGCGTGGGCCTCCTGGCGGGCGCGACCGTGCTTCTTCGCCGCCGGGCGCGGCTGCACGTGGACTCGCAATTGAAGCGCCTGACGCTCGCCGGCGGCAAGTCCGACGCGGACCTGACCTTCGACCGTATCGCACGGTGGCGCCTGACGCGGTCGAAGCACGCCGCGACCTGGCAGATCGGCAGGAAGACGACCATCATCTATGCTCCGCTCCTGTCGATCGAGACGGCCGAAGGGCAAACCGTCGACGTCCACCGGTTCTGGCCCAGCGAGCCGGCGTGGCTCGTCGCCGCCAAGGCCGGCGAGGCCCTGGCCCGCATGACCGGCAAGGACTTCCAGTCCACCGAATCCCCCGCCGCTCGGCCGGAGCGCCCCGGCAGCGACGACGAATGACTTGGAAACCGCCCCGCGGCGGGCATACAATCGCCCCGAAGGCGTTTGACTCCGCGGAGCGGTTCCCGATGGCCGACATCAAGGTCCTGCCGACCCACCTGGTCAACAAGATCGCCGCCGGCGAGGTCGTCGAGCGTCCGGCCAGCGTGGTCAAGGAACTCGTCGAGAACGCCCTGGACGCCGGGGCGTCCTCGATCGACGTGACGGTCGAGGATGGCGGGCGGCGGGCGATCATCGTCCGTGACGACGGCGCCGGCATGGGCCCGGAGGACCTGGCGCTGGTCTTCGCCCCGCACGCCACGAGCAAGATCGCCGACGACGAGGACCTGTGGGGCATCCGGACGATGGGGTTTCGCGGGGAGGCGCTGGCGTCGATCGCGTCGGTGTCGCACGCGTCGGTCTTGACGCGGCGGCGCGGCTCGGCCGATCCGTCCGGTTACGAAGTCCGCGCCGACGGCGAGACGATCGGCCCGCCCCGCCCGGCGGCGGCCGCCGACGGCACGACCGTCACGGTCCGCGACCTGTTCTTCAACACCCCGGCGCGGCGGAAATTCATGCGGACCGCGGCGACCGAGTTCGGACACATCGTCGAGCAATTGGCGCGCCTGGCCCTGCCGCACGGGCCGGTGGCGTTCAGCCTGACGCATAACGAACGTCTGACGCACCGGCTCCCGGCGGCCAGGGGGCTCCGGCAACGCGTAGCCGATTTCTTCGGCGCGGACCTCGCCGGCGGACTGGTCGACGTCGCCGGCGGCAACGACGCGGTGCGAATCTCCGGCCTGATCGGGCACCCGTCGGCCGGCAGGGCCAGCGCGCGGATGCAGTACTTCTTCGTCAACGGGCGCTACGTCCGCGACCGGACCCTCGCCCACGCCGTCAAGGAGGCCTACCGGGGCCTGATCGACCCATCGCGGTCGCCGGTGGCGATGGTGTTCGTCGAGGTGTCCCCCGAGGCGGTGGACGTGAACGTCCACCCGATGAAGACGGAGGTGCGTTTCCGGGACGCCCAGCGGGTGCACTCGGAGGTGCTTGGCGTCCTTCGCGAGGCGCTCAGCGCCGCCCGCCCGTCCCCGGCCGTGGCCCCGCCGCTGCCCGAGGCCAAGGCGCCCGCCGAAGCCGACGCTGAGCGGACCCGGTCGCTGAAGCAGGCCATGGCGGATTTCTTCCGATCCGTCCCGCCCCGGCAGCCGGCGCTGTCGTTTCCGCGCGGCGGCGAGGCCGGGCCGGCAACGGCACCACCGCCCAGCGCGCCGAGTTTCGACGCGGCGCCCCCCGCCATCACGCCGCCCCCCGCCGTCGGGCCGGGAGAGACGATGGCCACGCTCGCCCGGGAGCCCGCCGCCCCGCCGCCCCGCCGCCGCACGGCGACGCAACTGCACAACATGTACATCGTCGCCGCGACGGGCGACGGCGTCGAGATCATCGACCAGCACGCCCTGCATGAACGGATCATTTTCGAGGACCTCCGCCGCCGGCTCGATGCCGGCGCCCTGGCGTCGCAGCGGCTTCTCATCCCCCAGCCGGTGGAAGCATCGGCGGCCGACCAGGCGATCCTCGCCGAGCGGGCGGATCTGCTGACGCGCTTGGGGGTCGAGGTCGGCGCGTTCGGGCCGACGACCGTGGCGATCCAGGCCTTCCCGGCCTTGCTCGCGGAGCGCAAAGTCCTTCCAGGAGAGTTCTTGCGCGACCTTCTGGACCTTCTGGCCGACCAGGCCGGCACCGACGCCGATGCCCTCATCGACCGCGTGTTGGCGACGATGGCGTGTCACGCGGCCGTCAAGGCCGGCGACCCGCTGGCCGACGAGGAAATCGAGGCGCTGCTGGCGCGGCGGCAGGGCCTACCGCGCCGGGCCGCGTGTCCGCATGGACGCCCCACCTCCCTGACGCTGACGCTGAGCGACCTCCAGAAGCAGTTCCGCCGGACCGGCCCGACGCCCGCCGAGAGCGGAGAGAATTCGCGGGACGCCGCCTTCGGCAACGCCTATGATATGGGATCGATGTGATGAACTCTCTTTCGACCGAGGTGGCATGATGACACGCCGTGCGGTGCTGGCGTTGGGTGTTCTGTTGATCGCGGCCGTCCTGGGCGGGTGCTCGACCGACCAGTACGCCCGAAAACTGATCGAGCAGGACACCAGTTACGGGAAGATCAACGAGGCCATGATGGGCTCGTCGGAGCAATTGCGCAAGCGGGGCAAGATCTTCGCCGGCGCCCGGCACGCGATGCCCGACGGGACCGAAATCGACGCGTGGGTCCTGAAGGCCTCGGGCGGCCAGGACGACTCGCTGCGGGGGACGGTGGGCGTCCTGCACGGGCTGTGCGACAGCAAGGTCACGTACATGCGGATCGCGCGGGACCTGAACCGCAAGGGCTTCGACGTGGTGCTGATCGACCTGCGGGCCCACGGGCGCAGCAGCGGTAAGCAGGTCACCTACGGCGCGCTGGAAAAACACGACGTGAAGCGCGTGCTGGATCGGCTGGTTACCGAGAAGACCATCGCCGAGCCGCTGTACCTGATGGGCAAGAGCATCGGCGCCGCCACGGCCATTCAGTGCGCGGCGATCGAGCCGCGAATCCGCGGCGTGGTGGCGCTGGCGCCGTACCGTGACATGCGATCGGTCTGCTGGCGGTTCGTCAAGACGCGCCTCGCGCCGTTCATGAGCCAGGAAGACTTCGAGAAGGTCCTGGCCCGCGCCGGCCAGATCGGCAAGTTCGATCCGGCCGAGGCGTCCACGCTGGACGCCATACGCAAGGTCCGCTGTCCGGTCCTGCTGATGCACGGGCGGCTGGACACGATCGTCCCGCACGAGGACAGCCAGGCGCTCTATGCGGCCGCCACCGGCCCCAAGGCGCTGGAGGTGGTTCCGTATCTGGGGCACGTGGGGCTGCTGTTCGGGCGCGAGGCGAAGGTCGTCGAGGCCGTCGAGCAGGTGGCGTCGGGCACGTTGCCCATCTCGACCACCCAACCGGCCGAGGACGAGGCCCCGGCGACCCAGCCAGCCGAGGGCGACTGACGCGGCGGCCACGGCGACCGGCGGCGCCGGCAGCGAGATCACTCCGGCAGGTCCACCTTGTCCGACGGGCGGTAGAGCGACTTGATGAAGACCAGGTCCACCGCCGCGGGCGTGTCGTTGATGATGTTGTGGCTCTCGCCGGGCGGAATGCGAAACGCGTCGCCCGGGCGGACGCGGCGAGGGACGCCCTCGATGACCATTAGCGGCGCGCACGCCGGGAAGTAGAACGTCTCCTCCACCTCCTCGTGTTTGTGCAGGCCCAGTGACTCGCCCGGCGCGAAGCGCACCACGCCCCAGTCGATGGCCGGGCCGCGGAACAGGTACTTCACCCCGCTGGCGCCGTTGCGGTACTCGCGATCGTATTCGTTGACGTGTTCCATGGGCATCGGCCTTTGCGATCAGAGGACCTCGGCGAGGAGGCCCTTGATATCCTGCTCGTCCAGCGGTTTGGGATTAGCCTTCAGCGATCCCGAGGTCAGGGACTCGGCGGCGATGTCGTCGAAGTCGGCCTCGCGCAGGCCGAAGCCGCCGAGGCGGGCGGGCAGGCTGAACCGGCGAAGGAGATACGCCGCGGCCTCTGCCGGGTCGGCTCCGAAGATGTCTTGGAGGATGTCGTACTTCGGGCCGGCGGCCTCGCGGTTGAAACGCAGGACACCCGGCAGCAAGACCGCGCACACCACCCCGTGACGCACGCCCGTTCGGAAACCGATGGGGTGGGCCATCCCGTGCACCGCCCCGAGGCGCGCGTTGGCCAGCGCCATCCCCGCCAGCAGCGAGGCATACGCCATGCCGTCGCGCGCCGCCAAGTCGTCGCCCTGCTGATAGGCCGCCAGGATGTTCTGCCAGACCAACTCCGCCGCGTGGACCGACAGGGCCTCGGTCAGCGGGGTGGCGTGGCGGGACAGGTAACTCTCGATCGCCTGGGTCAGAGCGTCCATGCCGGCCGACGCCGTCACGTTGGGCGGGCACGACGCGGTCAGCTCGCCATCGACGATGGCCGCGGCCGGCAGGAGCGCCGTCCCGCGGAGGCTCTGTTTGATCCCGCGCGACGGGTCCGACAGGACGCTGTTGGGCGTGACCTCCGCCCCGGTGCCGGCGGTCGTCGGCACCGCGATGCAAGGCCGCCCCGCCGCCGGGACCGGGCGGTCGCTGAAGAACTCGCCCGCCGGCGCCGTCTCGTCGGCCAGAGCCGCGGCCGCCTTGCCCGCGTCGATGGCGGAGCCGCCACCGGCAGCGACGAGAAGATCGCAGTGATCGGCGGCGAAAGCCTCTCGCGCGCGGTCCACGGCCTCGACGCCGGGCTCGGGCTCGACCTGCTCGAAAGCCGTGACCTTCACGCCGGCCGAGGCCAGCAGGTCGATGAGCCGGTCGGTGACCCCGGCCGATCGAAGCGCCCCGGCGCCGGTTACCAGCAGCGCCCGCGCGCCCAGGGCCGCGGCGATCTCGCCGAGGGCCTCGACGCTTCCGGCCCCGGTGACGATGCTCGCGGGCGTGGTGAAGGTCGCCGTCATGGACGGAAAGTATACACGCCCCCGGCCGACAAGTCCCCTCGGTGGGCTTTCCTGGGCCGGGCGGGCGGCGAGGCGAAGGCATCGAGCAAAGAAACTTCGGAAACTCCTTCGTGCCGTCGCGGGCGATCGCTATACTGCCTCAGATTATCCGCGGCATCCGACAAGCCCTGCCCAAGCGGTCGATGGGCCTGCACGCGGCCGTTGTTCGGTCCCGGCGGCGATGCCCGCAGAACGCCTCGACGGCCTGCCCGGTGCGGACCGTTCGCCAGGTGGAAGAGGCTTATGTTCAGTCATCGTAAGGTCCGCTTCATCGAACCCCAGGGGCGGCCCGCCCGCCCGCTGAACGCCTGGATCAGCCGCTGGCCTCTGCTGGGGCCGGTCACTCTGGCGACGATCCTGCATGAGCGAGGCTATGACGTCGGCGTATACAACGAGAACATTTCCGGCGCGCTGGACGACAACGCCGCCGGGTACGAGGACATCTGCTCGGCCGACGTGGTCGGCATCAGCACCATGACGCCGACGGCGCGGCGCGGCTATGAGATCGCCGACCGCATCCGCCGCGATGCCCCCAACGTCACGATCGTCATCGGCGGCGTGCACGCCACCTTCATGCCGGACGAGGCCATCGCCCACGCCGACATCGTCGTCTGCGGCGAGGGCGAAACCGTCATCGAGGCCATCGCCTCCGGCCAGATCGACTCGGGCATCGTCCGCGCCGAGCGGCTCGAAGACCTCGACCAACTGCCAACCCTGAACCACTTCCTCATCCGCGACTTCGACAAACTGCTCGCCGACTGCCGCAAGCGCGAACTGTACGAACTGCCCGTCATGACGTCGCGCGGCTGCCCGTACGGGTGCACCTACTGCACGGTGACGCGCATGTTCGGCCGGCGGGTCCGGCGCCAGTCGGTCCAGAAGGTCTATCATGACCTCTGCCATCACGCCGCGCAGGGCTTCCGGCTGTTCTTCATCTACGACGACAACTTCACCTCCGACCGCCAGTGGACCAAGGACCTGCTCGACCGCGTCCGCCCGATGCGCATCCGATTCAACACGCAGGCCCGCGTGGACCTGCACTGGGCCGACGGGCGGCGGCGCCAGCGCGACGACGCCATGCTCCGCGCGATGCGCCGCGCCGGGTGCAACACGCTGTACATCGGCTACGAAACGGTGGACGAGTCCACCGCCAAGCAATGGAACAAGGGCTACCGCGGCGACAGCAGCCTCCCGGCCCGCCTGCGGGAAGACACCCGAATTCTTCACGACAGCGGGTTCTGGATCCACGGGATGTTCGTTTTCGGCCCGCAGCACACGCGAACGACGGCCGACAGCATCGTCGAGTTCGCGCGCCGGTCGGAGATCGAAACCATCCAGATCAGCATCCTGACGCCCTTCCCGGGCACCCCGCTGCTGGATCAGATGCGCCCCCACCTGATCTTCAACGACTTCCCGTCTGACTGGGAGTTCTACGACGGCGCGCACTGCATCTACAATCACACCCGCCTGCCGCTGCCGGAATTCCAGAAGACCGTCTACGACGCCCACCGGCGGTTCTACCTCTGGAGCGGCTGGACCCCCCGGGCCCTGCGGTCGCTGGCGGCCAGGCCCATGACCTTCACCGACAAGGTCCGCGAACTGTGGACCGGCATCGTCGGCGCCAAGACCATCCTCGGCGACTGGCGGCGTGAGAACGAGACCTTCCTCAAACTCGTCGAGACGCGCCTAGCCGCGGCGCCCCAGCCGACGCCAGATCCTTGATCCACCGGCCCGGCGGCCGCGCCAAGCCCGGCCCGAGGGATCGATTCACCTACCCGCCGTGAGCAAACACCGGTATAATGACCTTACACAGCGCCCGAAGCGTCCGGGGGCGAATGGGTTCGACCGGACGGATGAGGTGTCGGTGGCGTGCCGAGGGTCCAGGCGGCCTCGTAAAAAACCTGGAAAAACGATAGTTGCCAACAGCAACTACGCACTGGCTGCTTAATTAGCAGCCCGTCCGGCCGGTCTTTGCCCGTGGGACCGGCCAGGGCGACAAACAGCGGGCTGGCCGCCGGGAAGTGGCCCGGCTCACCCGGCGGCGAGAACTCATCGGGCTGGCCGAGGCGGAACCGTGTCGCCGCGGGCCCGACTCGGCGAGATCAAAACAGCGACTACGCACGTAGAGGCCGACTCCGAAACGTCACGGGACGCGGGTTCGATTCCCGCCGCCTCCATTCGACTCGCGGCCGCGAGAAGAATCGCGGCCGCTCGCTCATGGCAGGCCATTCTCCTTTCGGGAGGGGCCGCACTGAACCAGGCCGCGAGTCGAATGTCCTGAGCGCCGCCCGCAGCGAAGCGCAGGGCGAAGTCGAAGGGCCCGGCCGTGTGGGGGTCTCAATGCCTTGGTTCGTCTACATTCTCCGCTGTAGCGACGGCAGCTACTACGTCGGCCACACCGAGAACGTTGCTGCCCGCGTGCAGCGCCACCAGGATGGCACGGGGGCCGTGTGGACGGCCGCACGACGCCCTGTTTCGCTCGTGTTCGAGGAAGAGTGCCCATCTGAAGCCGAGGCTGTGGCTCGCGAGCGTCAGATCAAGCGATGGTCCCGCCAGAAGAAGGAGGCGCTGATCTCCGGCGGACTGACAGCCCTGAAGGCACTCAGTCGTTGCAGGGGCATCCACGGCCAGCCTGAACCATAGCCTTCGCGATCTCGCCTTCGCCCCGCGAGGCCCAACCACGTGACGGGGTAGCGCCCGAAGACGCCGTTTCGGGAGCCAACATCGTCTCAAAGTCTCTGAATCGCGTGACGGGGT
>Ga0272441_10009599_pt1 | contig 14907 bp, 11 predicted proteins | sample SSMProp6N_FD_193582 | JGI IMG/M metagenome (GOLD analysis project Ga0272441, IMG submission 193582) | Marine sediment archaeal communities from Little Sippewissett salt marsh, Falmouth, MA, United States - SSM-Prop-6N | ecosystem: Environmental > Aquatic > Marine > Wetlands > Sediment ... | reverse complement strand
CGTATCCCCAATAGCGCCTGAGGCTTTGAGGTGACCGGTGGCATGAACCCGCTCGGCATGAGCAATCGCCCTGAATAGTCTAGCGATGTTGGGCTTGCCTTCTTTTTCAGCCTTATCGGCAAAGATATTATATTTCATATGCGCCTGAGATTCGCCGGCAAAGGCATTCTGCAGATTCTGTTTGGTCATCTCATGCATGGATCAATCTCCTTTCAATTAATTCAGCGCTTAGCGTTAAGGATGAAATCTAATCACTGATTGTGAAACGCTAAACGCTATTCCTATCTCCCTGTCTCATCAGATATTTTCTCGGCCTTTGGAAAATCCAACGGTGTCCGAGCCACTTTGTTTAACATACTGGTATAGACATTCAAGGCGATCTGCGCAATCAATTCGACCAAAGCGGATTCGGTATAACCCGCGGCAAAAAAAGCATCGATATTTTCTTGATGCGGATGCCCCTGGGTCAAATGGATATCTTTGGCCAGACAAACTAAAGCATTCAATTTCGGATCATCGCTTTTGCCCCTGCGCAAATGAATGATATCCTCCTCCGGAATTTTTCGTATCTTGGCAACGACCGTATGTCCAGCAATACAATACAAACAATCCATGGCCTGCGTAATAACCAAGGCCACGGCCTCGATCTCCTGGGGCGTCAAAGCTCCTCGCGTAAGTTCGGATTGGAAACTCATGTAAGCCTTTAGGGCTACCGAGGAATGCGCCATAACCGCATACCCATTGGGAATCTTGCCCAAACGGGCTTTAAGCTTCTCGATACTTTTTTTTGCTTCAGGAGCCATATGCTCGTAATCAAGCACCCTTAAATGTTCCATATCAGACTCCTTTCACCGTTCGATTGCGGATTATGTTCTTGCGATATCCCGTTTTCTCTGCTAGATTATGGCAGATCATACCATGGCAAATAAAAAAAATCGAGCACAAAAATCATCACCCGAAGAATGGGTGAACCTGCACGGGCATCATCTCTACCGTTTTGCCCTAGCCCGCCTCCGCCAGCCTGAACTGGCACAAAACGCTGTTCAGGAAACCTTTCTGGCCGCCTTAAAAGGTCATGAAAAATTTGCCGGTCGTTCGTCAGAGCGCACCTGGCTGACCGGAATCCTGAAACACAAGATCTATGACCACTTCCGTCACCACGCGCGTGAGATTGACGTCTCCGATTTAATTGACGAAAATACCCAAGCCGTGGACAGCTTTTATGACTATACCGGCCACCCCCATCAAGCTCCGGCCGACTGGCTGCCCAATCCGCGTGAAGTGACCAAATCAAAAGAGTTCTGGGAGGTCCTGGAGCGCTGCCTGAAAAAACTGCCCGTACACACCGCGCACGCCTTTATGATGCGCGAGATCGATCATCAATCCACCGAAGAAATATGTAAGAATTTGAATATTACCGCGACAAACATGTGGGTGATGTTGCACCGGGCGCGTTTGCATTTACGCGAGTGTTTGGAAAACAACTGGTTTGTGGAGTCAAAATGAATAAGCAAAAAGAGGAAATCATTTCCTGTAAGGCAGCGGCCAGGCTTATGTCCCTAAGCTGCGAACGGAAGCTGACCTTGCGGTAACAAATCGCGCTTAAGGCTCATCTTGCGGTTTGCCAAACATGCCGTAACTGCCGTCGTCAGATTCAAGCCCTCCAAAAGATCCTGCCGCGTTACCTAAAAGCGGTTGTAACTTTTGATCCGCCGCCGGAGTCAACCCTCCCCGCTGAGTTTCAAAAACGCCTGATCCGCAAGATTAAGTCCCAAACCGATTAAATTCTTATCCCGCCGGTATTTCAAAGAGCAATGCTGTCTTTCTGGGCCTGCTGACCAGACTGCCACCATTTCAGCCAGACATCCTGTTGATCCCCCAGATCGTGCCCCGTAATCTCGCGCAGGGCCTCCACCGCCGAATCATTGTCCGAAATATGCTTAATCAGCGGTTCGACGGCCCGCGGATCCCCGATCAAAGCCAGGGCATCCGCCACAAACGAACGGACCAAACGGTCATCGTCTTCCAAGGCCTGGATTAAATAAGGCACGGCGCGTTCGTCGCGGATCTCACCCAGGGCCATGGCCGCATTATAACGCACGATAAAATCCGTGTCTTCCAATAAAGGCAACAGATGATCCACGGCCCGGTCATCATGGACATAAGCCAAATTATTGATGGCCCGCACCTTGACATCCCGGTCGAAATGATCAAGCGCGGCATAGATGCGGTCCCCGTTTGAAAAGCCGTGGGACTGACGCGCCAGCGCGATCTTTTTCGATTCCGCTTCAAGATACCCGCGTTGCGGAGCCTCGTCAAACCGCAACACGATCACCACATCATCCGTTTCCCAGCGGTGAACGTTTTTGGGGCCTTCCAGATGATAGCCGGGCCCATAACGGTCCGACAGCTGCTGGCGCAAGATCCGCCATTCCTTTTGGCTCGGGACCGGCAGATGGACGCGTAAAAACTGATTGTCCCAGAAATGGTATTGAGGTTGATTTTCCCAGTCAGACGGGGTATCAGGGGCGTTAAAGGCATCCACATAAATATCCAGTCCCGCGGCCATATCCGTATAAAGATATTTCAAGCCCTGGATGGTCGATATATGCCGGCCCCAGATGATCTCGTGAAAACCTTCCGAATCGATAGCCGCGGATAATCCTTTTTCCACCGGAACGGGCGGGACTTCCTGCAAAGCCGCGTCAATTCCGGAAACCTTCTCGTTTTCCGTCCGGCCCCCGTTTTTTAAAGTCAATGTCTGACCCCAGACCGGCGCGACCGAACATAAAAAAATCAGACAAAAAATTAATCGGATCATATGTCTACTCCTTGCTGATAAACGATATGACAATCCTGTGCAGAACAATCCATTTTAACGGAAGAATTTGATTTTGACAAATATATTGAACGAGGGTATGATTTGAATGAGTTGGAGCAAATGCGTGCTAATTAGTAATGTTCCATTCCCCCGTTGATTAATTAACGCAAATCAAACCACGGGGGATAATTCGCGTTGACAACTTGCGTTCACTTCGTTGCGTAAGTTGTACGCTCATTAGATGCCTTCGTTATATGGAAATCTTGCCGATCAAAACCAGCCAACGCCAGCAGATCGTTGATCTGACCCCGATGCTTCAACAACATCTCAGGGAGCACAAATTGTCCGACGGCCTGCTGCTGGTTTATTCCCCGCACACCACGGCCGGAATCAGCGTCAACGAAAACGCGGATCCGTCGGTCAAACACGACATCAATTCTTTCCTTAACCGGCTGGTCCCCCAGGATGCCGGCTTTTCGCATATGGAAGGCAATGCCGACGCCCATATCAAAGGCAGCCTGATCAATTTCAGCCAGACCTTCATCGTCGAAAACGGCAAACTTCAACTGGGCACCTGGCAGGGCGTCTTTTTCATGGAATTCGACGGCCCCCGCCGGCGCGAGGTATGGCTGAAATTCATTGCCGCGGCGGACTAGGCTCGGGTGTCAAAAGCGGCTCCCATTCATAAAGATACGTCCGGAACCACCCTTGTCGATACTTATCGATCAAAACACCGCGCTGATCGGCAAACTTAAGAATACGCTGCTGCCATTGCTTGTGCCCTCCGCCTAAAACAAACCAAACCCGCCGGTATTTATCAAGCGATCCCATTTCTGTCCTGAAGTAATCCCCGCACTCCCCGCACCGGCCCTGCACAAAATCCTGCGACGCGATTTTGTAGCGTTGCCTTAAAAATTGGAAGTCATAACGATAATGCCTCAGCACATAGATCCCATCCCCTTTCTGCCAATTCGCTTTAATATAATCCAACAGAGAAGAAATCCCGTAATTGGCATGATTTCTTTCGAATTCATGCCATGTCCCGGTAAGGGGGGCAAAAAACAACCCGCAGCCTATCAAGACAATCAACCAACGCGAGTGAGGCGCTTTCCGTATCTTATCAAAAACAACCTGCCAGCCCTGACCGATCAGGATCAGATGCATGGGTAACAAAAACGCCTGGACCCGCCCGTGCAGCGGATAGGTTCCCATCCAGACCGCGATCGACATCATCAGAAAAGGGCTGATCAGTAAAAATAATTTAAAACGGTTCTGCCGAAAAAAAGAAATGATACCGATCACCCACAAAGGCAGTCCGGCCCAGGGCCATAATCCCAGCGGATTGCTAAACATCGATAGCATTTTCCTTAAAAACCACAAAGTCGTATCGCTGATCGAGCCTGACGACGGGATCAGATTTTGTTCCCAGTCGCTGATCAAGTAGGCCCACTGCGTGTAATAATGCATATAACGAAAGTAATACGCCGTCCAAACGAACGCCCAAAACAGGACCATGAACAGAAATCTTTTAATTTTTTCTTTTTCTTGATTAAGCAGCATTTGAATACAAAGAACCAAAGCGCCGCTGGCCAATGTAAAAAATGCCGGAAGCGACGAGACAAGGGCCAATACCCCTCCCAAGGCATAACCCAGCCTAGCCCGAATACTCCTCAAATCAGAGTCAGAAAGACGAAAAAACATCAATAAAATCAAAACGGATAAAAGCACATCACAGGCATACGGCCGCACCTGACTGCTGTACTGGATCAAGTAAGGGCATAAGATATAAAGCCCCATCGCCGCATACCGTCCCGCCGGGGTGAGAAAATGCCGAGATAAACGTAAAAACATCAGACACCCCAGCAGGGAACAAAAAAAGACCGGCAATCGGAAGGAAAGCTCATGGGCAGGAAGAAACAAGCTGAATCTTTTGACGAACACCAGAAATCCCCTGGCATCATGAACCATGCCGAGTTGGGGCAGGGCGATCAAATCCCAGAATGAAGACTGCTGGATTTTCAGTATGCGGACCGCCTCATCATGAAAAACAGAAGGATAATAAACGAAACGGGCTGTCAGGAGAATGAGGCCGATCAGAAGAAGAATTTTTTCCACCCTATCCAATCCAAAAAAGATTGTCTTCAACACCGATGTTGCCGGCTCTTTCTGATTGATTCGAGGCTGTTTATTCATAAAACGGATTCTCCGGATCCCAGCGATAAAGACTCACATAACACCATCCGGCCGGATACGTTTCTATTAACTCCCCGCGCTGGTCAGCCAGGGAAAGAATACCCTTCTGCCGTTGCTTATGCATGCCGCCCAGAATAAACCAAACCCTGTGGTATTTTCTCAGTTTGGCTATGTCTGCCCCGGATTTATAGGATTCCCTATAAAAACCCTGCACATAATCACTGGATCTGAACCCGTAACGTCGATTCAGAAAAAGGAATTCATGTCGGAAGTCCCATTGAATATATATCCCATCCCCTTCCTGCCAATTTGTTTGTATATGATCCAGCACCGCCGGGACGCCCTCATTTTTGTGTGTATAATTCACGATTCTTAAGCTACTAGTAATCGGGCGGTAAAATAAAAGACCTATAACCAAAGGGGCTAGCCATCGCATAGATCGGAGCCGGCATATCTTATGAACAAAAAAATGCCAACCCCTCCCGATGAGAATCATATTCATAGGCAATAAAAAGGCCAGAACCCGGTCGTAAAAAGGGTATTTCCTTAGGAAGACAGCGAGCAACATCATGCAAAACGAACTGATAATCAAGGCTGCCTGAAAACGTTCCTGTCGGAATAAAACGCCTAAACCCAAAAACCACAAGGGCATGCCCACCCAGGGATAAATTCCCAACGGATAATCGAACATGGCTGTGAACCGTTCCAAAAACCAATAAACCAAACTTTGCAAGATCCACACGGAGGGGAACAAATAGGGTTCCCAATCGTCAACCAAGTAATTCCACTGCGTGAAATGGCGAACGTTCCAAAAATAATAGATACCCCAGATCACCGCCCAAAATACAGCAACGGTCAAAAACTTTCTCATTTGATCCTTTTCTCGGGCGCTTATCATACGAAGGAATACAACCAATGAACCCCCGGCCAAGGTGAAAACTGCGGGCAGGGATAATATCAAAGTCATCCCTCCTAAGAAAGCATAACCCAAACAAGTATTCCAACTCCGCAGATCAGAAACAATTAAACGAAGAAACATCCCCAGGAGCAACGTCGAACACAAGACATCACACATATACGGAAGCATCTCATTGCAGTACATCAGTAAACACGGGCAAACGATATAAAGACCCATGGCCGTATAGCGGCCGGCAGGAGCCAGGAGTTTTCGGGATAATCGAAAAAACAAGAAAATTCCCAGCAAGGAACAAAGAAAAACAGGTAACCGAAAAAATATTTCATGTTCGGGTCGCAATAAACCGAATAATTTTACCAAGGCCAGGAAACCCCAGGCGTCATGCACAGAACTCTTGAATCGGGATAGATGCGTCAACTCCCAAAAAGAATACTTCTGAACCGTCAAGATCCGGGTTGCTTCGTCAGCAAATATAGGCGGATAATAAATAAGGCGAACCGTCAATAAAATAAATCCAGTGACAAGCAGAATTTTTTCCCATTTGTTAAAATCCGAAAAAATTTTAGGGGACCGTAAAAAAAATTGATCTCGAGCATTATCTAAAAAATTTTTAATCGGGAAGCTCATCGCTCAGATCCCATTCATAAAGATATAAATGATACCATTGTGTCCGATGAGTACGAACTAGTCGACCTTGATGATTGGCAAAAAAAAGAATACGTTTATTCCATCTATCATGCATCCCCCCCAAGAGGAACCAAATCCGCCGGTATTTTAACAGGGAACTCATCTCTTTTTTGAAATACACCCCGCATTCTCCGCACTTCCCCTGCACATAATTCGGAAAGTCGATCTGATACCGCTGGTTGAGAAACCGGAATTCATGTCTATAATCCCAAAGAATGTAAATTCCATCCCCTTTCTGCCAGTTTGCTTTAATACGATCCAACACTGACGAGACTCCACTATTAAAATGGGAAAGCTCGAATTGACGAATTGTGCCGTTAATTGGAGCGTAAAACAATAAACACCCCAGCAAGATTGCCGGCCACCGATACCGCTGTGCTTTCTGAATCGTTTCGCAAAAAAATTGATAACCCCGGCCAATTAAAATCAAATGCATCGGCAGCAAAAAGGCCAAAACCCGCCCTTGAAACGGATATCTCCGCATAAAGACCGCAATCAAAGTCATCCCAAAGGGAAGAATCAGTAAAAATAATTTAAACCGCTCTTCCCGGTACAATGAACTTATTCCCAGCAACCACAAGGGCAAACCCACCCAGGGCAAAACGCCCACAGGATTGCTGAACATACCCGTCAATTGCCGGAGACTCCAAAAAATGATCCAATCCAAATGACTTCGGTGCGGAAATAAATATTGATCCCATTCGTCCACTAAACCATCCCATTGCATGAAGTAACGGATATAAAAAAAATAATATAATAACCATATTCCGCACCAGAAAACAATGACGAATAAAAACCTTTTTATTTTTTCTGTTTGACGACAAATCAGCATCGGCCCGAACAAGGCCAAAACACCCGCAGACAAGGTCAATACGGCCGGCAGAGAAATTGAAACAGCTAAGCCTCCAATCAAGACATAACCTAATCGGTCTTTTAAACTTTTTAAGTCAGAAGCCGCTAAATGGAGAAACATAAACAAGCCCAAGATTGAAAGCAACACATCACTCGCGTATGGCCGCATCTCACTGCTGTATTGGATCAAAAACGGACAGGTGATATAAAGTCCCCTGGCCACCATCTGCCCGGTGGGGGCTAGAAATCGCCGGGATAATCGGAAAAACAAAAAAATCCCCATTAGAGAACAAAGAAAAATCGGCAGCCGGAACGAAAGCTCGTGTGTCGGGAAATATAAACTAAATATTTTAACTAAGGCCAGAAATCCTCTTCCATCATGAACCGTGTCGAGCCGGGGCAAACGTATTAGATCCCAAAAAGAATGCTGCTGGATTTTCAACATACGAATGGCTTCGTCATGGAACACGGGCGGATAATAAATAAAACGAACGACCAATAAAACAATCCCGATGACAAGCAGAATTTTTTCCCATTTGTCAAAATCAAAAAAAATCTTAGGGGACCTTAAAATAAAACGATTTTGATCATTGTCCCAAAGAGGTTTATTCAGGAAGCTCATCGTTTCGAATCCCATTCATAAAGATACAAATAACAGGCTCCGCATCCTTGCCCGTATATGAGTTTTCCTTGGTGGTCGGCATAAAAGCGAATGAGCCTGACGCTGTCCCTGGTATCATGGCATAAAATAAACCAAATCCGCTCGTAGCCGGGAAGCCCTTTCATTTCCGCGGCGCAGGCTTCGGTTGTCCGGCAGGCTCCCTGCCTATAATCTTGAGTCCGAAACCGGTATTGTTGGTTCAGGAAACGAAAAATCTTGCGGAAACTCAAATAAATATATATCCCGTCCCCGGTTTGCCAATGGGCTCTGATGATCTCCAAAGCGGAAGAGACACCCCCATTCCGATGAGAACAATGCATATCCTTCCAAGTTTCGTTCAATGGACGAATAAATAATAAACACCCAATGAGAATCACAAACAATCGAGAAAATCTTCTTTTGGGAATTTTTTCTACACAATATTGGTAACCTCGACCAATGAAAAGCAAGTTCATGGGCAATAAAAAGGCCAGAACCCGCTCGTGAAACGGATATTTGCGGATTAAGACCGCGATCAACATCATAAAGAAAGGACTGATGATCAGAAAAAATTTAACTCGATCCAGTCGGCACAAGGCGTTTACTCCCAAGACCCACAAGGGAATCCCCAGCCAAAGATTGACACCCACGGGATGCTGAAACATTTCCGCAAACTTACGAAACAGCCAAATGGCACGGACATCCAGCCCTGGTTCTAACGGCAGCAAATAGGGAAGCCATCCCCATCCCAATTCTTTTGGTTTCAATTGCGTGAAAGGGTGGACATAGTTCAAATAGTAAAGGATCCAGATCCCGGCCCACAAAACAACGATGGGCAGAAACTTTTTCATTTTTTCCGTTTCTCTCTGTATGGACATGTGAATAATCAAGGTTAAACTACACCCGGCCAATATAAAAACTGCGGGTAATGATGAAACCAGGGCCATCCCCCCGACGCATGCAAAGCCCAGACAAATCTTTAAAGATCGAAGGTCAGAAACATACAAGCGGAGGAACAGGAAAAAAATAAGGGTGGAATAGAACATATCTATGGCATACGGCGACATGATACTGTTGTTCCAGACTAAGAATGGGCATATTATATACAAACCCATTGCTACATACCGTCCCGATGGAGTCAAAAATTCCCGGGATAAACGAAAAAAAAGAAAACACCCGAGTAAGGCACAAAGGAAAACCGGCAGCCGGAAAGAAAGTTCATGCACGGGAAGAAACAAGCTGAATATCTTAGGCAGGGCCAGGAATCCTTTGGCATCATGAATGGAATCAAGCTGGGGAATTCGCATCAGATCCCATAAAAAGGTTTGCTGGATGGTTAGGATGCGGCTGGCCTCGTCATTGACGATGGGAGGATAATTGATAAAACGAACCGTCCAGAAAAAAATCCCAACGGACAATAGGATCCCTTCTAATTTATTGAAACCAGTAAAAATCGCCTTGCTCAAGCTCCCCCCTGTTTTAACATCAAGTAAATATTGTTTATTTATGAGATCCTTTTTTCGAATCCCATTCATAAAGATACAAATAACAGGCTCCGCATCCTTGCCCGTATATGAGTTTCCCTTGGTGGTCGGCATAAAAACGAATAACCCTGACGCCCTCTTGGGTATCATTACGTAAGATAAACCAAATCCGATCATAGCCCGGAAGTTTTTTAATTTCCGCAGCGCAGGCCGTGGATGTCCGGCCAACTCCCTGGCGATAATCTTGAGGCCGGAACCGGTACCGCTGGTTCAGGAAACGGAAATCATGAAGAAAATTTGCATGAATATAAATCCCATCCCCGGGCTGCCAATGGGTTCTGATGGTATTCATTGCCGCCGGGACATGCCCGTTGCGATGGGAATAATGCAAATCCGTCCAGGTCTGGCGTAAAGGATGAATCAACATCAAACAACCGGCAAAAAACACAAAGCCCTGAGAAAATCTTCCTTTAGGCATTCTTTCTACGCAGTATTGATAACCCTGTCCGATAATGAGCAAATTGATCGGCAATAAAAAGGCCAGGACCCGCCCGTGAAACGGATATTTTCGAATTAAAACAGCGATCAGCATCAAGAAAAAAGGGCTGATGATCTGGAAAAAATGGAGACGGTCCTTTTTTAAAAAAGCCATGATCCCCAAAGCCCACAGGGGCAGGCCCAGACCGGCCACCATGCCCACGGGATGATCAAACATCTGGGCGAATTTAAGAAAAAACCAGGCAACAGAAGTTCCCAAACCATCCTTGAACGGCAGCAAATAAGGTTGCCATTGGTCTGACAATGCCAACCATTGGGCGGTATCACGGATGTAATAGAAATAATGTACTGCCCAGGTTATCATCCAGAAGATCACAATCGGCAGGAACCGCTTGAGCTTATCCGTTTCATGAAGGATCAGCATGTGAATCAATGCGATTGATCCGCATCCGGCCAGAATAAACACCGCCGGAATTGACAAAACCGCAGCCAGACCACCCAGCAGGGCATAACCCAAACGGACTTCAACCCGATGCAGGTCAGAACTAATCAACCGATAAAACATCAACAACAACAAATTGGAGACAAAGACATTGCAGGCATAAGGCAACATAATGCTGCTATGCCCGATCAAGAACGGGCAAATGATATAAAGCCCCATAGCCACATACCGTCCGGCCGGAGCCAGGAGATGATGGGCTAAGCGAAAAAACAACACACATCCCAGTAAAGCGCAAAGAAAAACAGGGAACCGGAACGAAAGTTCATGAATGGGAAAAAAACAGCTGAATATTTTAATCATGGCCAAAAATCCCTTGGCGTCATGAACATAATTATCAAGGCGCGGGGACCGGATCAGATCCCATAAAGAGGTTTGCTGAACCGTGAGCATGCGCGCGGCCTCATCGTGAAAAATGGGAGAATAATTGATATAGCGTACCAGCATAATAAACACACCGCATATCAGGATAATGATTTCCCATTTATTAAAGCCGGAAGATATCTTTATGACCCACGCTCTCATTCCGCTTAACCGATTCGCATAATAATGTTTAGGGTAAAACCGCATGATTGAGATCCCACTCATAAAGGAATGTTCGGCACGGTCCCTGCCAATGGACATTTTGAAACTTTCCGTTTTGATCAGCGAAATAATGAATCATTTTCACCCCAAACATGTCATCATACCTCAAAATAAACCAAATCCGGCGATAGGGGGGCAAGGCCTGCATTTCCGTCCGGCATTGATCATCACACAGACAGACGCCCAGGATATAATCTTGGCGATGAAATCCGTAGCGCTGATTTAAAAATTGAAAAGTTTTATTAAAGGTATTGTGAACATAAATCCCATCCCCGGGCTGCCAGTTCGCCGCAATGGTATCCATCGCAGCCGTGGTTCCACCGACCTTGTGGGTATAGACTAACCGGTTAATGACCCCGATTGATTGAGGGACGAACAATAAACATCCGATGATAATTGCTAAGATCCGGCCAAATTTCTTCAGGGACAACCCTTTAAAAAACCATTGCCAACCCCGGCCGATCAGGATCAGGTTCATCGGCAACAAAAAAGCTACAACCCGCCCATGAAACGGGTATTTCCTTAGGATCAAAGCCGCCAGCAATATACACAAAGGGCTTATCAGCAGGAATAACTTTAACCGATCCTTGTGCAAAAATGCAATGATCCCCAGCAGCCAGAAAGGCATCCCGATCCAAGCCGACAACCCGATCGGATGTTTGAACATCTCGGTAAACTTGCCCAGGAACCAGGAAATACACTGGCCCGCCCCGCCCCCCAACGGCAAGAAATAGGCTCCCCATTCGTTGAGCAGCATATCCCAATGCGTAAAATGATGAATGAAATAAAAATAATAAAGCGTCCAAAAAACAAACCAGAAAATTAAGACCGGGAGAAACCTTTTTATTTTATGTTTTTCGCGTCTCATCAGCATTTGAATCAATACGACGCCCCCGCATCCGGCCAGGACGAAAACAGCCGGCAGGGACGTTACCACGGCCAGTCCCCCTCCGAGGGCATAACCCAACCGGAGTTTGCGGGATTTCAGGTCGGACTGGGCCAAATGGAAAAGCATGAGCAACAGAAAACTGGACATGGACACATCGCAGGCATACGGCATCATCAGGCCACTATGCTCTATCAAAAACGGGCAAATGATATAAAGCCACATGGCCACACACCGCCCCGACGATGTTAAAAAATGCCGGGTTAAGCGCAGGAACAAAAACCATCCCAGCAAGGAACAGATAAAAATCGGGAAACGGTACGCCAGTTCATGATTGGGCAGAAACAAACTGAATACTTTTGTCAAGATCAGGAAACCCCGGCCGTCATGGACGTAGTGGTCGAGCCAGGGGGTGTGAAACAAATCCCATACCGAGACTTGCTGAAGCGCCAGGATGCGGGCCGCCCCGGCGTCTTTGATGGGCAGATAATTAATAAACCGTAACGTCCAAAGGATGATCCCAAAAACAAAAATAATTTTTATGATCCAGTCGGAACCCAAAAAAAGTTTTTTCATTTGAGATACGAGCCGAATCTTGCCTGCGGCGGGGATCTTTTTTAAAAACAAATCCATTTATATGATTTCAGTTTAGGATACGGACAAGGACGAAGCGGCGATCGGCTCCTCCCCTGCTGTGTGATGGCTTTTCTTGAGCACGGGTATAATATCACACATAAAAATAGGTTTTAATAACAATATTAATAATCAAAAATAAAAATAGCCCCTAAAAAAGGGGGCTAAAAAGTTTGGCTGAATCTTTATTTCTGATGCATTGGCCTTGCGTGTCCTAGGCTGCAGTCGGATTCTTTCGAAATCTTTTATGCCCGAATAAAGTGCCTTGCCCATTAAATCCCATCAGAGTCTTTTGGTTTGGGAAGCTTGTCATGCGAATTCATCTCATACAAATAGGTAAAGCACCCCCCTCCCCATCTGCTTTGGACTTGCGTTGCCTGGTGATCGATATGAAAGCGGATCATCCCCGCGCCTTTCTTGCGGTCATTTCGCAAAATCAACCAGATCCGGCGAAAGGCCGGAAGATCGTTCATTTCCGCGATGCATTCATCAGAATTCAGGCAGACACCCAGAACATACTCTTGCGGGCTGAATCCGTAGCGTTGATTTAAAAAAATAAAATCGTCGCGAAAGGTCCGATGGACATAAATCCCGTCCCCCTTGAGCCAATTCGCCCGGATCCACTTCAGCGCGGACGGAACACCGCCGTTGATATGCGAATAACGCAGGTCCCGCTGTAATTCTTTGAGGGGGTGAATAAATAAAAGACAACAAGCCAACACCGCAAGCCAGTGAAATTGTAATTTTTTATATGTCGCGTTATAGATAAATTGACCGCCCCGGCCGATCAAGATCAGGTTCAGAGGAATGGTAAAAGCCAGAACCCGGCCGTGAAACGGATACTTCCTTAGCAGGACAGCGATCAGCAGCATACACAAAGGGCTGATGATCAGAAAAAGCTTAAATCGATCCCGGGCCCAAAAGGCCATGATCCCCAAACACCAAAGCGGCAGGCTTAACCAGCCCACCAGGCCGAGCGGATTCTGAAACATGGTTACAAATTTGAGGAAAAACCAGGAAATCCGCGGCCCCCAACCTGCCGTTACCGGCCACAGATGCCGTTCCCATTCATGAAGCAAGGCATTCCATTGCGTAAAATGATGAACACTATAAAAATAATGAACCGCCCAAATAACTATCCAGAAAAAAACGAGCGGGAAAAATTTTTTCATCTTGTCGGCTTCGCGTCGAACCAGAATTTGAATCACTAAAACCAGTCCGCATCCGGTCAGGATAAAAATGGCCGGGAGTGATGAAACCGCGGCCAGGCCCCCTGCCGCGGCATAAAATAAGCGGACTCGGATCGATCGCAGATCCGATACCATTGTTTGAAAAAAAATGATTAAAAAAAGATTCGAAATAAATATATCGCAGGCATACGGCAACATCCGGCTGCTGTGTTCGACTAAGAACGGACAAATGATATAAAGCCCCATAGCCACACACCGCCCGGCCGGGGCGAGCAAAGCCCGGGAAAGCCGGAAAAAAAACACGTACCCCAATAAAGAACACAAAAAGACCGGGAATCGGAATGACAGTTCATGATTAGGAAGGAATAAACTGAATATTTTGGAAAGAGCCAGAAATCCTTTGGGATCATGGACAAAATTACCCAGCCCGGGCAACCGGATCAGATCCCACAGCGAATGCTGCTGGATGGTCAGGATCCGGGCGGATTCGGCGTGGTAAACCGGGAGATAGTGGACAAACCGGATCGTCCATAAAACAATCCCGATGATCAACAGGATCATTTCCGGCTGATTGAAATCTGCGAAAAATTTCTTGCCCCGGGACAACGTTCCGTTCAGCGAAGGAATCCGAAATTGTTTTTTAAAAGTAACCATGCTACCCGAATTTCCTGCCGCCCTCATGATCTTACCCACATAAAGGCCGGCTGTCCGTCGTGTAATTTATGGAGAATATCATACCATAGGATTTTATCTGCTGAACGAATAAATTGATTTCTATAATAAAAAACCCCCGTTTGAACGGGGGTTTTTTATTATGCTAAAAATCAAATATTACTGCTCGGTCTCGCTCTGCGGAGGTTCGTTCAACAATTCCGGATGATGACGCACGACCTTGGCCCGGACCATGTAAATGACATCCTCGGCAATGGCCGTCGCATGATCAGAGATGCGCTCCAGGTCGCGGGCGATCAACAACAGCGGAATCGCGCGCGGCGCGGTCTTACCGTCCTTGATCAAATAATC
>Ga0272441_10009598_pt1 | contig 14907 bp, 14 predicted proteins | sample SSMProp6N_FD_193582 | JGI IMG/M metagenome (GOLD analysis project Ga0272441, IMG submission 193582) | Marine sediment archaeal communities from Little Sippewissett salt marsh, Falmouth, MA, United States - SSM-Prop-6N | ecosystem: Environmental > Aquatic > Marine > Wetlands > Sediment ... | reverse complement strand
TGGCTCGAGACTGCTTCTTGTCCTTATCCCAGAAGGAGATCGACTCGTACGCATAGGTAATTCCGGTCTTCTTGTTTGTTTGATACACGATGGCAGCCATGAGTAATTTCTCCCTTCATCGTTACAATAACATAACATGTAACGAGGCATCTTGCAAGAGAAATTGCACTTATACTTTTGGTTTTTAGTGAGTTATCTCGTTTTCATCGTTACAATTGTCGGGAAGGCAGGATGTAAACAAACGTGGCCTCTGGAATTTTCCCGATATGTTGCTAAGACTTCTATCACTGCAGGTTCTGACAACAGAAGAAGCGGCGTTGGTTTTGATACGGTAAAAGGATGGTCAAAAACAAAGATTTAGAAAAAATACCGGATGCCGGATCAAATCTGGCATGACGGGAAGTCGGAATCTACCGTACAAATCAGCTTCAAAGTCCTGAAAGGAGACCAAATGAACCAACCAATCCAAGCATCGGATATTGACATTATAGTTTATGATTTTGACGGTGTCATGACAGACAACAGAGTAATCATTTTTCAAGATGGTACGGAAGCAGTAATTGCTAATCGTGCTGATGGGTTAGGGGTTAACCGCATACGGTTATTGGGTATTCCTCAAATAATACTAAGCTCTGAAACAAATCCTGTTGTACGAGCCAGGGCTGTAAAGCTTGACATTGATTTTATAACTTCCTGCAATAATAAGAAGCTTGCCTTAATAGATTATTGTAAGCAGAATGGTTATGAATTACAAAAAGTTATTTATGTTGGGAATGATCTGAATGATCTGGAGGTTATGCAGATAGTCGGCTTTACTGTTGCGCCAGCTGATGCGCATCCTGACATAAGAGCTCTTGCCAATCTAGTCATGAAAGCAAAGGGTGGAGAAGGGGTAGTAAGAGAATTATCAGACCTTTTCATCGCTAAAAATTTTAGAAAAATGGAGATTAAGAATGGCTAATAAAAGCATTAAAATCAATAATCATATTATTGGTAATGACAAACCCGTTTTTATGATAGCCGAGATAGGCATAAATCACAATGGAAGCATTGAAATTACAAAAAAATTAATCGATGCCGCGTTCGCTTGTAATTGGCATTGTGTTAAATTTCAAAAAAGGACCCCAGATTTATGTGTGCCGGAGGGTCAGAAAAATATCTTGCGAGACACCCCATGGGGAAGGATTACGTATTTGGAATACAAATATAAAGTAGAGTTTGATCATAAAGAGTATGCTTATATAGACAAATATTGTAAGGAAAAGCCTTTTTATTGGACTGCATCTGTATGGGATATCCCAAGCCTCGAATTTCTACTTACGTATGATGTTCCCTTTATTAAAATACCTTCTCCGAAACTTACTGAACATGAATTGCTGAAGCAGGCATCGCAATCTGGTAAACCCATCATTGTGTCCACTGGTATGAGCACGACCGAAGAAATTGATGAATCCGTAGAAATATTAGAAAAATATTCAAATGGTGATTATGTTTTAATGCATACTAATTCGGCATACCCAGCTCCAGTTGAAGAATTGAACTTACGTGTCATCAATTTTCTAAGAGATAGGTATAACTGTATAGTTGGATACAGTGGTCATGAGTATGGCTTAGAACCTTCTGTGATTGCCGTTTCTTTGGGTGCAAAAGTTGTCGAGAGGCATATTACTCTTGACCATAATATGTGGGGATCGGACCATACTGCAAGTCTGGAAGTTCATGCAATGGACATGCTTTATAAAAGGATACAAGAAATAACAAATGTTTTGGGTGATGGCATCAAGAAGGTCACAGCTGCAGAATCGGAATCAAGGAAAAAGCTCAGGGGTTAATAACATATATCCCTGTAAATGCAGTTGGAAAGGGGCTTAGGTTTGATCGTTGCTGTGTTACAGGCCAGAATGGGATCTTCCAGATTGCCAAACAAGGTTTTACGTAAGATTAAAGGCAAAACTTTGTTAGAACTATATATCAATCGAGTAAACCAAAGTCGAATGATAGATAAGATCGTAATCGCAACCACCACAAAATCAGCAGACAATGTTATTGAAGAAGCAGCATCCAAGCTCGGACTTGAATGCTTCAGGGGAAGCGAGAATGATTTGTTGGATCGATATTATCAATGTGCTAAACAATATTGTGCCGATATTGTTGTCAGGCTTACCCCTGATGATCCTTTTGTAGACTATCAAGTAATAGAGAGGGCGATCCGAATTTTTAAGGATAATCAGGTAGATTTAGTCACCAACCATTTTGATCCTACTTATCCCGAAGGACTTGATATAGAAATATATTCGATTGATGCATTAGAAAAGTCGTGGAAGGAGGCAAAACTGTCTTCAGAACGTGAGCATGTATTCCCATACATTCAAAATAATCAGGATCAATTTAAGATAATTAATTTTAAACAAGAAAAAGATTATTCACAATTGAGATGGACAATTGATTACGAATGCGATTACGAAATGACAAAAATCATCTATGATTACCTCTATGATAAAAAGCCAGTTTTTCTCCAAGAAGATATTCTGCAATTATTAGAAAAGCATCCCGAAATATCCAACATGAATGCTCACATCAAGAGAAAAGAGGGCGTAAACCGTTCAAAGACGGATGACAACACTGTAAGAGGGGGGCATGGTAATGCACAATGAAGATTTGAGAAATCCCATCAAATATTGTGGCAATGAATTTAATTACATAAAAAAGGTTTTACAATCCGAATCCTGGTCAGCCACGGGTGGGAATTGGAACCAGGAACTTGAGAAAGCATTCGCCCGCAAAATCGGAACCCGCTATGGTGTTGCTCTTAATTCCGGAACCTCTACCCTCCATGCCGCTATAGAGGCTGCAGGAGTAAGCCCGGGGGATGAAGTAATATCGCCGGCTATGACGGTAATGATGGATACTACTGCCACGCTTCATGCGAATGCCGTTCCCGTTTACGTCGATGTTGACCCTGAGACATTTACCATGGATCCGGAAGATGTAGAACGAAAAATTACTTCAAAAACCAAAGTAATAATTACTGTCGGAATCTATGGATTATCTCCCGATATGGACCCAATCATGAAACTTGCGGACAAACGTGGGATTGTTGTGATTGAAGATAACGCCCAATGTTTTATGAATACCTATAAGGGTAAAATGGCGGGAACAATCGGCCATATGTCCAGTTACAGTTTCGAGAACACAAAGCATATTTCGTGTGGAGAGGGTGGCATTGTTCTGACAGACAATCCACAATACGCCGAAATGGTTCGAAAAGTAGGTGGCCATGGGTTTAAAAATCTTAGGGCCGAAGAAGGACGGATTCGTCTCAACGCGGACATATTTCAGAACCCGGATTACAAACGACATGATGAACTTGGCTGGAATTACAGATTGAACGAATTCAGCGCGGCCATCGCTCTTGCTCAGTTGGAAAGGGGTGAAGAACTCGTCGATATGCGCATCAAAACGGCAAAGCTCTTTATGGAGGTAATGGCTGATATTGATTTTCTGATACCCCAAAAGGTCCCGGAGGGGTATACAAATTCATACTACACGCTTGGAGTTCTCTACAAGGGAGATGAAAGCATAGGGATTAGTTGGCATGATTTTCGGAAAGCTTATGTAGAGGCAGGTGGAGATGGCATTTATAGCGCATGGAGTGTACCCTATCTTGAACCCATGATGACGGAGCGTAAATACGTAAAGCGATGTCCCTGGGTTTATGAAAGTGTTCATTATGGATCAGGTTTATGCCCGGTGGCGGAGCGCATTCAAAACCAGTTAATGCAGTTTAAAACGAATTATCGCGATTTGAAGTTGGCAGAAATGAAAGCGGAGATTTTACGTAAAATTATCAGGAAGTTTTCATGATAGTGGGGATATAAAAATGATTGATATAAATTTTTTTATGAAAGTTCATGAATTAAAACAAAACATTATGGGGGGAGATTCTTTCGACAAAGAATATATTTTTAACGAATTTGAAAACCATCGAAGTCGAACGCCCGTTGTTTATAACATTGAAACTACCAATGCCTGTAATATGAGATGTGAAATGTGTCCGAGAACTACTATGATGACAAGAAAGATAGAAACACTGGACCAGGAGACATTCGAAAAGGTTGTAGACCAAATAAGACCATTTTCAGCCGACGAATGGAAAAGATGGGAATCATTTGTCGAAGAAAAATATAAGATAGCCCCTCGTGAAATGAGTGAAAATCACTTCTTTTTATATATTATTCCCAAGATTATACAACTCCATGGTTATGGAGATCCCCTGCTGGATAGAAGGATGGCCGATAGGGTTAAACTCCTTAGTGCGAGGGGGTTTTCGACCTATTTTAGCTGTAACCCGGCTAACATTGATATCAATAAGAATCTTGAAATGTTCGAAAACGGATTGGATTATATCAAGTATTCCATAGAAACAGTCGATGATGCCTTACACAAGAAGATTAGAGGGGAAGCGTCTAATTTTTCAGAAAGTTTTAAAAAATTAGTTCAACTTTTGGAAGAAAAGGAAAAGGGTAATTACCAAACAACAATTGTTATAACGATGCTTGATTTACATAGATTTAATCAAGAGGAGGAATATGAGAAACTTAAGAATGCCTTTGAGGGTCTGGACGTATATATCTACCTTAAGAGCCAGGATACGCAATGGTATCAAGAGAAATATGAAGGCACAAAATCCGTGCACTGGTCGGAATTTTGCCAGCATCCATGGATGTCTATGACTGTTAAATCGAATGGTGAAGTTGTGATGTGTATGGAAGATTTCAATAACGAAATCATCCTCGGTGATGCAAGGAACGAATCTCTGTATGACATTTGGAACGGGAAAAAGTATCAGCAATTCCGAAATGATCACTTTGAACTTACCCATGGAATCAAATGTACGGAACAATGCGACATGCAATTAGTAGGCAATTATTTTTCATGATCATGTGAAGCGTTTGAATTTAGTTTATTATATATAGACAAAACAAAATAGAAGGTACTAACGGCTAAGAATAATGGTAAAACGATGCTATCTTTGTGGTGATACAAAGTTCAAGAAAAGACCCGGCAGCGTGCGTGATAACGCGGAATTGGAAGCTCTTGAATGCGTCTCCTGCGGGCTGGTTTTTCTTTCATCCTTTGATCATATCAACGAGGGTTTTTATGAAGGTTCAGAGATGCATGGAGGAGAGATGCCGGACATTCAAGCCTGGTTAAAGGAAACCTCATGGGATGATGAACGGCGTTTCCAGTATCTCAAATCAGCATTGCCAAATCGCAGGTTGCTGGACTTTGGATGCGGAGCAGGCGGATTTCTTTTCAAGGCGCGGGATCTCGCTGCCACGGCGCATGGGGTGGAACCGGAAACAAGATTGAGCAATCATTATCAATGCCATGGACTCACGGTTTTTCAAAACCTGTCACAAATGCCGAAGAATGTTCGTGGAGGAAGGTATGATATTATAACCCTTTTTCATGTCTTGGAACATATCCCCGATCCAAAATCGATACTTGATGAACTGAGTACAATGCTGGCAGATGGAGGACAGATTATTGTGGAAGTGCCGAATGCCGATGACGCACTGCTGACTCTTTACAATAATAAACCCTTTTCGCATTTTACCTATTGGAGTTGTCACCTGTTTCTGTATACGGCAAAAACCCTACAGATGCTATTTGACCAAATTAATTTAAAGGTGAATTATATCAAGCAGATTCAAAGATACTCGCTATCCAATCACCTGTGCTGGCTGGCAGACGGCAAACCAGGGGGTCATCAAAAGTGGCATTTTCTCGATTCCCCAGAATTGCATACCGCTTACGAAAAACAACTCGCGGCGATTGGGAAATGCGATACGATTTTGGCAAGTGTCTCAAGATGTTGAAAGTTTATGGAATGAGTACAGAGCTGAAAATCATTTCTTAATGTCCCGATCATATCCCAGATCATTCATCAAAGATAATGCCACTGTCATTGGTGGGCACATACTGATCTACATGAAGGGCATTATTCTGATGCCTATAATCATCAAGACCGTTGGCGTTACGATCTATGGCGGGTTTGTGTTGTTTTCATCGGTTCTTGGGATTGTGTTTGGGATTTCATCATTCGGGGCTGGGTTTCGGGCAAGGAGGTTTTTGCCCGCAACTGCAGATATGACTGCCCGACGGGAGCTCTTTTACCCCCAGTTTTTGTTTGGACTCGTGTCAATACTGTTTTTTTCGGCAGTATTAATCCTTCTGGATAGATCCATAAATACATATATATTTAAAAATGAAATCAGCTATTCCGTATGGGTAATTCCACTTTTTCTGATCTTCTATTTTCTTTATTCTCAGGGGAGTGATTATTTTCGCTACACGTCCAGGGTACATTACATGACAGCGGCCACCTTGTCTTTCCCATACACCCACATCGCACTTATTCTCCTATTCTACTATTGCTGCAGATACATAACTATAAATATCCTTGTGCTGTCGCAAACCCTTTCCGCTCTGTTAATTGCCATTCCCTGCTTCTGGATGATTTTCAGGGAGATGGGCGTCAAAGTTTCATTTTATAAATTCAAAGGGCTTGTATCTGACATCAAGCTCGGATTCCCTCTTATCCTTGGTTTTATCGTTGATTTTATTTTGGCGGGTAGCGACCGGTATTTTATTGCATTCTATATGACTGTTTCGGCGGTTGGATACTACAACCCGGGATACGTCCTTGGTTCCCTTATTGTTTTTATTCCCAAGGCAATGGGTACAGCACTCCCTCAGCTTATGTCAAAGGCCGTGGACAGCAAAAACGAATACGAAGCCCAAAGGATGCTCAATTATGCGCTCAAGATATTTTTGCTGTTGGCAATCCCTTTTATCATTGGAAGCATGGTTCTTGGCAAACCGATATTGACTCTACTGGCCAATAGGGAGGTCGCAGAAACCGCATATTTAGTTATCCCTATCGTGGCGTTGGGAACGCTCTTTTACGGTCTGAATATCATCCTTTCTAATGTCCTGTTTGTACGCATGAAGACCTTCGCGATGCTTAAGATGAATCTTTTGGCAGCCGTCTTTAATCTACTGGCGAACGTAATCCTGCTCTATTTTTTCAGAAATATTATTGTGGCTGCGGTAACAACGGTTGCCAGCTACTGTATTGCTTTTATATATATCATTAAAATGGTGAAGAAAGACTGGCCGGTTGATTTCCAGCCTGTTGTAATAGTAAAGTCTGTAATATCATCGTTTGTTATGGCTGGTATCCTCTATGGGGTTTCGGCTACATTGGGTTATATGAACACCGTAGGTGCGTTCTCGACCGAATTGGTTCTTGGAATCATTGTCTATTTTGGAGCTCTTATAGCTTTGGGGACATTTTCAAAAAAGGAATTGCAGTTTATTAAAAGCTGTGTTTGCAGATAGTAACAATGTGAATAAATGGCTAACGCTAGTGACGTATTAATTATTTGCCGAGATTTAAAATCCCTGCGCAAACTTTCGAGTTTTAAACCTGAATCTCAAAACAGGTACATCCTTTCATCAGACGACCCGAGGGTTCATGAAGCGGCAAAGAGATATCCGTGGATAGATACAATAGATTGGATCGAACAGATGGAGTCGCTTTACAGTGTTGCCGATGATGTGATTCGCTTGACAGAAACAGTGAACCAATGGCTGAAAACGTTAGCTGATGATAAGCATGGATTCCCCGAGGAATTACTGTTTTTTACTCGTAATGTTGAAGGGGGTATGACAACCCAGAGAATACAGGACTTGCTGCTTTTGATCCGATCGTATTATTTTTTGTTTGATACTTACAAGGTTAATAATGTTATACTTATAAGCCAGCCTGGTATGGGATGGGAAGATGCTGTTTTGGTTGAAACAGCGCGACGCAGGGATGTCGATTTACAACTAATTGGTCGTTATTCTTTTGGTGTATTGATCCAGGATGCATGGTCTGTTTTGAAAGTATACGCCCGGTCGGCCTATTATACAGTTAATGTTCTTAGAATTAACCTGCGCAGCGGTTCCAAATCTAGAAATAGCCAGGCCGTTGGCAGGGAGATTGTTTTCCAGCTGTGCAGTTCTGCTTACAAACATGTCGAGAACATCGTCCCCCTTATGAAAGCGCTCAAGGATAACGGCTACAATCCGGTTGCCCTTTGCTGGCATTCCAATGAAAGATATACAAAGAACCCAGGAGCAGCACAAATCAGGCAGGAAGGCCTTCAAGCGGAAGAACTGGAAAAATGGTGTTCCTTTTTCGATCTGTGGAAAAGTATTTGCGGTATGTTTTGGACATGGAGAAAGGCAAAAGTTAAAAAGGATGAGTTTTTGTTACGCCAGGAACTCAATTATTGGTCGGTCTCTCTCGGGACTTTGCTTTGGCCGTCTGTTCGGTTTTTCATCATAGCTGAACTTGCTCAATCACAAAGGATGCGCCAGGCATTGAAAAAATACTTCAAAGATCATATTCCGCTTGCGATTAAATTATGGGGAGCGGCAGCATTAAGGGAAGGATCCCTGGCATGGAAAAGCTTAAATCCAAAAAGGCACCCTTTGATATTCTTCTACGCATTAGGTGTCTACATCGACTGGCCTTATAAAGAGCGAAACAGCCCAATCGATTTATTATTTGTCGCTGGTGAAAATCATAAGAGAATGGCGCTTAATTTAAATAACATATCCGATGCTAAAATAGAAATATGTGGTCAGCCAAGGTATGAAAAAATTGATAACTTTAAAAAAGAATATAACTCCAAAAAGTCACGGACATATCTTGGAATTCCTGATACTTTTTCCATGTATATACTCTTTGACTCTAATCTGATTTTAAGGGGGTTCGTGGCTCAGAAAGAAGTGACGACAATTTTAAATTCCTTGCTGAAGTATACAAGCAAATATCCATCAGTAGCCTTACTGGTGAAACCACATCCAAGCCATAATGCCGATATATTGAATGATATGATTAGCAGTCATGAAGATTTGAAGAACGTTTTTCTAATTGATAATAAAATGTTGCCATACCATTCGCTTAATACTGCGGATATCCTGATCACGAAATTCTCTACCCTTGCCATTGAAGCTATGCTGTTTGATTGTCCTGTTATATGTTGTGTGCTTGACGGTGAACAACGGTTTAACATCTATAAAGATGGTGCTGACTATATAGAGAGCATCGAAAAGCTCCAAGATTTGTTAGGTACATTGGTAACGGATACTAATTTCAGACAAAAGTGGAACAAGAGACACATGCAAATGCGAAGAGATTATTTAGCCAAGTATTTTTGCGAAATGGATGAACCGCCAGCGGTTTTTCAGGCCAAAGTTTTAGATAAATATCTTAAAGAATAAATAGTTAGAAAATGTTGAAGTATGACTTAAGAATAAAACACCGGGCTTAAAAACATGTTTGAAAGAAGCAGAAAATATATTTTGGGCTCTTGACTAGGACAGCGTTTTATTTTTGCAGTTCTTTAACAACAATTTATGGAAAGGCAATCCCTGCTTTCACAAGATCAAGGATTTGCCGTAATTGAGCAATTAAATCCTTCAAAGAGAAATTTTCCGATAATGATCTGAGACCAATGCAAGAAATTACGGTAGATTTGATGGAAAAGTTCAGATATGCTTCTGTTGTGTTAACTTTTTAAGGGTAACACATACCTATTGTGCTTGCAATTTGAATCCACCCCTTAAAATTAAAAGAGTTGAGGAAAATGAAAAATATAATTAAAGAGCATTTAGGCCAAGCGATATATCTTCTGTCTAACAGGCGGCCATGGCGTTTGGGCTATGGGGCTTACCGAAGACGATTTCTCTATGAAACTTTGCACAACGAATCCATATTAGAAAATTTCAGGAAATCTAAACCCCTGCCAGGTAAATACGGTTTTCGTCTTGATGCTAGGTCCATAGAAATCCCTTGGGTCCTGTCACGTGTCGCTAAAAGAAAAGGTCGTCTTCTTGATGCAGGTTCGGCACTCAATCATGAAGTTGTGTTAACTTCACCTGCTCTAAATAATAAACAGATATCCATTGTAACCTTGGCCCCAGAGCCGACATGCTTTTATAGTTTGGGTGTTTCATATGTTTTTGGTGATTTGAGGGATTTATATTTTAAAGATGAGTCTTTTGATACTGTAACTTGTATTTCAACTATTGAACATGTCGGCATGGATAATACCAGATACGTTCAAAGTAATATGATAGTCCAAGGGGAACAAAATGATTTCTTAGTTGCTATCCAAGAATTACGGCGAGTAGTAAAAAAAGGCGGAACCCTCTACATCACTTTCCCCTTTGGCCGTTATGAAAACCATGTATGGTTTCAACAGTTTAATGGCGAAATGGTTGACAAACTGGTCGAGAGATTTAACCCTTTTAACTGTGAAGAAGCGATATATAAATACGATCCTGACGGTTGGAAGTTAAGTGACCGTATTGCATCTAAGGATTGTGAGTTTTTTGATGTACACACAAGTAAGTATTTTGATCCTAAAAGTGATATTGAGTACCCTATTGATTATCCTGCCGGTGAACGTGCCGTTGCTTGTCTGGAGTTGCAAAAATAAATTCATAATTTAATTGAACGGAGTAAATTATGGGCCTTGAACTTATCGAGAATAATGGTGTTCGTTATGCCGAAGTCATTTGGCATGACACACAAGTTGAACAAACCACTTTTTTTTCACCGCCGGGATCGTCTTTTCAATTTGGGCTATTAGCACATAAGGCCGGGTTTGTTGAAGCAGCCCATTACCATCATTCTGAAGCAAAAATTATTACTGATCTCCAACAAATGTTTATTGTACAACGCGGGATAGTTGGGGTTCAATTATACACTGATGCAGGAGATTTATTTAGAGAAGTCATTCTCAAAAAAGGAGATGCAATTGTTCTCATCCATGGAATTCATGGGATACGTGTCATTGAGGATATGCAATGTATCTCTGTAAAGCAGGGACCATTTAAGGGCCCTGATCTTGATAAAATTTTTGTGGAGACAGAGAACGATGATACCAGTATTTGATCCGGTTATCGGGGAAGAAGAGATTGAAGAAGTTGTTGCAGCACTTCGACGAGGCGAAATTTCAGGAACTTTTGGGCAGGCATTAAAAAAATTTGAACAAAGGTTTGCTGAATATTGTGGCTGCAAGTTTGGTATTGCTGTCTCCAGCGGAACTGCGGCCTTGCATTTAGCTGTTGATGCAGCCGGAATCGGTTCGGGAGATGAAGTGCTTGTTAGTGCCAGCACAAACATTGCGACGGCACTGGCAGTTGTTCACAATGGAGCTATTCCTGTCCCTGTTGATTCCGAAAATATTACTTGGAATCTTAACCTTGATCTTATTGAATCTCTGATTACATCCAAGACACGTGCTATTATTCCTGTCCATCTTTTTGGTCATCCAGTGGATATGGAAAGATTGCTTGACATAGCTAGGCAACATAACTTGGTAGTAATCGAGGATTGTGCCGAAGCCCATGGAGCCACTTGTAATAGTAAAAAAGTCGGCGGGTTCGGTGATATGGGGTGTTTCAGCTTTTATGCTAACAAAGTCATTACCACTGGAGAAGGTGGCATGGTTGTTACAAATAATGAAAAACTATCAGACCGATTACGCTTGCTACAAAATCTAGGATTCACCAACCCTCGTTTCCGGCATGAAGTGTTGGGTTACAACTATAGGATGACTGGCTACCAAGCCGCCATGGGCTTAGCCCAATTAGATAAAATCGAACAGATTATTGCTGACAAAAGAAGGGTTGCGTATACTTATAATAAATATTTATGTGATATACCGGGGTTTCAATTGCCTGTCGAACTAAATTGGGCTTTAAACGTATATTGGATGTATGCGATAACGATTAAGCCAGGCTTTGGATTGACAAGGGATGAACTGACAGCAGCATTACGAAATAACGATATCGATACCCGCACTTTTTTCTGTCCTATGAATCAACAACCATGCCTTCAATCACTTCCGTCTTTTCGTAAAATAGCCTGCCCAGTAGCAGACATGCTCTGGGAAAACGGACTTTATTTGCCCTCCACAACCACCCTATCAGAAAAGACTATCAAATCCATTGCCGATGTTATGCGGGGTATCTTTGAATCAGACAATAACTGATTGAATAAAGAGGAATAAAATGAGTTCTTACATTGGTCGCCATGCTGATCTATATGATCTTTTCTATGCTGATAAACTCTATGCGGAAGAAGCATACTTCGTGCACCTTTGCTTAGAAAAATTTAGCAAAGGGAATGCTCATCGGTTGCTTGAATTAGCCTGCGGAACCGGCAAACACGCTTTGGAATTCAATAAGTTAGGTTATGAAGTTATGGCTGTTGATTATTCTAAAGATATGCTAGCCTGTGCACGAAGAAAAGCTTTCAACCCTTCATTGAGATTAGAATTCCGGGAACAGGATATACGCGCTCTAGATATACCAGAACGACCATTTGATGCAGTTATCTGCCTTTTTGACTCAATTGGCTATGTGGCAACAAACGATTCGTTAATTCAAGTCTTAAAAGGAATTCATCGTCATTTACGTCATGAGGGTCTGTTTATTTTTGAGTTTTGGCATGCTGGTGCCATGCTGCGTAACTTTGATCCGATTCGTATCAGACGTTGGGAACAACCTTCGGGAGAGATATTACGCATTTCTGAGACTGCACTTGATTATGTCGAACAAACCGGACAAGTTGCATACTCAGTCTACGAATTACACAACAATGGATCTTATTCTTGTTTTAAGGAAACGCAAACTAACCGATATTTTCTAGTTCAGGAGATGGCAGGATTACTGTCCACTTGTAGTTTTCAGCCTCTCAAGTGGTTTGCAGGCTTTACTGAACAAGAAGAGATAACTGAAAATACTTGGCATATAGTTGCTGTCGCACGTCGGCTTGAGCTGTGATAAGACCCAGCTCTGTCAAAAGGGGGATATAAATCAGATGAAAGTAGGTGTTTGTCTGGGAGATTTGTCTAATACAAGTGGTGGGGCCTATACATTTCAAGAAGAAGTTTTTAATTCACTGATGAAAATTGCAAAAGACAGTCACCATTCTTTTGTCATTTTTTGTTATTCTCAAGAACCCGATAAACTTAAACAAAAAATCGAAGGGACAGGGATACAGGTTGTTACATCACCTTCCCCAAGTTATTTTAGGAAAGCACTCACCCGAATTGTTGGAGAAATTATTGCTTTTTTGCTTATGCGGAGAAGATTGAGCCGACTAGCCCCGATTGCTAAGAAATTAGGTGTTGATTTTATTTGGTTTGTGAGTAATCAAGTAGCTTGCATCGACATACCGTATATTACGGTAGTTTGGGATTTACAACATCGTCTCCAACCTTGGTTTCCAGAAGTTAGTGCAAGAGGAATCTGGGATATTCGTGAGAAAAACTATTCTTGGTTTCTTAGGCGTGCAACTGCCATAATTGTAGGTACAGAAACCGGCAAAAATGAAATCATGGATTTCTACCAGATTCCACCATCACGTGTCAAAATTCTTCCACATCCGACCCCCATACATAACCTATTGACAACTGAAAATAAAAAAGATGTGCTCACCAAATATAATCTTCCCAAGGATTATATTTTTTACCCAGCTCAATTTTGGCCTCACAAAAATCATGTGAATTTATTAATTGGATTGAAAAAACTGCGTGATGAATATCAGTTGTCTATTCCTGCTGTTTTTGTTGGATCAGATCATGGAAACAAAAAGTTTATTCGGAAGTTTGTAGATGATCTTAATCTCAACAAGCAAATATATTTTTTGGGGTTTGTGTCACAAGAAGAACTACTAGATTTATACCGCGAAGCCTTAGCTTTAACATATTTGACTTTTTTCGGGCCAGAGAATCTCCCACCTCTAGAAGCTTTCTTTCTTGGGTGTCCAGTAATTGCCTCAGATATTGCTGGAGCCCGAGAACAACTCGGAAATTGCGCCCTCTTGGTTGACCCAAAAAATCCGGACGACATTGCCTCTGCCATTAAGTTGCTGCATGATAACGAAACGATTCGAAAAACCCTTGTGAGACGAGGAAAGGATAGGTCTCTGAAATTTACAGGCCCTGATTACGTAAAAGGGGTATTTAAAATACTTGATGACTTCGAATCTATCAGAAATTGTTGGGGATTCGGAGATCAAGTCATTGAATAAAGGTGTTTTTTTCAGTGAAGGAGTTTATAAAATTATTACCCCGCCATTGATACTACAATTCATTAAATCAAAAGAGAAATGAGGCATCTTTGGTGATTATAAGAACTAGGACGGAGCTCTCCATTTATTGGGGTATTATGAAAATGATATATCAATTATTGAAAAATAGTATGAGAACATTAAAACATGATCTTCCCCCGATTTAGTGGACATGTCAAAGAGTTTCTCTTATAAACATAGAGTAATTTGGATGTATTTTATGGTTAATGGGAAGGATAAGCGGTATTTTGATCGGGAATTTAAGTATGAGGCCATTCGGTTAATGGATGAGGGTAAACGTTCTGTAAGTGACCTTGCTAAGGATTTGGATGTCCATAAAAACCTGCTTCATCAGTGGAGGCGTAAATATCGGGCAGACATGGAGCAGGCCTTTCCGGGGAAAGTCATTTGAGGGCACCTGAGGAGGAACTCCGCCGGCTGCAACGGGAGAATGAGAACTTAAGGGAGGAGAAGGAAATCTTAAAAAAAAAAAGCATTGGCCATCTTCTCGAAACACCCAAAGTAAAGTATGAGTTCATGGAAAATCACAGTTCCGAATTTTCGGTGAAGAAGATGAGAGCTTTGAAAAAGGTGATATTCTTTCAAATTGGGTTTTAGAACCATTTTTTCAAGAAACTCTATGTGCAATCCAACCGATCGGCCAGATTATGTATGATATATTGTTATGATATTGACATCTT
>Ga0272441_10009597_pt1 | contig 14908 bp, 4 predicted proteins | sample SSMProp6N_FD_193582 | JGI IMG/M metagenome (GOLD analysis project Ga0272441, IMG submission 193582) | Marine sediment archaeal communities from Little Sippewissett salt marsh, Falmouth, MA, United States - SSM-Prop-6N | ecosystem: Environmental > Aquatic > Marine > Wetlands > Sediment ... | reverse complement strand
AAGTTCATTCTTGATTTCCGAAAGGTCGATTGGGATTTCCGAAAAAACCGGTGGCCTTCCGAAAGGTTGGTCACGGTTTCCGAAAGGTCGTTTTCCATTTCCGAAGAGTCATTCTCAGTTTCCGAAGAGTCGATCACAGTTTCCGAAAAGTTAAGCGGGCTTCCGAAGAGTCGATCACATCTTCCGGAACGCCGATTTTGCCGTTTCACGGCCCGTGCCCGATATCGAAAAGCAAATATTCCACCGTTTTTCGTGCGTGGAAAATCAAAAACACCTTGCGCGAGCGAGAGCAATCGAGTAGCTTCATTCAACAGTCGGTGCCGGAAGGCCTAACAGGGAACCGGAGTGTAATTCCCGGGCGATCCCCGTCACTGTAAGCCTGGACGATGGCCACCACGCCACTGCCGCGATAGGATCGAGAGGTTGTCGCGGTGGGAAGGCGGCCGGAGGACGAAAGGCGAGCCAGGAGACCTGCCGACAAAAACCCTCAATCCACGGGAGACGGACGCGGGATGCCGCAAACCCTCCCAAAAGAAGGATTTCAGGATGCCCGGAGTTCGGGGAAAACTCGGGGGGGTAATCGTCATCGGCGTATTTTTCGCAATTACTCCCCTATATGCAGAGACTTTCGGCGGCGTTGTCCTCGATTCGCAAACCGGTTTTGCGGTGGAGGATGCCAATGTCCGTCTCGGGCCATACTACGATGTCAGCGATGTGCGTGGAGTGTTTTCGTTCGTGGATATCCGGCCGGGCGAATACAAACTCGAAATATCTCATATCGCATATTCGGAGCTCGAAGAGCAGGTAGATCTCCGCGAAGGCGGCGATATTTCGAGGCGATTCGAGCTTGTTCCGACCGTTTTTATCGCGAGTGGTGTTACGGTTACGGCGAAGGCGTCACCGAATACTATTATTATTCCCGAAAGCTCATCTGCGAGCGGTTTGAGTGAATATATCGGTCGATTACCGGGTGCGGCGGTAATAGAGGGGGGGATGGAGACGGCTATCTCGATACGCGGTTCGCGTCCGGAAGACGTTCTCGTCGTCATCGACGGCGTTCCACTCGAACGCAACGAAAACGGAGTTTGCGATCTAAATTCGATTTCTACCGATGATATAGCTTCCGTCGAAATATTGACTTCCGATATTCCAATTGAATATGCGAATCTCGCACCCGCCGGCGTGATTTTAATAAAAACAAGGCAACTTACCGGTTTTTATACAAAAGCCGGAACCGGCGGCGGTTCTTTTGGAGCATATAATGTGACTGCCTCTGCTGGAGGTCGTCTCGCAAAAATCCTATCTCTATCGGTTTCAGGCAGGCACGGTTTCGATTTGCGCGATTTCGAATACGAAGCCGGCGATACGGTCGCAATCAGATATAATAACTACTCGAAAACGAGTAATCTGCGCTTATCGCTCGGAATGAATTTTCTATATATAAAATTAAACACAGATTTTTCCCTTGTTTCCCGACGCGACGGTATGCCCGGCGACATTAATCATCCGACGCCGGAGGCATATAAGGAGGGTCTATCATTGCGGGGAAACCTAATAGGAGAAGCGTTCGCAGGCCCATCTATTATAAAAACGAGATTGTCTATGTATAATTCGGACAATTATTATTTTTCTCCGAGGCCATTTGTTTTCTCACCCATAGATGCAAATAATATAACAAGCGGTATCGATGCCACGTTAAAAGCGAATTTCCCGATGAAGGCTGTTTCGCCGGGTTTTGGGATAGAGTATCGGCGCGAAAACTATGAGCAATGCAATAATTTAAACAGCAATCGTAACATAGGTCCTGTGGACAGAAACCTATCTTCGGTATGGGTAGAAAGCCCACTCGATTTATCACTATTTAACGATTTTAATATCGAAATAAATCCCAACGTTCGATGGGATGCAATCGATAGCGGCGCATTTGTTCCAAAAGGTAATTTAGGAAGTGGTATTTCTTATATGAACAGAGGTTTTTTAATAGGCGCTTCAGCTTCGTATAGCGAGGCTTTCAGGTTACCGACATTCGGCGATCTATATTGGCAGCGAGATGCCTACGCCGAGGGCAATCCCGCGCTGTTGCCGGAAGAAAGTTATAGAAGAAATGGGCGTATATTCACTAGTTATCGTAATAATTGGGCATATATATATACAAGCACGGAAATCTTTTCAAGAACGATAGATTCTGTTATTGTATGGCGTCGCGGCTTCGATGGGTTGTATAGACCGTATAATGCCTCCCGCGAGGAAACCGAAGGCCGCGAGGACGCCCTCCGAGTCGATTTCGGCGACTACGCGAGCATCGATTACTCCAACACGACGCTCGAATCGATACATCGCTCACAGGATATACAGCTTGACGGCAAATGGCTCCCCTATCGCCCGAATTATCTGCAACACCTCGGCGTCGAACTACGATATCGCGGAGCGGCGCTACGAGTGGACGGCAATTGGGTTGGCAAGCGTTATTTCCTCGAAGCAAACACTAAATGGACAGAGCCATATTGCACCTGGGAAGCCTCGATTAGCTACGGCATAGACCTCGGGCGAATCGCGTTTAACCCGGAATTATCTGTGTATAATATATTTAACGAAAGTTATGAAATCCTCGACGGCTACCCGACACCGGGAACCGCCTGTCGATTCGCACTCGAAATGAACTATAAAGGAGAATGAAATGAAGCTCTGTATCGTATTGTCCTGCATAATCGCGCTGTCACTATGCGCTCAGTCTCAATATATCGTGCTAAATACCCTCGGTGAAACGCTGAGCCGAGGCGAATGGTTGGATCCGTTAGAAAACAACCTGAGAACTGTCGGTTCGATGCCCAATCAGCTTGTCATCGACGACGAAGGAATCCTGTGGGTCGTGGCTTCCGGGGATAACTGGATTGGGAAGTTCACCGCAATAGACCCCACTCTCCCCTCTAATGGTCATTTCAGCTTGCCGAGCGGCTCGAATCCATACCTCATGTTCAAAAACGATATATTTATTTATACAACGCTCTGGGTCACCGGGCAAGTCGCGAAAATAAACACTTCCAATCACTTAATACGAACCTCCTCTCCATTTTGCCTTGCGCCGCAGGGGATTTTCGCGGACGACAATTACGTCTATGTCGCCGACGGCAACCTCGATCCGGTCTTTTTCACTTACGGCCCCGGCTTGCTCTGGCGGCTCGACACCACGCTGACCGTCGTCGATAGCATCGTCATCGGGACAAACCCGCAGCAAATTATAGCCGACGACTCCGGTTACCTGCATATAATCTGCACGGGCGACTACGCCGACATCGAAGGTAGCGCCTATATCGTCGATCCTGCGAGTTTTGCCGTGGTCGATTCCGTCGCGCTCGGAGGGACACCGGCAAGAATCGCAATCGACACCGCGATCGGAATCGCATATTCGGCAACCTCGCGTTACGAGAGCTGGGTCAGCGTGCCGGGCAGCGGCAAACTCCTCGCCTACGACGTCGCGACTCGCGAGCTCATCTGGAGCGCACACGACAGCGTCAACTCGCTTGACGGCACAGGCCTCAGCGGCCTCGCGGTTTCGGGGAATTACGCATACGTCCCCTCGATGGACTCCTCGTTCCTCGAAATCGCGGAGATTTGCTCGACCGGAGTCGAGACAATCGCGAAACTCACCACCGGCTTCGGCCCGATAGACATCGCCCTTTTCGGCCCGACCGGAATCGCGGAAAATCCCGCAAAGCCCGACAATATGAATCTTTCCGCCTACCCCAATCCCTTTAACTCGTCGGTGACGATTTCCTTATCTGTCACTCCGGCGACCTCACTTGTCATTCCGGGCTCGACCCGGAATCCAGAAATTGAGGTGTTCGATATCACCGGGCGGAAGATCGCGGAAATAACCCCCCCAGCACCCCTTGACAGGGGGGAGCAAGAAAAGTCCTCCCTGTCAAGGGGGGATTTAGAGGGATTAGTTTGGCAACCGGATAAATCCCTCGGTAGCGGCGTTTATCTCGTCCGGGCGCGCTTCGGCGACGAATCGGTGTCGAAACGAATAATATATTTAAAATGAGCGTATGCGACCATAGAACCAAATTGGAAACACACGCGTATTTATCGTAAATCTATCCGCCCATCGGTTTTTGGAGCAACGGGATTATGCTTTTCGATATACCCGGCGAGAACATCCGTAGAATACATCGACGTAGGCGTTTTCACTACGGTCGAGTCGAGAAAAACGTAGTGCCCGTCGCCGCCGGAGGCCGTCCAGCTATTTACGAGAACATCGTATTTTAAGATAGGATCGATCGGCAGCCATTTGTCTCCTGATTTCACTTTAATATTCGACACTCGATCGCCGGAATCTATCACGGAACTAACGTTCCGACCATCGAAAATGCCCTTGAATGGCGCTTTCGACAGGTCGATTGTGAATCTTACTCCCGCGACCTGCAAGAAACCGCCATACGCTACCCGACAGCTATCCGGGCAGTCGTCGCCCTCGACATGAATAGCGGATGCCGATAATTCGAGAGTCCGGGCGAGTTGCGCACCGGTTAATTCCGTGCGAAGAACCTCGTTGCGAAATGGCATGATGCTATTGATATCGAGATAAGTCAGTTCACCGGCCGGATAGATTTGGTCGCCCCGAATCGAACCACCGGTGACAAGTGCGATATCAGCGCCCGCGAACCATCCGAGCCATGAGTCCGCGATCATATCGCCTAAATTGGATTCACCCGCGCGGACGGAAGATTTGCGTGCATCGAGACCGACAAGCGCCGAGCCGACCGGTTGACCGAGACTATCGTTCATCGCCGACCAGTATGTGTTCATTATCGAGTCGATTTCAGCATCCGCGCCAACCGTAGAATCGAGGAGAACGAGTTCCCACGATGGCTCGACGATTGCACCGTCGTTTAGCTCGAACCGAAGCACGCCGAGATGGCTTCCTTTTGCGCCGTCCTGCACGATTATGGTTTTACCGACCGTTTCGTATGCGAACTCGTGGCTATGTCCGCCGACTATAATATCAATACCGGGAACCTCCGCCGCGAGTTTGCGGTCGAGATCGAGGCCGATATGAGTTATCGCTACGATTATATCCGCGCTCGCGGCGTGTCCTATTTCGACCTGTTTGCGCGCCACCGTGATTATGTCCTCGTCCACGGAAACGCCCCGCGCATTGGTAACGCGCACGAAATCCGGCGTCATTAAACCGAAAATAAACACCCGTTTGTCGCCAAGATTCCATTGGATATTCTTTTTAACTCTCTCTTTCAAATATTCGTGCTCGAACTCCATATTCGATGCGACTACCCGGAAACCCGCGTGTTTGAGAGCTGTCGCGAACACGCTGTCCCCTCTGTCGAATTCGTGGTTACCTGGAGCTGCCGTAATATATCCCGCCGCAGACATTCCGATCATCTCGGGAACACCGCCGAACACGGTAAGCAGCGGCGCGATCAGGTCGTCGCCCGACGATAGGATCAGATATTGGTCTGCTCCCTCGCGCGCTTTACGGGCTGCGGAAGCGATTCTCGCAAAACCACCTACGGTAAGTTTCCGACCATCGATTTCGGTCTCGAAGGGGACGATTTGACTTTGAAGGTCGGAGGTAGTTATTAGCGCGAAACTCACCGGATCTCGGCGAGTCGTATTCACGACAATCATCGCTATAATGATGACCACGACGGCCACTCCGATTATTGCAAGCCATCTTTTGTTTTCCATTTCTCTCCTGTTAAAATGCATCGATAACTTGAAAATAAACAAAAACCGGATTCATTCAAGACAAAAGCGAAAAGCACAAACGAAAAAAAGCGTTGAAATAATGCCAGCCGGTCTTATCATTAGGGAGTGCGATTGTGTTAAATCATCGATGGAGGAATCCTGGATTTCACAGACGACATAAAAAGAACGGCAACCGAACACGCTCTCGATGTTCTGGGGTTTCACAGGATACGTGAGATTCTTGCCGGATTATGCGATTCAAATCTCGGACGCGAAACCGCCCTTGCGCTCGAACCGATCGATAATCCCGATTTGATTCGATCAAGGCTCGAACTTATATCAGAAATAATCGCGTCGCTCCGGGAATCCGGCCAACCAGACCTTGCCGGTCTTTACGATGTTCGCGAGGAGATAATTCTCTCTACTAAAGGGGGCGTCCTCACTCCCGAAGGTCTTTGGAAAGTCGGTCTTCTGGCAGAACTGTCCAATCGCCTTGTCCATTTTGCCAGGAGGGGTTGCGAAAACAGACCGAAATTGAGCGCGCTACTCGGTTCTCTCGAAGAAATACCCGGTCTTGGTAATAGCATAATCGAATTCATCGCATCGCCGGGCGAATTACTCGATGACGCGACACCGCTTTTGCGGGATCTCCGGAAACGCCGCGCAATCGTGCGCGATAAGCTTCAAGGCAAGCTGGAAAGCTATCTGCATAATCCGCAATATGAAAAATATTTACAGGATGAGTTAATAACTTTGCGTAACGGCCGGTTTGTGTTGCCGGTGAAAATCGAGCATAAAGCGGAGATAGCGGGCGTTATCCATGACCGCTCATCCAGCGGCGCGACGCTTTTTATCGAGCCGTTGCCCGTAGTAGATATGAACAACGAACTCCGCGAACTGGAACTTGCGGAAAAGGCGGAACGCGAACGTATATTGAAACTCCTCTCGGAAATGGTGGCCGCCCATGCGACCAAACTACGAGCAAATACCGACTCGCTAACATTTGTAGATTTTCTCGTTTCGTGCGGACGAATGGCTCGTCGCTTCGATGCCATTTGTCCGGCCTACGACGAATCGGACGATTTTGTCCTGATGCAGGCGCGCCATCCTTTGCTACTCATCGAGGAAGAAGAGACCGAGGATTTCAAAGTCGTGCCATTGGATATCGAATTGCTCGGGGGAACGAAGTCCCTTGTGATTACCGGCCCGAATATGGGGGGGAAGACAGTCGCGCTAAAAACCTGCGGTCTTCTCAGCTTAATGGCGAATTGCGGATTACCAATACCTGCGGATTCCGCTTCTCGAATCCCGCACCTTTCCGCTATTTTCGCGGATATCGGCGATGAACAGTCTATTGACAATTCCCTGTCAAGTTTCGCGGCTCACGTTCGTCGCTGGCAGGAAGCTGTAGATAGTTCGGACGAGCGTTCTCTCATTCTGATAGACGAACTAGGCAGTTCCACCGACCCGGAGGAAGGCACTCCGCTATCGCGTGCGCTGCTGGAGGAGCTAATCGCTCGCGGAACATATATCGTCGTGACAACGCATCTCGGCGGCCTGAAAGCTCTCGCGGTAGCAACCGACGGCGTTGAGAACGGCGCGATGACCTTCGACCAGGAACATCTGCAACCGACCTACGAACTTAAAACCGGCGCGCCGGGCAGGTCGTGGGCATTCGAGATCGCGAAAAGGCTCGGTTTATCCGGGAAAATCCTAAATCGCGGACACGAACTTATCGGAAAAGAAGGCTCGCATATCGACAACCTCATCGCAGATCTTCAGAATAAAACGCGCCTTGCCGAGCAGCTTTATTCGAAGGCGAAATTGGAAATCGGCAATCTGAAAAGCGACCGTGAGATGCTCGATGCGCTAATCCAATCGAACAAAGAGAGAAAGCACAAGCTCGAAGAATTGCGTAAGCGCTATGAGGACGACAAGCTCGAAATGCTCGAACGAGAACTCGCTATCGAGCGACGAAAAATCAGCGATAAACTCCGAAAATATCGCAAAGCAGGGGAGGCTGCGGAAGCCGCACGCGAATCTGTAAAAAAGCGCATGGACGAAGTTGTTAAAGAAAAACGACAGAGACGCGGCCCCTCTCGCAAATTCGCGAAGGGCGACAGAGTGTGGCTATACCGGATGCAGAAGCACGGCCTAATCCTGCGACCGACCGATTCGCGGGGCTATATACTCGTTGACATCGAGGGTCTCAAGGTCCGGATGCATTCCAGCGCGGCGATGGAACCAAAGGACGACAATATCAGCGTCCCAAGGGGTAAGAACCTTCGCTACGAACGACCGCAGGTTTCGGCTGCAAAGGATTTACGAGGGATGACTTTCGAGCAGGCGTGGGAGATAATCGACCGCTGGATTTCGGACGCACTCGTTGTGCGAATGCCAAGGTTAAACGTTGTTCACGGCAAGGGCACGGGCGCGCTCCGCGACAAGATTCGCGCTAAGTTCGATAGGGATAAACGAATCAAAGCGTGGCACATAGCCGAGATGCACGAGGGCGGGGACGGCGCGACTATTATCGACCTGAAAATCGACGCGCCCAAACCTCCGCCCGCCGCTAAGTCTTTATAAATCGATAGCCTTAGGGGAGGTTCGGAACTTCCCGAAAACCATTCAGAGTTTCCCGAAATCGTATCGGAACTTCCCGAAACTACCCAGAACTTCCCAAAATAACTCCTGGCATCCCGAAATAGCAAAAGAACAATTAAAAATTCCAATGAAGAATCCCGAAATAGTGAAGGGAAGACTAAAAAGGGAGAGAGATTGGCGAAAATTCGATAAGGGGTTGTTATTCAACGAGTCGAGTCGGCTAATAATATCGCATACAATTAATGGAGGAATTTAAGGGATAAAACGACTTGACATTCAACGTGCACGCGCTTTATATTAATATAATGTAAAATAGAACCGTTAATCTTAAGGGGGAATATATGCGTAAGTTCTTATTATTTCTGGCCGTAATAGCTATTTGCTTTGCACAGGTGCCGACCGAAACGAACTATCAGGGCAAGATTACCGATCCGGCGGGCGTGGCTATCGAAGTGCCGACCGACATCGTATTTCGGCTATATGACGCAGTCACCGGCGGGACGATGCTCTGGACCGAATCTCATACTGCGGTTCCGGTAGATCACGGGCTATTCGATGTTGTTCTTGGCTCGACAACGCCGCTCGATATAGCTTTCGATGAGCAATATTGGGTCGAACTCGAGGTCGAGGGCGAGATTCTCTCCCCGCGCCAGCCATTGACGACTGTGCCGTATGCGTTTCGCGCGCTCTGGGCGGACAGCGTTGCCGGAATAGCCTACGTCGCATATATCGATTCGGTAAGTTACATCGACAGCGTAACCTATATCGATTCTGTCGTAACTATCACCACAATTCGCTATGTCGAGCTGATAAGCTATATCGACAGCATTAGCTACATCGATTCGGTCTCATACACGGACAGTATCGGATTTATCGAGTATATCTCGTTCATCGACTCGATAGGTTATATCGACTCTATCGGATGGGTCGGCCATACGATTTGGGCGGATAGCGCGCACTGGGCGGGTTATGTCCACTGGGACTCGATAGACGGGATACCGAATCTCGGCACATTCAAGCAACTTCATGTTGACGGATCGCCGTGGCTAACCGATTCCACGACATTTATCGAGGGAAGTAATATCACACTCACGCAAACCGGGAATCATATAACTATTTCCGGCGCAAGCGGCGGTAACACACTCGATGGCGCATACGATCAGGGCGGTGCAGGTGTAGGGCGAACTATTACCGCCGACGCCGGAGCGGTCGAGATTAACGGAAGCAACGATGGCGCCGCGGGTCTCGACGTAGATAATACTATCGCCGCAACCTCGACGATATACGGCATTAAAACCACAGTGCGCAATACAGATGGTGGTTTGCCGATATACGCCGGGCATTTCGAGGTTTTGGGCAATCTTGATTCCCCATCCGATAGATACGGTGTTTTCGGCACGGCAAACGGCACTCTCTCCGGCACAAATAATTACGGCATTTACGGTTACGCCGGCTTTGGCACGAACAACTACGGCCTTTATGGTGAAGCATACAACGATGGCGCAAATAACTATGGTGTATATGCCGCCGTTTCTGGCGATGCTAATAATTACGCCCTCTACGCCGAAGTCACTCCCGGGAGCGATGCGGACTATGCGGGGTATTTTGTCGGCGCACCGGTGAAAATACCCGATTTCGCCAGCGACGCGGGGCTTTCCACTGTCGAAGGCGCGACCTTTTGGGATAATGACGACAACTCGCTTTGGATATATAACGGCGCAGCCTGGCAGGAGATTGGCGGCAGTGACAACGACTGGGCATATTCGAGCGGTAGCGGTCTTACAGGGAATATCTATCATACGGGTTATGTTGGCGTCGGTAATAATAATCCCACTTGTTTGATGGATGTGCGTGCATCGGGCGCAACCGTAAATATCCAGAGCACCGACGCCAATCGCGCAAGTTTGTATCTCTATACACAGGGGGACGATGCGTGTGATCTCTATTTCGGAACTAATACCGTCAGCAACCGCTATTCCTTCTCTACACGCGGCTCCTTCGGCGATTATGACCTGATACTCTACAGGAATAACGGTTCGTGGATCAGAATGACAACGTGGGATTGGACGAATGGATTTGTTGGCATAGGAGTATCGACACCGGTATATCAACTCGATGTTTCCGGCACCGGCCGTTTCGACGGCGATGTTATCCTTTCAGGCGCTTCTCGAAATATCGACTTCGAATCCGGTGCGGGCAATGTAACAAGTCCAACCGGATTGGATGTCGTTATCGACGACGACGCGACATCGACCAGTTCGCTATTCCGCGTCCAACACGACGCGGGAAGCGACCTATTCTCGGTCTCGGAGGCTCAATACGTCCAGATTCACTCGCGCACAACCGAACCTTCCGGCAGCCCAGATGGCGGCCTTTATGTCAACGGCAACGCTACCGGTACCGATACGATATACTTCTACGACGGAACCGACTGGGAGCCTATTCTCACAGAAGCTATGGCCACGGGCGATTTCATACAGAATCAGTATTCTTCCGAACAAACTGCCGACTGGTTGATTTCTGGTAAAGGCAAAGCCCACAATACTGCAGCTAACGACACGGCCTTGATTGCCCGGGCTACAGGTTCAAACGCAACTGGCATGGTCGGAACTGGCACTTATCGCGGCGTCGTTGGCGTTCTGCCTTCAGATAGCAACCTCGGTATTCTCGGAACCGGCGATTATGGTGTTTACGGCGAGGTCAATGCGAGTGGTGAGACGGGTGTTTATGGAACCAACACGAGCACTTCCGCAAGTGGAACGCAATTCGGCGTTCGCGGTTCGGTAACGGGAGCCGGCGGCGGAACATCGATTCATTACGGTGTTTACGGAACAGCTTCCGGTGGCGGAACCAACTGGGCCGGATACTTCGTCGGCAATGTCAACGCGTCGCAGGCGTTATTTATTGGCAATGTCCCCGACGACGCCGTCGCGGACTCAATTCTCACTATTGACGGCGGACAGGTGAAAAAAATAGCTGCGGGAAGTATCGGCGGCGGCGATAGTCTCTGGAACGACGAGCCGTCACTCGGAAGAATATACAATGCAAGCTCCGCGACCGCAGCTGAAAGGGTTTATATCTATGACGACGGCGATGTCACCATATCCGACGGCGATCTCGTTTTAACAGGCGGAACAACTAGAGATATATGGGGTGCGGCGGGCGACGCAAGCTACGACCATTACCTGGACAACGGCTATATCGGATTCAAATTCACACCCGACGAGGATATGACCGTAACACAGGCCCGTGCGCTTTGGGCCGCGGACTGGTATCTTATGGACGCCTCATTCTCGGTTCTCGCAGGGCCAATTACGTTCGGCATCGACGGCGTATGGCAAACGCAGACGCTCGGCTCGCCGGTAGCGCTTACCGCTGGTAACGACTACTGGTTGAGGATGTGTTGGGATGTGCTTTACAACTACCCATATTCGGCAACTCCACCCGATTGGGAGGACGGCACTATAGTCGATGCGATTACCAGCGTAATACAAGGCGGCGGAGCCGCATCCTGTGGAACCTCTATAGCCCTCGTGATGTATAGATTCCCCGCTATCGATATGATTTACGAAATCGACGCGGGTGGAACCGACGGCCATATCGCTGCAGCATCCGGTATCCGCACCGGTTCGACTGTCGTTACCGACTTCAGCCATTTCGGTTCCGGCGGTTCGGTCGGTTTCGCGGATGACGCATCGGACGTCTATATCCAGGATGAACTAGAGGTTGACGGCAATTTCTACCTTGAAAATGTCCCCGACGACGCCGTTCACGACTCCGTCCTCACAATCGACGGCGGACAGGTTAGGAAAGTCGCGGCAAGCTCTTTCGTTGATGCCGATTGGACGGAACAGACTTCTCCAGCAGATTATATCGAGGCTAAAGCCGGTGGTATTACATCGAACGGAGCAACGCTTTACGGCGTGAACGCAAACACGCATATCAACCTTGGTTTCGGAACCAGTGTTACAGGCTTAATTACACAAAACTACGGCTACGCGACTATCGGTGGCGGTAACAATAACACTTCCAGCGAGTCCTACACGACGGTCGCCGGAGGAACATCAAACACCGCAAGCGGTAATTGCGCCGTTGTGGGCGGCGGCCAAACGAACACCGCCTCCGGTAATTCCTCGGCGATTACAGGCGGAGCGAACAATACGGCAGGATTCACCGCCGCTGTAGGTGGCGGATATTTGAATACCGCAAGCGGGAGCTACTCGGCGATTCCAGGTGGCCATTCGAACTATGTATTAGGTCAATATTCCGCGATTCCCGGAGGTTATGCCGATACTGTTTCCGGACAATACTCCCTCGCTTTCGGTAATGATGTTAATGTTTCAACTGACTACACTTCGCAGTTTTATTCGTCTTCTAACAAAGGTATTCTTCGCGCATATGGCGACCTCGAATTCTCCGATATGTTACTCGGTGGAATCGGTTATGCGGACAGCTTCTGGATTTACGATGACGGCGACACCACTCGTTTCGACGCCGACAACCCGATTAAGATCGGAGACGCGTCTCTCATCGTCGAAACCGATGGCGACGTCCGCGCGACACAGCGTCTTTATGTCGGCAACGTCCCCGACGACGCGGTCGCGGATTCCGTCCTGACTATCGACGGCGGACAGGTGAAGAAAATTGCGACCAGTAGCCTCAGTGACGCAGACTGGACGATAAACGGAGTCGATCAATATTCCGCCGTTTCAGGCAACGTCGGGATAGGAACCACGACACCTGCGGACAAACTCGAAGTTGATGGTAATATTCGGCTTACCGATAATACAAGCGCTTACAGAATCGGCGCGGATGACGTACTTCGCATCCAGGATACCGGATGCCTTTTCACCGGTGTGGAAGCGGGCCCGGTTTCGACCGGGAATTACAATACGTATGTCGGCTGGCGCGCGGGCCGTGTCAACACTTCCGGCCAGAGCAATACTTTCGTGGGCGCTAACGCCGGACTGAGTAACATCGACGGCGCTTTCAACACATTCATAGGGCAGGGAGTCGGTCAGGCCAATTCCAACGGCTGGTCGAACACGTTCATAGGCTATTTGTCCGGCGCCGCGAATATATCCGGCATGTGCAATGTTTTCACCGGTCAAGCCTCCGGTAACGCTAACACTATCGGAGTCCGGAACACGTTCACCGGATATATGGCCGGGCGGGTGAATATCTCCGGCGATAATAACACATTCACCGGATTCTACGCGGGTTTCAACAATAATTCAGGCAGCAGGAATACAGCTACCGGGAATTACGCCGGATACACGAATTCGACGGGCAATAACAATGTCTTTATCGGCGGTGACGCCGGTTATTTGAATACCGGCTCGAACGGCGTTTTTATCGGTTATCAATCTGGATATAACGAGGTCAATTCGAACCGTCTTTATATCGACAACTCAAATACGGCAACGCCATTGATATACGGCGAATTCGATTCCGACCTCCTCAGGGTGAATGGCGACCTATATGCCGCGCAGGAACTTCATATCGGCAACGTCCCCGACGACGCAGTCGCTGATTCCGTCTTGACTATCGACGGCGGGCAGGTGAAGAAAATCGCCGTAAGTTCTCTCGCCGACGCCGACTGGACTATCGGTTCCGGTGTCATTTACAATACCACCGATAACGTCGGTATCGGGACGACAACCCCGGGTGCAGCTCTCGAAATCTATAAAGACACGGCTCCGATATTGCTACTCTCACGTCCGGCGGCAATTCAACAAGCGCATATCAAATTCAATACATCCGCTGGAAACGACTGGCAAATCGGCAAACAGACCTCGGACGATTTCATTGTTATGGAAGGGGCAAGCGCCCGAATGTATTTCGAAGGAGGCGGCAACATCGGTATCGGAACTACAAGTCCCGGTGCATTACTGCACGTTTCGGGTAGAACGGCGAATATCGGGCAGTCAAATACTGTAACATTCCCCTCGGGAAGTTGGGGTGCAAATATCGCTATAGGAGCCACAAATACCATTACAGGCGGACGCGGAACGACCCTTCTCGGCTACGAAAATACTGCGGCGGACGACTTCTGCAGCGTCATCGGTGTCCGCAATACAATTGACGCCGGTATTAGCGGGGGCCATATCCTCGGTCTTGACAATACAGTCTTTGCTACTGATGCATTTTCGATCGGAAGGCATATTGTTAATAATGTTGCTTATTCGGTCCAGATTGGCAGCAGGGATACGGACGGCGACGGAGCAATAACTATCCTAAATGGCGGTAACGTAGGTATTGCAACAATAAGTCCGGCTTCAGACCTCGATGTCAACGGCACAATTCGCGCCGACCATTATCGCGATAACGCCGGTGGTAATCTTCTTAATAATGGCACGGGAATCTCCGTCGCCGAGCAGGCAGACGGTTCATGGACGATCACAAACACCGCAAGCGGTATTACGGGTAGCGGAACTGATAACTATTTAGCCCGATGGAACGGGACCAGCGCGCTTCAGAGCTCTGCCGTATATGTCACCGATGGCGGCAATGTCGGAATTGGAACAGCAACGCCGTCATATCCGCTTCACGTTATAGGTAGTGAGATTTCTCTCGCCGGGTCGAACACAATCGCAGC
>Ga0272441_10009596_pt1 | contig 14910 bp, 27 predicted proteins | sample SSMProp6N_FD_193582 | JGI IMG/M metagenome (GOLD analysis project Ga0272441, IMG submission 193582) | Marine sediment archaeal communities from Little Sippewissett salt marsh, Falmouth, MA, United States - SSM-Prop-6N | ecosystem: Environmental > Aquatic > Marine > Wetlands > Sediment ... | reverse complement strand
TGCGTCGTTATCTGCTGTTCCGCTTCTATTAGTACTCTTAGTAATAATAATAGCTTCTTTCTCCAATGCAGGAGGTACTAACAATGTGTCAGGAATCATAGAGATTAATTGACCTCTATCATCTAGCTGACTTCTCATAGCTACGATTGCTGTCTCTAGGTTTGCCTCTGTAAGAGTTACACCTGTTGAAGAAGCGTTGCTTTGAGCTGTTCCACCATCTGCCCTTGTGTGACCAGTGGAGAATAACGGTTTATCGTCTCCGTATGATGTATAGCTTGTGCTAAATCCATTGTTAAATACACTTGCGCCTAACTGTTCGCACTTTCTAATAAGTGCCCTTGAGCCATATTTGGCTTTCCCAACAGCTTTGCTTAAGTCGTCCTCTAAAAGCTCCCAAGAAATAGGCATATTTTCACCATATTTATAGGTTGTAAGAGTCGTGTTGTAAGTATGCATTATAGCATCCTCACCAAACTCTTCAGCTTCGTTTACTTGAGGGACTGAACCCAATCCTGCGTAACCAGAGAATTCCTCTGCGGTTGTTCTCATTTCTTGCATCTTGAAGACTTTGCTCATTTTTTGGTCGAGCATTTTGAAGTCATCTGCAAGAACTTCCTTGATTCCTGGGTCCACTAAGTTTGCGTTAGCAGCAATTGTTGCTGGTACTGAAACGTTTGTGTTTGCCATCAGTTTTCAAATTCTAAAATAAAATAATTAACGAGTTTTATAAGTTTAATCTTAAAGCTCTCTTTCAGCCAATTCTCTCTCTGTTACAAAGAACAATCCAATGCTCGTGTCTGAGTCATAGCCATAACCTTGTGGGTTATATGCAATACATCTTAGACCTGCAATTGTTGAACTTAGTGTGTCGGTATTTACCAACATAGCACCGGTTCCTCCTACAAAGTCTCCGCAAAGACCAACGTCTGTAGCAGCGAATGTGTCTGAGTCATTGTCGTTGTCCATCAAAACAACCATATTTGGAGATACGTCTACCAACACATTGTCGGTTCCGGCTGCTCCTGCCTCTTTTGCCACACCAAGGATTCCTGTTCCAGCGGTTCCAACTACTATTTCACCACTGTCATCAAATTTAACAAAATCGTTAGCAGCAAATGTGCCTCCTGCGTTAAATTCTAAATGAACCCTATCTGCACCAGAAAGAGACTTAATTACTCTTACTCCGTACATAATGAGTATTCTCAAAATTTATATATAATGCCGAAATTATTCGGATAATCTTTTTGCGTATGCTTCTTCTGAAACGCCAAACATTCTAGCAGCTTCTTTTTGTTCGGGTGTTAATGTTATTCCACCGGTAGAATCTGCAGAACCTCCTGAAGCGGCTCCCTCAGTAGGAAGTCCGGATTGTGCTTGAGCGATACCTTCTAACTTAGCCTTCTCAGCAATCTGAGAGGGGTTCATTACAAGACCGTATGCGTATTCGTAAGCGTCAGCCTGAGAAACTCCTTCAGCAATCCTTTTGTTAGCAATAGCACCAATGGCGCTCCTGTTAGCACGGATAACTTTCTCTTCCCCTTCTTTTAGGTCGGGGTGTTTCTCTTCAAAATCAACAAAGAATTGTTCTTTCTTCTGACGTTCTTCACGCATCTTCTGTTCTGCCCACTTTACAGCGGGGTTTTCTAAAACAGCAGGGTTCTCTACAGCGTTTTTAACAGCACCAGGCTGATTACTAACACCTCTTTCCTCTAACTGCTCTAAAACAGAAGCGTCAAGCAAACCTTGTTCTACCAACTTTTTGTTTGCCATCTTCATGAATTCAGGGTCTGTCGCGGCTGCACTATCAAGCGCTTCCAACAACTTCACCTTATCTCGATACTCATTTAACTCCTTTTCATACTTACTTATTCTCCCTGCCAAACTCTTCTTTTCATTTTCCCAATCAGGAACAGTCGTATCATTCTGTTCCGTACCAGATTCGTTTTCTACAGCAGCCTCACTGGTTGGCTGGGTAGCAGACTCACTACTCTCAACAGCCTCGCTTACCTCAGCAGTTTCCTGCATCTCCGGTTCGCTAGGGGTTGGAACATTTGTCTTTTGCACGTTCTCGTCCATTATATTCAATTTTAAGAATTTATTTACTTTTCCTTATTTAAAGAGCTAAGGAATTCCTCTTTCTGCTTTTCCTCTAACACAAAATATTTGAGCACTGGGAAGATACCATTCTCTCTGTACTCGAGTGTCATTGTTGGTAACAAACCATCCTGCACACACTTCTTGGTAAACTTCTTATAGAGCTCCTCGAACTTCTTCTCCTGCTTGTCCATATTTATCTTATATTATTTTAATTATTACTCAGTGTCAATGTCGCCACGTGACTTGAGTTCTTCTTTGGCGCGCTCAACGGCATCAATTATGAAATCGACCCCGATATTCACACCATTCAAAATACGCAAATCATTCAAGTCTGTAACCTCTAGCGCTTGGTGTGCTCTCCTAGTCTTGGTTTCATCAGCCAAGTCTTTAAGTATCGCGTATGCTTTCGTCTTTCCGAATGCCTTTAGAGCATCAAGCTCGTCGCCAGTTAGCTTAGCTACGTCAACCTTTTCTATAGGTATTACCTTTGTTTTCATACTACTACTTTTATATTTTAAATAGCTCCCTCAGCCATAGGTGGCCTACCCTCTGGCATTGCTTCCATGCCGCCCTGCTGGTTTCCGCCCGCTGGTGCTGGTGGTTGCCCTGCGCCTCCCTGATTTAATCCTGGTGGCATAGGAACTTGTGGTTGCTGTCCTCCCTGTGCTGCATTTTGAACCTCCTGGAATTTAGGCAAGTCGTCAACTGTTAAGTGTTCTGCAAGTAACTGAGCCTTCTCAGCTAGTTCCGCTGCTCTCTTTCCGTCTGGTGTCTCCATCACATAAGGAGCAAATTCATCCCCAAGTTTTTCATACTTCTTTTCTAACTCTTCTTTCTCTTTGTTTAACACCTTGAGTTGTTCTACGTGTACCTTTTTGTGAAGCTCAGATTCTCCCGGTATTCCAGGTACTCTCTCTCCAGCCATTATCATCTTGGTCTGCAATTCAGCTCTCTCAACAGCTATGTCGTCATCCTCAGTCGAGGTTGCCATCATTTCGCTAGGGATACTGTTTGTTTCCATATACCATTTGACCATCTTTGGTCCATCTACCCATGGTGTTGGGTTCATGGCTACGCTCTGTGGATTGTTAGGGTCTACCATAAATGGAGCAAGCTGTGCCAAGTTTGCCTGTGACTTCTGCATTTCAATTGCACGACTCTGCACTTCTATACTCTCTGGGGCGACTTCTATATCCCAATCCCCATTGATGTCAAAGTAGTCTGGTTTAATCTTCAAATAAGAGTAAGCACCCCTTTTCTCTGTTACATTCAATGTCTCTGGGTTAATCTCAATATCCATAATTCTTACTTGTCTGTTTTTAGCAGCTTTTCCTGCTGATTCAACCCTAGGTATAGGATAAAACTGACTCATAAGAGAAATACATTGTTTAGCGGCGATATTAAGTGACTCGGTCCAGTTATCGATTAGAGCAGTAATAAAACTGTCCATCTGCTCCTTGGTCAACATACTTGTTGTAGCAGATACATACTTTTGATTTACGCCCATTTGGATAGGGTCAATCTGCGTAGCAAGTACCGCGTCCCTATCAAGTGAATCTATTCCTCTAAACATATCGAAATTCATAGTCTGGTACTCAAGAGGCATGACATCGTCCATTTGCTGTACTGGCAACATAAGCCCTGGCTCTGCTGTCTGGTATGCTTTAGAGAATTCTCCGTAAATGTTCTTCTTAACCTTAATCATAGGGTTGGCAGTAATATGCAACCTATCATAAACAAGGTTTTTGAGTATCTCTTCTTCACTCTGAATATTCTTCAATCTGTCTGGGATACCCATACCATATAACTGATGCAAGACATCGTAAGCGCTAATCTCTACAAAAGGTAGTTGCTTGTGCATATAAGGGAGTGGCATCTCTTTGATAACAACATCATTTGCCACGACAATATACTTATCATCTGCCTTATTATAGTAATGAAGTACTTCAACATAATCATTGTCATCAATATCTCTAGGTGGCTCAAAGAACTCTGTTTCTTCACCGACGTATGAAGACACCGGTCTTACTTTACTTATGTTCTTCGCCTCTGGGTCATTCTTATACATTGATTCGAATTGCGCGTAGGAAGGTAACATTCTCCTAATAATCCATTGAGCATCATAACTTGTTCCGTGTAAGTTTCTCCCGGAAGGGTCCACATATATTTCCTGTATCTTGACTGGCTCAAAAGCAATATCATCATAATCGTAAATCGTCTCCTCTTTATAAACCTTCTTGTTGCTCTTAAGGTCTTCTTTTTGTTCATCACTCATCTTGTCGATATCAATTTCTGGCATCTTCACCGTTCTCTTCTTTTGAAGATAGTAAATATGCATGAATGAAGAGCCATGAATCAAACAATCCTCAAACCATTCGTTCAACCTCTCTTTAAACGCTCTCCTCTGAAATAGGTTGTTAAGCAATTCCTGTACGACCCTAGCCTTTCTCTTTTCTTTGGAATCCTTTATATCGTCTGGCCTAACCGTAAATTGCACATCAAGTCTCCTCAATTTGTGCATGGTAGACTCAATTCTTCCCGAAGACATCGGTGATTTAACATTACTTTCAAACTCATCCACACTTGGTGGTTCGCTCCATCCTATAGAAATCTTCTCCTGTAAGTCCCATCTTTTTAGCCAATCGCCATTGTCACCATTATCACCCCAGTAACAGTTATTTTGTCGAGCATTCTTTGCCGACTCGTAATCATTTCTAACCCTTCTAATCTGGTCTGCCTCTTTAGCAGTATACCTCTTCTTGGGCAGTTCTTTGTTTCCCATTTTTTAATATATTAATATTATTGTTCCAAAACAATCTCGTCTCGTTCTTTGCTGTATCTTGGGATGAATGTTCTTTCTAAGAAAACTCCAGAGCTGTCTGCAGTAATTTTCCCAAACATAAGGTTTTCGACGATTTTAATACCGTTTATCGGCGTTCTTACTCTCACCACCTGGATTTCGCCGTTCTTGACTTCCATAGTGCGGTAAGCGTACTTATCCTCTATGTCTTCGAACCACTTATAAAAGGCTGCTGGTATTCTGTCTGTTGATATTGGTATCCCAATCATGATTTTACCTCTCATCCTTATTTCTTTTTATGACTTAATTTGTGTGCATTTAGAGCTTTTTTACTGTCAAACTCTTTATCACACTCGTCACAGACAAATTTTTCTTCTTTTTCTTCTTGAGATTCTTCTGTTTCGTTAAAATATTCTATATCATTTCCACTCACTTGGAAAGTTTCGGCCTGTTTTTTAGCTTCGGCTTCACTTCCTTCGATTAATTTGAATGTCATGAATCCAGTTGGGCTAGATTTTGTACCGTCGGAGTTACTTTTTACCTTAAATTCGTATCTTGAGGCTAAATTATCCTTGGCTCTTTTGTCTATTTTCTTTTCTTCCCCTGGTCTTAGGACAAATACAGACCTTAGTGTGTCTGTAGCAGGGTCGTTTGCGAGGTTTATTTGCTTTTTAATCATAAACTTCTTAACGTATTCACCCTTGAGTAATTGTTTGGTTTTGCCCATTCCTGCATTTGCAGCAGCTTCTTGCTCTGCGAAGTATGTGTCGAACTCGGCTCGGAGTACATCTCCAATTAGCTCGTAGTCCCAGTCTGTAACGAAAGGTTCTGGCTTGTTGTAATTTTTAGCCAGTGAGACAGTATATATATTCATACTACTACTTATAAATTTATTTAATAAAAACTAGATTTAGGTTTGTATTCTCTTTTTGCTACTTCGAATACAGTGTTACTACCACCGAACCTAGAGGGCAGTCTGTCAAGTGACATTAACGCATACCTACAATCGTCGGCTGCGTGGTCCTCTTGGGTCGTATCTAAATCTTCCCTTTTACTAGTCGCACCAGACCTTGACTTGTGATAAATCAACTCTGGTATCGTTCTTATCATATTAGGACAACTCTTGAAAAACTTCAACATCGGCTCTTCATAAGGTTTATGACTCATATACGATTTCATGACCCTCCAACCCTCTACACGATTATTATTCCCTAACACTACTTCACCAACTCCGAACCCAAAGCCCATATTCTCCAACATCTCCTTACTACTAATTCCTGTTTGGTCATTTTTTCTTTTCATTGACGGGTCAACAACCAATTTGTAGATTCTTCCCCATAACCCGTCCTTTTTAAGTTTCTCTTTAATATTGTGAGCAGCTTGTTCCAAGTTTTCGTCCTTCTTATAATACTCCCAAATACACCACACCCTCTGGTCATTGTCTATTGCGTAAACATGAACACTCCTGGGAGCAGTACTTCCATCATCCCAACCCATGATTAATTGCCAGCTTTCTGGAATATCAAAATCATCAACAATGTGTCTTGTTGGAGACCACTCAGTAAAGAACATTCCCTCAAATACATTCCAATCTCCATGAAGCAGAGCCTTCCTCTCTTCTTCTGGCAACATTTCAAGATTCTTCAAGTAGTCTGGGTCGTTTTCAAGCAGGTAAGGGTTGTCGAAAATTCCGGCAGGAATAAAGTCATAATCCTTAGCGCTGTAGCTGTCCATCTTGCAATCCTTTTGAATAAACCTCTCTTTAACAAATTTGTGTCCAACACCGCCTGGGTTTGTACCAGCGAATATCTTTGTCTTAATAGGCTTTGTGGTCCTAACACGGGTTCCTAGGTATGTAAACTGGTACTCAGTGAAGTGAGTCAACTCATCAATACCTAACCAATCCCACTCTCGTGATTGATACTTAATAACATCAGCGTCGCTCTCTGCGTAACAAAACTCTATGATACTTCCATTATTAAACTTCAATAAATGAGAAGACTGATTGTACTTATACACCCAATTAGGGAGCATCTCTAACATTCGACGAATAATCGTGGCCTCAAGCTCAGGATACGTCTTTCTGAAAATGGCACCAGTAATAGGGAACTCGTACTTATAGCTCCTCATGATGGCTTCTGCAATAATCGCCGCAGACTTACCACCACCCACAGCACCGCCAAGCAGTCTATACTTGGCTGGTGAAGTATGGAATTTGACCTGGTGTGGTAAAGGTTTATAAAGAGTCTTATCGTCAAACCTCACGTTTAAGTCTGAAAAATCTATAGTATGTTTTCCCATTTTCCCTCCTTTATATCTTCTACAAATTTCTTCTTTTTATCAGTAATCTCATACGCGTCAGTACCGGTAATTCCATACAAATCAATTGTCTTTTTGGCACTATCAAAGTCTTGCTTTAACTTGCCCATTTCATACTCGGTGTAACATTTCCTACACAGCCTAAACCTCTTGCCTTGTGGGGTTTCAAGTATAACCGTAGTCCCCCTAGGGACCACACTATTACACCTTACGCATTTTGCTGGCTCAGAGAAGTTCATCTGCACATTTATCGCATAAAATTATCTTCTTCCACCTGTCTTGGTTGTCTTGAAATTCAATTAGATTCTGTGTATTCTCCCCGCAATTCTCACACTTATTCCAATTCGCTTTGTGAGGATAAACTACAGTAGCAATGACCTGCCCGTTCAAAGTAACGTCAAAAGGAAGCGCAGTCTGGTATAAAGTAGGCTTCCTGCTTAATTCTGTAACTGTATACACTCTCTTCTTACCCATTACTTCTTCCTCCTTACTATTTTCCTCATAATAAACTGACAAATGATGATTTCTTCGTCAATATAATTAAACCTAGGTCCCCATACCAACCTATAGTTTTCTTCCAGTTCTTTTATCTTATTCTGACACGCTATTTTGAGGTCCATCTTCACGTCTTCAGACAGTGGACTGCCTATCTTGTCGACCTTTGCACTCGTTGAGAATAATTTGTACTTGGAATTCTTAATTGGAGCTACTTCCTTAAACTCCTTTGCCTTCTTTTTGGCCATTTTACTACTGCTTTAATTTAATTGCGAAACTAGTCGGCTACTGTAAGCCCTCCGTTAACAATATTAACCTGTACACCTTTTTCTGGTTCACTCATTCCTGCGACCTTAAGTGCCATGTCTAGGGCTTTATTCTTTGCACTCAAATTTTCGTCTTGTCGCATTACTTTTAATAATTCAATCTCTATTTCGTTTTTATTCAACCCGACCAATTTCGTGAATAAGACCGGTTCAATATCTCTCATGATTGTCGTTTCTGGCCTTTTAACCTTCCACTCTGGGTATCCTGCCCACCTTGCTGCAGCAGCCAAATCAGGGCTTTCCCCTAGTTTTAATTCTTCACCCACTCTTCTTAGGAATTTGTACTCTTTAGGTTCTATCTTGGTAACATGGAGCTCTTTTTCAAGCCTCCTACATTCGCGAGAAATACTCTTGTCGTCCCAGGAAGTCGTACCCTGTGACTCTTTATACGCCTTTATTTTGCTACTCAAAGACTCTGCCATCGCAATCCATTTTCTCTATAAACTTAATGTATCCAAAGAATTCTAATAATGTCGTGTAATCCGAAAAATCAACATTAACACCCTTGTATCTGCCCGTATAATCTACATAATCATACTTTCTTTTGGTTGGTCTGTAAAGATTGAAACCGTCCGGGTAAGGCTTAGTGTGTTCTATTTTAACCATCCTACTTTTATCGACAATACGCCCACGCTCTACTGCAAACTTCTTAATTATCTTGTACTTCCATTGCACAAGCATCAAAGTATTAGCTTAATTTATATCCGTACTGTCTCGCCCTTTCGATAATCTTATCAGTAAGTTCTGAATCAACCTTTCTTAAATCCTCTACACTCAGCACCTCGTGCTCTCTCTTATTAATAGTCGTCCTAACATTAGGGAACCCTCCCTTAATACCCATTTCCTTTCTCAATATTGGGAATAAATCCTCCACGTCCTCCACCCTGTATGTCATTTGAGCCTTACTCTCCGCCAATTCGTTCCAATCCAACCAAGACTGCATTAAAAACTTCAACTTATCCACATTCGGCTCTGTTATTGTGGATAACTTCCTAATGGAACTATTGTTAATCGTCATTGCTGAAGAAATAGTGTCTATTGGATTACGCACTTGGTGAAAAACTTTGTCAAACTTGTCCGCCCCCAGCAAATGCCACCAGGAAACCACTCCGTCACTCCCGACTTTCTCGTGTCCAACGTCTAACCCAGCAAACCTAAGCGTCCTGGCCGTGTAACCAGTCCCACTCCTTGGAAAACCTGTAACTAAAATCATTCTGAGCAGTAACTAAATTTATTCTATTTTAAACTTCCTCCCAACCTTAATCCTGTTTATCTCACCAAATATTAATACTTCAAAGCTGTTGTCGTCAATATCCGCCAAATAATCCTCTGCCTCCATAAAACTCTTGAATATCTCAAAACCTACCATTTCTAAGTCATAACCCTTCTTCCAAACTAATATGTACTCCATTACTTCCAACTGCCTAATTTAACTACATTACCACCCTCTTTCTTCCAAAAATAACACTGCTTGACATTAACCTGTACCCCAGCCGCCTTAGCCAATTCATAAGCCTCCGCACCCAACCCCCTCAAATCCTCATCGTCAAATTGCTGGTCAAAATCCCTGCTGCAAAACTCATATATAGCATCCATGGGGTCAACACTTGAGTCTTCTTCTCCGAAGGAGTCCTCATCTGGAACATTCCCGTCGTCTAAATCAAAATAAACCATTTCCCTGGATTTAGCTTTGGGTTGCTCCGTAGCCCCCTTTAACCCTCTTTTAATCTGATAGACCGCCTCTGTAGCCAAAGGCCTCAAACTCTCCTCGCTGGCCGCCTCTAAAACCATTAAAATATCATCTGGAACCGTTATTGTTATCTGCTTACTCATATAACCAACTATAATTTTATTACTTTATTTAATATACACCCATCGTTTAACAATGTCAAACATCGTTTAATATGTACTCGGCGATATATACCACCCACTTACAGACATCGCCTGACAGTGTCATCCATTGTTCGTACCTTTTAATTTACTACTATTTTGGGAGCGTAGGGTACCCATGCTTTCTCTTTCTTAATACGGGTTTCTTGCACCCCCTACCCCTTCCAACCCACCAGTATTGCACCATACAGTGCCAGCCAGAGGGCCACACGGCAGTCTGAGAGTGCTGTAACTGTACGGGTTTTCTTTAAAGCAGGGTATTTTGTCGGGATTGTGGATAACTTATGGTTAAACTGCCTGTTTTATGCTTGTAATAAGGGAAATATGGTGGCATATAAAGGGCTTAACAGGGCTTGGTTAGTTGGTATGGTTGGACTGGTGGAGAGCTTGTTGGGGCTTATATATATTGTTTACTATTAAGGGATAATTGAGAGCAGGGGAGAGTCCGCCGGGGAATGAGAGTGAGGTTGTGGGCGTGTGAATTGGGTCGTGTTTGCCTGTCTGTTACTGTCTGTATATGAACTAGTGGGAATACTGTGAGCAGGGTAAATATCGGCGAGAAAATCTGATACAAGATACGAAAGCGTTGATATATAAGCATTATAGTCTACTCTATTACCTATGATGATATATACAATATGGTTGACAAGATACAGATTATGTGTTATATTAGGATAATAAATTAATAATAAAAATACTGCTATGAATATTCAAGTCTATACGAATGGTAATCACTACCTTAAAGTGGTGGAAGTAGACGACCAAGCCCGAATTGAGGGGCTTAGAGGTTGGATAGACTCAATAGAGCTTATGTCTCTATTAGTAGCTAACGGGTACAAGTTAGCAATGTAAATACCCGCGATTTGTGGGAATAAATATAAATTATAAAAAATACTGCAATGATATACAAAATTAAACAAGAAGACCTAAACGCTCTCGACCATATAACTGAGTTAGACCTTGAGGGTATAGTTGATGATAGTGTAAACCTTGACGAATTAGAAGACAATTTGAGGGAAGCAATATCAGAAGTAGAAGTCATTTACTACGACAACGCAATGGAATTCTTGAGCGATGAAGACCAAAGCTTGCAAGAAAGTACAGCAATAGCCGTTGAATATGGATACAAGCTAGAAGATATAGACAGTGAAACACTTGCGACACTCCTGAAGCAGGAGCGTATGAATGAAGAGTTACCAAGACTCTTGGAACTTTTAGAAGATTAACTTTTAACAATTAATATAATGAAACAACAAAACTTAGAAGGATTTTACAAAGTTAAAAGCCCTTATCATAAAACAGAAAAATATCTACCTTTCCATATCGTATACGACAGAGGCGAGAAGCTATACTGCGAAACGATAGAATACAAAGGCAGAGCAATAAACAAGGTCGAAGACTATTGGACAAGAGAAAGCATAGAAAAAATGATAATCAATAAAGTGTTATTAACTGCAAAGTTAGAATTTTAAATTATTATAAACAATACAATGAGAGAACTAATCAAACAAAGAATAAAGGGAGCATTAGAAGACCTGCAAGAATTCCACCAAAATACATTCAACTACAGGGAGGAAGACCCTTACATGTCAGAGGATAGTAGATTAACAGGAAAAGACATACAAAACTATACGCAGGGGCTAGATATGAGCGAAGAAGAGGACGCTTGCTATATAGCGGGGCGTTTAGACGCTTATAGAGATATATTAAGGCAAATAGATAAAATGATTAACAATGAGAAATGAAATATCTAATACAAGGATACAAAGGAGAGAAGCCTATACTAGGGAGCGACACGCAAGTTATAGTCGAGTACAAGAGGCTTTCAAACCTTAAGCGGTATGGTGTACCGAAGACAAAAAAAGCAATGGAGAAAAACAACGCAGATACTGTTAAAGTATACTCCTTTGCGAACATATACGATGAAAATACTTATCAGTTAGTAGCAGACCTATATACCAAATGGATACCAAAAAGGAGGCAGTCATGAAATACTATGACAAAAGGCTTTTAGATGTTAAGCCATTGAACAGTATCGCGAAACAATTAAACTATCTACAGGAAAGCGTATCCGACTACACAATCAAGCCGGAGTATAGCAAGTTCTATTCTAGTTGCATGGGAGAGCTTTTAGAATACTACTACACAAGACTTGAGACGGAGAATATAAAAATCAAAGATGAAATATCAGACTTACCATTTTAATTTTAACTAACAATATTATGAACATACAAAATATAATTGACGAGGTATATCTCGAAACTTGCGGATATAGCGACCTCGTAGAAGCAATTGCAACCAGAGAGATAGAAGACTACAAAGAGGCAGAGGGAATAGACGAAGCCCTAGACGGAGACCAAACCGAAGAGCTAGCAGAGTCTGTTAAGCAATCTATTTTATATAACATGAATAAGCTAGAGGGAAATGAGTAAAGATATATCAGTATTGTGGATAGAGATAGCAGTGTTTATTGTGGCGGTGATAGGGGTACTCATGTACCTGTTGCTTAGCATTGCACAGATAGGACACGAGGAAGCCATGAGCAACTGCCTAGAGTCTGGATATTCCAAAGAGCGTTGCGAGTCCATTCTCTACTAGAACGCTACTAGCAGGGCTTACAGAGCCTTGCAAGCAGGGTTTTAACTCCGTTTAACACAACAGAGTTTTAACTGCATATATAACTTTTAATATAAAGTAGTATGAATATATTAAGATTAAACAAAGGGGAGCTAGAAGCTACCCTAGTACAGCGAAAGGACAAGATTACCTACAACATCACAGCAGGTAAAGAAGTCCAACAGCAAGAAGAGGTTACAGCAAGCGGGAAGATTAACGAGACCTATGTCTCTTCTGTCCTTAAGACCCTCTTAAACGACGGATTCATCTTAACTGAGATAATTACCAACTAATGGGAAATAGAGAGATAAAGATGCAATACTCGGCATATTCTCAATGCTACTCCTTATAATTGGGTTGTTACCTGCCATCATTAAAGGCAGAAAGTCATAGGAAGAGTCGGAAATGCGCGTATAAATGTGTGATACGGCGATTTAACAAGATTGAAAGCGTTAAAAAGTCGCGAAGTTCTTTAAAACTAAGGTCAGAACATCGTTTCTTAAAAGGTCATTTTTTGAAACTAATTGTATAAAATAGTATTGACAAACTAGCGATTGTGTGATATTATATAAGTAATTTAAGAAGAAGTAAATTAAACAAAAATGCTGTTATGAATATACCAAGTGGGTACGATGAGAATGGAGTTAGAGCAGGACACGGAGCATGGCAAGACGCTTGTCCAGAGTGTGGTAGCGAAGAAGTCTACCGCAACGGTTGCGACGAACTAATTTGTGACAATTGTGGCTATGAGGAGGGAGACGATAATCAGGAAGAGAGTGAAGTGTTTGGAGAAGAAGGAAAGGAAATCACAGGTCGTTACTTGGATGAAGAAACTGGTGAGTGGAGTGATTGGAAGACGGTAACTGTTTAAGACCGTTTTGTAAAAGTTCTTTAATAATATATGGGTTAATCACTTAGTGATACCCATGATATGGGTTAGTTTAGAATGGAAAACGACTTAGGTATACGAGTCAGGCGTGGTTCCGGCACGCACCCATACGCTATTCAACAGGAGGGTTTATAGCAGTATTCCCTCCTTGAAATAGCTTAGTAGGTTTTAACCTGTCTCTGGACGCTAAAGGCGAGGGAGTTCTTTATAAATAAATGAATAAGAATGCACTATCTTTCTCAACCATTTATTTTGTACATTACCCGTTCTGGGGGCTAGGTTTAAGCCTATTAGGCTAGGAGTGTGGTTCTTTATAATTGGTGGTATTACACGAGGGTAATCATGGGAGAATAACCTATTATGCAGATGTGCATAGAGTTTCGCAGTTGATGTAGACATACGGAGACAATATAAAACGACCCTCATGTAATATCATCAAACAGTTCTTTACAATCGAATATTGAGTGGATAAGGGTGGCTTGAGTCAATGCACATACATTCTGTATAGGATTATGGTTACGTGATAAGCAATGAATAGAGAGACCACAACTCCGTAAACATGATAAATCGGAGCGACTCTTAGAGTTTATAATGCTATACGCATTACCAGTGTGTCCTAATCGTAAGTAGGTTCGAATCCTACCTCTTATCCATTGAGTATTTGATAGTTATGCGGGAGTGGCGGAAGAGAGACGCTAGCAGATATGCGAGAGGGCTTTTACGGGTGGTAAAGGTGGCAGTAGTCCGTTCGATTCGGAGTCGTGTTAGGGAGAATAGCCCTACCTCCTATCTACTGAGTTATTAAGTAGTTCTTTAATAGATTGTGTGTGGTGCTTTGTGGAATGAAATAATTGATAGCCACAAATAAAATGGGAACAATGGCTGGCGTCCCCACCCAGAGTGCCACACAGAGTTTGACAGGAAATGGTGTAGTTAGAGCATAGCTTTGTAGGGTGAACGCAGAGATGTGAACCTGAACTTGTGAGAATCAAGTGTTTAGTCAAAGAAGGAGAGGTGCAAATCCTAATCCTGTAATTAAGCATAGAGAGTAATTAAAATAAGTATTAAAAGAATGAGAGAATTAAAATTCAGAGGTTGGAATCCAAGAACTAATGAAATGTATTATCAGGTATTTGTAGGACAAAAACCTATTGATGATTTAGATAAGTTTTTCAAAGAAACCTCAGAGGATGGTTTTGTTTGGATGCAATGCACAGGACTTAAAGATAAGAATGGAAAGGAGATATACGAGGGCGACATTATTCTTGGAGACCAGTTTGTTGAATGGGTTGATAAGGACGCAGCAAGGTTTGACCAAGAGTATTGTTGTTATGGAATACAAAATGGAAAATATAATCTAGTTGCATATTCAGACGGGGAGGATTTCATAGTTATCGGTAACATCTACGAGAACCCAGAGCTTTTAGAGAGTAATTAAATTATTATATATACAGTCATGATAGAAGTAGAATTAAGGA
>Ga0272441_10009595_pt1 | contig 14910 bp, 5 predicted proteins | sample SSMProp6N_FD_193582 | JGI IMG/M metagenome (GOLD analysis project Ga0272441, IMG submission 193582) | Marine sediment archaeal communities from Little Sippewissett salt marsh, Falmouth, MA, United States - SSM-Prop-6N | ecosystem: Environmental > Aquatic > Marine > Wetlands > Sediment ... | reverse complement strand
CAGGCTCTGGATCATTTATCAATTCTCAGGAATAATCTGAAAGACTGCGACTGTCTGGATCGCGCCATTGTGATGAAGGGGGATGTCTTCTCAAATCTTCGGCATCTGGGCCTTCAATCCAAACAATTTGATATCGTGCTGGCAGATCCCCCGTTTAAAATGAATTATCATTCCCGTATTGTTGATACGGTGGGACAATGCCATGTGCTGAAGCCGGATGGTCTGCTTCTTGTTGAGCATGAGCAGCATGACATGCTTGCTTTAAAGACAGACATGTCCCTGATACGGGAGAAAAAATGCGGACATTGCATCGTTTCAGTTTATCAAAAACAAGAATGACATGAAAACGGTTATTTATCCGGGCACATTTGATCCCATTACCAACGGTCACCTTGATATCATTGAGCGGGCGGCCCGTTTGTTTGATACAGTGATTGTGGCTGTATCCGGCAGCCCGGTCAAGCAACCGCTTTTTTCCCCCGAGGAACGGAAAAACATGATCGATATCACCGTTCAGGCATTCAGCAATGTGACGGTCGAGATTTTTGAAGGGCTGCTGGTGAATTACGCCAAAGCGAGACAGGCCTCTGCTCTGGTCCGCGGCTTGCGGGCCGTTTCGGATTTCGAATACGAATTCCAGATGGCATTGATGAACCGGAAGATCATGCCGGATCTGGAAATGGTTTACCTGATGCCCAGTCAACAATATACATATATCAACTCCTCTATTGTGAAGGAAGTGGCCCGGCTTGGCGGAAGTGTCACATGCTTTCTCCCGCCGTATGTAGCGGATAAAGTGGCAGATAAATTCAGAAACAAAAAGGATTGATCGGAGGAGCTGAAAATTCATGGATATTCTGGACCGCATCAGACAAAAAGCCATTGACAGAGGCAAACACATTGTTCTTCCGGAGGGATCCGATGAACGGATGCTGCCGGCGGCCGGACGTCTTGCCGATGAAGGTATCGCCGGGGTGACCATACTGGGCGACGCAGATGCACTGAACCGCAGGGCGGAATCATTGCATATATCACTGGATCGTATTCGTGTTTTGAATCCGGACCGGGCAGATCAGCTGGATTTATACGCGCAGCATTTTTATCATCTGAGAAAACACAAAGGCATCACACCGGAACAGGCCAGAAAGACCGTGTCCGATCCCCTGTTTTTCGGGGCAATGATGGTCCGTGAAGGAGAGGCGGATGCCAGTGTGGCAGGGGCTGCGCATGCAACGGGAGATGTCATCAAAGCGGGTATTTACTGTATCGGTTTGCCCGAAAACATATCCATTGTATCCAGCACATTTCTGATGATTGTTCCAGGGCGGGATCTGCCTTTGACCTATGCGGACTGCGGTGTTGTGCCGGATCCGGATGCCGGGCAGCTTGCCGATATTGCCATATGCTCCGCAAAAACGCACGAATATTTGACGGGTGATACGCCGGTCATTGCCATGCTTTCGTTTTCGACATACGGAAGCGCGTGTCACCCCATGGTGGACAAGGTTCGCGAAGCCACCCGACTGGTCAGGGAGAAGGCCCCGCACCTTCAGGTGGACGGCGAGCTTCAGGCCGATGCGGCACTGGTGCCCGCCATTGGAGAAAAAAAGGCACCCGGGAGCGCCGTTGCCGGCAAAGCCAATGTTCTGATATTTCCTGGCCTGGATGCAGGAAATATTGCCTACAAACTCACGGAACGGCTGGCCGGAGCCACAGCGCTGGGACCCCTGATTCAGGGGCTCCGAAAGCCTTTTCTGGATTTGTCACGCGGTTGCAGCGTGGATGATATTGTGAATGTCGCAGCCATCGGCTGCCTTTTGGCGGAATAATCCGCCTGTTTGCGCTTTAGGGGATCTGTTCTTTCCATATTTGCACCACCGGTTTATGGCATCTTCAATGGTGAGAATGCATTGCACAGCGTTTGGTGCAGCCATTGACCTTTCCCCTTTGCGCACATTTTCCTGAAAAACAAGCAATGTTCACCCATGTGAAACGGGACGGGAATGCCATGATCAGAATCAATTTCAGTGACAACATCCGCGGACAGGGCCGTAACCTGCATCTGCAGACCGATACCGTCGACACTGAATACAAGATTATCTCAAGACTGTTCGACGGCGGCCGTGTTCTTGCCCGGGAAGAAGGATCGTATGACCCGAAAATGTCCGAGGTCCGGCTGCATCGAATGGCGGAGGCATTTCATTCGGAGAAAATGGTTTCCATTGAGATGCTTTATGCGATTTCAGCCAGAGTCAAGACGGTACGGCATGTGCCGAGTCTGAACAAGCTGGGCAAACAGTTTCTCCGGTGGAATCTGCTGGATGAGGCCATCCGTGAGTTCGAGCTGGCCCTGCAGTATGATCAGTATTTCGGAGAACTGTATTTGAATCTGGGCGAGTCTTATATCCGCCGTGGAAGCTTCAATGAGGCCATATCTATATTGAAGAAAGGCGTACATACAGCTTCCCGGTTTTGTGATATGTGGAACAAACTGGGCATTGCGTATCTGAGAAACAGCGAACACCATGAGGCCATTGAGGCCTTTGAGAAAGCCATCCTGATCAACAATTCATATGATGAAGCCCATTTCAGCATGGCATTGTGTCTGATCGAGATGCTGGCCAACGGAAACGGGAACGGAAAAGTGATGGATCCGGATTATACACTGAATATGGCCAAAGAACATCTCACTCAGGCCGTGACAATATCCAATCGTTTTCAGAACAGCATGATGGAAGAGGGCATGCGAAAGCTGCACCATGAAGAGATCGGCCGGGCCCTGACCATTTTCTGGAAGGTGCAGGAAAGCCTTGCCGGTGAAGTGGATCTGGATCTGATCGATTCATTTTATCTGGGTTTTCTGTACGGGGACAACGGCAAGGAACTGGAAATTGTACAGCGGTATGTGGAGAAACTGGAAGAGATGTCACGCAAGCATCCCACTTACCCGGATCTGCACAACGAACTGGGAATCGCGTATATGATTCAGTGCCGTGATCTTTTCAACCGGGCCCTTCACCAGTTCCGCTGGGCCTGCAAAATCAATCCGCAGTTCAAGCGGGCCAGCAACAACCTGCAACTGACTGAAAACGAGGGCAAGGGATTGCTCATCCTGCTGCGCTCCCTGATGCGATGAATGGCCGATATTTGACCATGTGGTAATATGGCCCTTCCGGACAACCATTTTCCCACGGACACAGGATAAGTCATATGTATTTATTTTACAAGTATTTTACGATATTATGAAAAGGAATCCATTCCGGGCTTGGTATGCTATTTGCCAATTCTCCGTAGGCTTGATCGTCTCAAGTCTTTTTTTATCTGTACTTAAGGTGTCATGGACTGTTCGATAAAAAAAATAACGAGAAGGGATGAAGACTTTTTTCAGATATAAAGTGATTATTCCGGCCCTTTTCCTTTTCTGGCAGGGGGCCGGGGCGGCACTCACCACGGTGATTATCGATCCGTCGGAACACGACGCCGGTTCACCCAGCCGCCATGATGTGTCCTTTTATACGCAGGCTGTCATTCCTGCAGACGGCAAAATCGTGGTGGAATACGATACGGGGACCTTCGGTGTCGGAACGGTGACCTATGCATCGACGCCGACCGCTGGCAATCCCGGTCACATTGACGGCGGATTTTCAGTCACCCACGGCACGGATGAAGTAACGGTCACCAGAGACGGGACCGGCACGCCGATTCCAGCAACAAGTTATGTGATCATCCGGCTCCACAACGTGACCAATACGACCCTCGCGGGAAGTTATACAGCCCGGGTGGAAACCAAGAATGCGGCATCCGTGGATATCGAAGCCGGCATATCGGATGCTTTTACCATCGATCCGGCCGTTCTCCATCACTTTACCGTGACGGGCATGCCGGCGTCCCGGACCGCCGGACAGCCGTTCGGCACGGATATTGTCGTAACAGCCTACGATGCCTACAATAATCTGAAAACGGATTACACCGGCAATGTAAACTGGACATCCACGGACCTTTCCGCCGACCTGCCGACGGACGACGGTTCGGGCTGGAGTGCCGGCCAGAACACATTCAGCGCCGGCGGTTTTATTCTCTACACCACGGGCAGCCGGACGGTCACGGTGACAGATCAGAGCAACCCGTCTGTTTATAACACCAGCGGCAGTATCAATGTGACCCAGGATATCATCAACGGCTTTACATTAAGCTGCGGTACAAGCCAGACCGCCGGCAATGCATTTCCGCTGAATGTGAGCAGCGCGCAGGACCAGTGGGGGAATGCCTGGAGCGGCACAGTAACCGTGTCCGTAACCAGCGGCGGCGGCAGTGCACCCCGGGGTGATTCTCCGGTGATACAGAATATCGCGGTGACCGGCGGCAGCGGGTCCGCCGGCCAGACACTGGTGAATGCGGTACCCACCGTGATACAGGGAACGGCCGGTACGGTGACGCGCAGCACAGGAACCATTACGGTCAGTCCGAATACGCTGAGCGATTACACACTGACGGCCGGTCTCTCGCAGACGGCCGGTATCGGTTTTGCACTGACCGTGACGGGCGCCGAGGATTATCTGGAGAATCCGTGGAGCGGCACGGTGGTCATCGATGCCAGTGCCGGCGGCAACGCGGCACCGGACGGCACACCGCCGGATCTGAACAATGTGATCGTCACGGCCGGCAGCGGGTCGGCCACGCAGACCCTGACCCGGACGGAATCGACCCGGCTCCGGGGAACGGGGGACGCCACGGTCCGGCAGACAGGTGTGATTCAGATGAGTCCCGGGGTGATTTCCGAATTCGGCCTGGCAGGCTACCCGGGATCGACCATTGCCGGCGAAAATTTCCCCGATAATGTCGTTGTTACGGCTTATGATCCTTTCCGGAACGTCAAAACCAATTATACGGGATCGATCCATTTCAATTCCTCCGATCCAAATGCAGCCATCACATACAATTCAGGAAATCCCTATACTTTCGTACCGGCGGATGCGGGAGTGCATGCATTTCCCGGCGCTGCGTTCTCGCTCCGTACCGCCGGTTTGCAGGTGATCCGGGTGCGTGACAATGCGCCGGATCCGGATGTGATCGAAATCAGCAGCGCCATCCAGGTCACGCATACGGATTTGCTGGACTTTACGTTAAGCGCGAACACAACCTCACAGACCGCGGGTGTGCCTTTCCCCCTGACAGTCAGCGGCGCGGAGGATCAGTATGGCAATGCCTGGTCCGGTATCGTCGTGGTTTCGGCCAGCGCGGGAGGCGGCAATTCACCCTCCGGCCTGCCGCCCAACCTGCAGGATATCGTGGTGGTCGGCGGCACCGGATCGGCCAATCAGGTACTGGTCAACGCGGAAAGCGGTGTGGTGCTTCAGGGCCTGGCCGATGGACGCAGTGCATTCACCGCCGCCCTGCATGTGATTCCAAATCCTTCGCTGGCATCCATGAAAATCAGGAATGCGGACAACGGCGCAGGCAATGAAGTGGGGATTGAAACCATTGTGGTGGGTGATGCGCTGGTTATGTATGCGGCCGGTTATGATGCCTACGGGAACTATCAGGGAAATGAAAGTGCAGACTGGACATCAACCGGACTGACACCCCAGATCAACGCACTCAACACACCTTCCCATACCTTTGTGCCCGCAATGCCGGGAAGCGGTACCATCTCTGTTTCGGATCATGCCACGGGAATGGTGCACGATCATACCGGAACCATTACGGTGACGGCCGGAACGATCGCGGGATTCGAAATCGGCACTATTCCGACGCCTCAGGAAGTGGGTCAACCGTTTACTATTGTGATACGTGCGGTGGATGCCGAAGGCATTACAGTGAATAATTTTCAGGGAAATGTGACCATCTCCGATGTGACCGGGACCATACGCCCGGATTCGTCAGGATTTTTTATCAATGGTATCTGGACGGGCGGTGTTACAGTGCGTCAGGCAGAAGCCGCGGATCGTATTACGGTCGAAGGCCGTCATGGCGCGGCATCGTCCATCACCGGACAATCCAACATATTTGAAGTAGTGCCGACGCCTTCGATTGATATTACGGAATACACGGCCCTGCAGGCGGATATGGCCACCCCGCTGACTGCAGTCACTACAGATCAGACGCTGGACTGGTACTGCAAAATGGTATTCCGGAATATCGGCAGCGGGAACATTGAATTTGACAGCGCGGAACTGCAGTTCGTTGTCGACGGCGTCATCCGGAATGATTATTCCGTCAGTGTGCCCGCCGTCCTTTGGGGAAACGGATCGACCCTTCTGGCGCCCGGGGAAACCGATTCGCTGCTTATGACAGTGAACACAACCGGACACGATTCCGGACCGGCGACGGTGTATGGAGTGCTTAACTTTACAAACATGAACGGCGATCCGCAAACAAAACAGGTCTGGACCACCATCAATGTTCAGACACCGGCGGATGTCAGAATTACATCGATGGCGCCCTCGCAGACCCAGGTGTCCCGCGGACAGAATGAAGACTGGACTGTTTCCATGGTGCTCAGGAACAGCGGTGGCAGTGCTGTTTTTATTGATTCTTCCAAGGTCCGTACGTTTCTGACTTTCAGCAGGGGTGAGGATTGGAACACGGCACGCCCCGATTCTCTTGCGGGAGGGGGGTGGATGCTTTCAGGCGGGACCACAGACACTGTGCAATTTTTGATACGGGCATCCGCGTCCGATATCACGGGGAATTGCCGTATCAATGGATATACGGCCTGTACGGAAGTAAATACAGGCAGAACCATACAAACCGGAACCCAGACTTCAGGATGGGGAACGGTTCTCGTGGAACAGCCTGCTGACCTGTATGTGGTGAACGTGGTGAACACGGCACCCAACGCGCCTTATGTGAACGTGGGGCAGGCATTCCAGATACAGGCGGTAGTGGAAAACGCCGGGATCGACGGGGTTCATGATGCACGCGTGTTTATCCGGTCCAACGGTTCGTCCAGCTTTGAAACGCCGGAAATTTTCATCGATAATCTTGCCGGCGGTCAGTCCAAATCGGTGACATTCAATATCAATGCCGGTTTTATTGCGTCGGCCCTGGAAACATTTACGCTTGAGGTATCGGGCAATGCGGACAATACCGGCAGCCTGGTACAGTCCGGAGAAAATCCCGTTTCCATTACCATTCAGGGGCCGGCTGAATTTCTGGTGCCTTCGGTGGCGGCTTCGGTGGATACGGTGTATGGGGGGCAGGTGGATCCCTGGAAAATAAAGGTGCCTGTCCGTAATGTGGGCACAGCCGGTTTTATCCTGGATAAACCGCAGGGAGATGACATCCTTTTTCTCAACAGCGACATACCCCAGAATGATTATAAAGTGGATCCTCCGGCGGCATTGAAGGGAGGAGGACTCAGACTGGGCGGCAGTTCCCTGGATACGCTGATATACACGGTGCGTTCCACAGGTCACTGGGGAGGAAATGTAACCATCCGGGCCCGGATTGAAGGGTATGATGAAAACAATTTGAATGCATTCACCGACAGCAGCATCACCAGTATCGTGGTCCGTTCGGAAAATAATTTCCGGATTGTATCCACGATGGTGCGGACATACAACACGACAGAATCCGATAACGGTTATGTCAATACGGATCAGGATTTCCGGATTGTGGTCTATATGGAAAATGGTCTGGGAGAAACCCTGGATCAGATTCGTGTGAAAATGCATAACAGCGGAATGTCCGTGATCTCGGACACACTGCTGCTCCTTGATCGGAAACTGAGTCCGTCAGCCATTGATTCTGTTGAATTTTCAATCAAGGCTGCCCATTCGGAAAACACGTCCGGAGAGCGGTTTACGGCCATGATCGATCATGCGGTGGGAGAAATATCGGGACGTATTACAGAGAGCGGACCGGCTCTGGATTCAACCGCGGTTGTCTATATAGAGCGCCCGGCGAGTCTTTCCCTGATGCTCAATCAGGACAATGAACAGGGAGACTATGCCATCAGCCAAACCTTTAAAGTAACAGCCGCACTGCAGAATGCCGGCACATCCGGTGTGGATCGTACCGGCCGGGCTCGCATTACTTTGCCGACAGGTTACACGCTGTCATCCATGACGGACACACTCAGTATCGGATTGGGCTCTCCGGCGGAATGGATTGTGCGGGCACCCAATATAGCGCAGCCAGAGAGAACCATCAGCGTGACACTGGACCGGGTCCCCAATGATCTGAATACAAAGCAGAAAGCTGCCGTAACCAGTGTGTCGGCGGACATTGCTGTTACCACGGTTGCCAGTGCACTCACTATCGGACTTTCGGTGAACGCACCGGCAGGTGCCATGGACCGGATACTTTCCGCGGGCCAGACTTTCGTGATCCTTGCATATATTCAGAAACAGAATGTCAGGGAAGTTGTGGCAGAGCTGTCGTTACCGGACGGATTTCGAACTTCCGACAATCTTGAAAAACCGGTTGGAGAGAACGCCAATGTGGTATTCTGGCAGATACAGGCACCGGATGACATTGTACAGGATGCGCGGATATTTTTAAATGCACACGGTGTCGATATTCTTCAGCCCGGCCTGCAGGTCATCGGGCCCACTCAGCTGATTACTGTATCGACTGTCAGTGCAGCGGATCTGGAGTTAACCGTTGAGATTATTTCGCCCAGCGATGCTTTGGATGGCACACTGTCACCGGGCCAGGATTTTGTGTTGCAGGCAATACTTGACAATCTTGGAGATGCCGGTTTTGAAGGGGATGCAGTTGTGACGCTGTCCGATTTACCCGAAGGATATACTACCAGCGAACCGGTTTCCAAAGTCATGGTGAACAATGCCGCAACGTGGACGATTCGCGCGCCGGATGCAGCCACCGGCAAAACCACATTGATTGAGGCCGGGCTGACAGGAATCCCCAAGGATGTGAATACGGGAGAAGCAGCTAAAATCAGCCGGCGGAGTGATAAAATAGGAGTGACCACCAAGGATGCCTGGCTTGCTGTTTCAGTGATTCCGATGCCGCAAGTGCTTGGAAATTCGGTGATTGTCGGCCAGGAATGGGCGCGGTTCATGATACTGGAGATGGAAAACCGCGGGGCCGAAGGCGCGAATCAGATACGAATCAATACGCTTTCTTTTTATGTGCTGGATCTCGACGGCAATGAAATCCCGCCGCAGGATTTGTTTGACGGACTTATGCTGGTGGATAATGAAGATACAACCCAGGTATACGGAACTCTGCAGAATCCCGGGACTTCCAATCCTCTGGTGATCCCCCTGTCGCGTGCATTTAATGTGGCTGTCGGAAAAATTCGACAGCTCGCCATCGTGGGTCAGTTGTCAGAAGACAAGACAGTTTCCTATTTTGAATTGAATATACCGGGCCCCGATTATATTACGGCAACGGATTTAAATTCCGGGTTCGCCGTTACCGTGGCCGGAGCGGGAGGGGATCCATTTACGGATTTGCGTTCAGAGCCGTTCAAGATATTTAATCCGGCCGTCGAGGACATATTGTGGAACAGTCCGAATCCCTTCGGAGAACCAGGAAAGGAAGAAACCCAGATACATTTCTATCTGGAAGAGGAAACCGGCGTGGTATTGCGGCTCTATACGCTGCTCGGACAGCTTGTCTGGTCAAAAGATATTTCCATCGATGAACTCCGGCCTTATGTCGGTGCCACTTATACTACTCCGTGGAACGGCTATAATGACAGGCAAATGGTGGTATTGAACGGTGTCTATATTCTGATCATGGAAACGGATTCGGGAAAAATATACAAAACCAAAGTGGCTGTTGTGAAATAATGAGGACAGATTTCCTGAAAAAAGCACGTTCTTTTCGGACACCCCTTGTGCTTCTGTTGCTGGCCATGTGTACCGGCTTGTCCAAGGGACAATCAAATGTTCAGGGGGATGCGGGTGTGGAAAGCCCCTTTTCGCTGGGTATCGGTGCCAAGGCGCTGGGGCTCGGCAATGCCATGACGGCATTTCCGCAGGATCCCGCGGCATTTTTCTGGAATCCGGCCGGCATGGCCGTGGTTGAGTACAAATGCGTCGGTCTTTCCACGACAACGCTGTTTGAAGGGACGCAGTATAATTATATCGGTTATATCCATCCGACCCTGTCATCCGGTACATTCGGATTCGGCGTTATGCGTATTGGTACCGGGGGGATCAAACATTATGAGAATATACGCGGTGCTGCCGTTGAAATGGGAGAGTACGGATACTGGTGGGGCAAACTAACCCTGGCATATGCCTTCCCGATATTCAAAGGATTTTCACTGGGGGCCAATTTCAATGCGGACCGCCAGGTTCTGGGACCGTATTCAACCAATGGCTTTGGCATGGATGCGGGATTTCATTACAAGATGCAGGCGGATCGGGGATTTTTCCGTGGTTTTTATCTGGGGGGCAATTATCAAAATGCTGTTCAGCCGCGCATGAAACTGGGAACGCAGGCTGAGAAGCTGCCCCATTCTTTTCGGGCCGGTATTGCGAAGCTTTTTATGTTCGACGCAGATCGTGACTGGCTTTCCATTCAGTTTGATCTGGAATGGAGCGAAAACAAATCCGTACTGTATCATCTGGGCAGTGAATTAAACTGGAGCCGAACGGTTTATCTCAGAGCCGGTTCAGATAACGGGAAATTGACCGTCGGAGGCGGTGTGCGGTTCGGTGGATTTCAACTGGATTATGCGACCAGCCGTATTGCAGATCCCGAATATTTTCCGAGAAGCCATCGTTTCTCGATGTTGTTTCATATTGGCAAGAGTATGCCCGAAATCCGGCGGATACTGGAGGCCCAGCGCGAGGCGGATCTTCGCAGTACCATCCGGGCACAGATGGAGTCAGACCGGCAATACAGAATCCGGGAATCACTGCGAATCGGGAAAAAAGCATTTGAGGATGGGGATTATTTCAAGGCCAGACTGGCTTTCAGTCAGGTGCTGGATCTGGAACCAAGGCATCCGGAAGCAGAGCACTGGCTTGAAAGAACCACCACCATTGAGGATTCCATTCAGACTGCCTCGACGCGCCAGCTGGAACAGCAGGCACGCGATGAAGAAAAGCAACGCGGCGATAATGCCTACATACAGAGCATGTTCAGCCAGGGGCGCGAAGCACTCGACAAACGTGATTTTCGTACAGCCATTGAAAAATGGCAGCTGGCACTGGAGCGAAATCCCTCCCCGGATATCAGAAAACAACTGGATAGTTACGTTGCACAGGCCCAGGAGGCCCTGGTGATGGAAGTGCAACGTCTTATCACCAGCGCCCGGAATTTGAGCAATCAGGAAAGGATTCCTGAAGCCTACAAAGCGCTGGAAAATGCAAAGTTCCAGGCAGAGAATCATCCAAGACTTATTGAGCGAGTTCAGGCCGAGGTCCGGCGGCTCGATATCACGGTGGACTTTTTAACCAATTATCAGGAAGGTGTGCAGCGGTACAGTCAGGGAGATTACAGTGAGGCAGTGAAATTCTTTGAGAAGGCATTGAAGTATCGTCCCGATGATGAACGTACGAAGGAACTGCATCGAAATGCCATGGCCCGGTCTCTTGGCAGGCATGTGAAGATGAGGGAAGAAATCAAAGAGCAGTTCTCCCGCGGACTTCGGCTGTACAGAGACGGGCGTTATGAAGAAGCCCTGGAGATATGGGAAGCCGCCCTCAAGGAGGATCCCTATAATGTCAATCTTCTCGAGGCAATTAGTACAGCAAAGAAAAAGCTTGATACGTTCCGCCAGAATAAATAAAATAATGATTCTGGAGTGGCTTCATGTTCAAACATGTGATTAAAGAAGAAACCAAGGTGCCTGCAGATATCCGGTATCTGGGCGAAATGCGGGACTTTATCACCAAAGTCGGGCGTAAATATGGTGTCGGAGAACGCAATATCAATGCCTTTAAGCTGGCTATTGATGAAGCCGCCACCAATATTATCAGGCATGCCTACCGGGATTGGGATGGGTTCATTACCCTGCGCATGATCATTCGTGACCGGAATGTGACCATTTCCATGATTGATCAGGGACATGCTTTTGATCCCCGGCTCGTCAAAGATCCCGATCTTAACAGGTATGTGCAGATCGGCAAAAAAGGTGGTCTGGGAATTTTTATTATCCGCCGTGTCATCGATCAAATCGATTACAGGAAAACACCGGAAGGGAATGAACTCCGACTGACAAAGAACAGAATAATCAAGCCCAAGGTGAATTTGTCCGTGCCGAATTTTGGTGTTTCAATTAAAGCGCGTTTTTCACTGGTTGCCTGCGGTGTGCTGGCGACAGTGATTATTTCAGTATTTTTATGGCATTTTTTCAGGATTCAGCACACCACTCTGGAAGAAAACATTGCAGAAGGGCGTGTACTGGTTAAATTGCTGTCCAGGAATTCCGTCGACTTTCTGGCAAGGGAAACGGGACCAGACACACCTGAACTGGCACGTATTGCTGCTGAAGTCCAGCGGGACAATGCACCCTGGGTGGTTGAGGCCCTGATTGTGGACAACACCAATACCATTGCAGGGGCTTATGTCATGCTCGACAGGATACTTGAGCCCTTTGCCATGCCGTCGGGAGCCAGGTCGGTCGCCAGGGATGTGTTTTCATATCGTTTGCCAAACGGCCAGAAAGTGTATGATGTTGTCGAAAAAGCGGTCCCGGAGGGGGGAATGGTTCCTGTCGGCACCGTGCATCTTTATCTGAATCAGGATGTGATCCGGGAGCAGATCGTACAGGCCAGGAAAAATGTAGCCATATACTATAGCGGTATTCTGGTTCTGGCCTGCCTTGGCGTTTTTATCATAATATACATTACCATGAGTCCTTTCAAGAAACTGGTGATGTGGATACGGGCACTCGGACGGGATGAAGTACAGGATGATGTTCAGTTTGATTCCAGTACGGAAGTGGGGGAGATTGCACAGGCATTTAGTGAAATCACGGAAAAGTTCCGCAAATCCCAGGCAAATCTTGCAGAACAGGAGCGTCTGCAAAAGGAAATGCAGGTAGCCCAGGAGATTCAGCATACACTTTTGCCCGATCATTTTCCCACTGTACAGGGGTATGAAATCGCGTCCTACTATGACGCTGCAAAAGAAGTCGGCGGGGATTATTTCGACTTTGTCGATGTTGACAAAGATTCAACGGGTATTGTGGTGGCGGATGTCTCGGGGAAGGGAGTGCCGGGTTCTCTGGTGATGACCATGATAAGAACTGCACTCAGGACAGAAGCCCGGGGGAACAAAGATCCTGCGGATGTACTTGCACGTGTCAATGATTTTGTGATGAATGACATGAAGCGGGGTATGTTCGTAACGGTTTTCTATATCATCCTCGATTCTCATAACAGAACCATTCATTATGCGAGTGCGGGCCATAATCCCATGATTCTCTATCGCAGCAAGACTGAGAAAAGCTATTATCTCAATCCGCGCGGATTCCCAATCGGCATTAACCTGCCGGAAAAAGGATTGTTTCGCAAATCCATCCATTCCGACAGCCTTCAGCTTCAGGAAGGAGATGTCCTGATTGCATATACGGACGGTGTCACAGAAGCCATGAATCCTGAAAGAGAACACTTTGGAGAAGAACGGTTTCTTTCGGTGATTCGGAAATATGGTGCTTTTGAGGCTCAGCCTCTGGTGGACAAAATTCGTGACAACATCAATGCCTTTACAGAAGGATGCGACCAGAACGATGATATTACTCTTGTAGCCATCCGGGAAAAAATGAGCAAGGAAGAAGCATTGTACAGCCTCCGCAGCCGGCTGCTTCATCTGGTTAAAAGCGAGCAGATGACGGTCAAGGATGCCTGTAAAACAGTGGGCGTTTCAACATCCACCTATTATAAATATAAAAAGCGTTATGATAAGGAGGGTGACAAAGGTCTTCGGGTTCGTTATGTAAAGGCGGAAATCGAGGAGAAGCATATCAGCATCGAGGACAAGGCAAAGATTTTTGATATTATCAAGAACAATCCGGAATTGGGTGCCAAACGGATCAGTGAGGAATTAAATGCGGAAAAATACGGCTTCACAGTCATTGATGAGAAACGTATCTATGATGAACTGGTCAAAAGCAGACTCAATACGTACGAACTGAGGCTGGCATTTATCGAGAAGGGGGACAAGGGAAAACGGATGAAACCGCCAGGGACGCCGCTTCTGACCCTGAACGGGGATGTGGTTGTGCAGCGGAGGCAAAAACCGGCACCATATATTCCTGCCAAGCAGGCTGCCGCTTATCAGGAGGAAGAGGAAGAAGAATTTGAATCCCGCAGCAAAAAGCGCAGGAAGGACCGCATGGCCGGTGAAGATTTGTTCCTCGATGATATGACCCGGAAGACGCGGGGAAAGATGGCCATTCAGTCAGACACTCCGGAAAAGGATGAGTTTGCCATTCTGGACGAGTTGACTGCCTCGGATGATGATCCGGGACACCGGTTTCATGGGTATTCCCAGGAAACCAAATCCGGAAAAGAAGAAAATGATTTTGCGGACACGGACCATCCAGAAGCAGACCGTGAAGAGACGAAAACCAGGGATGATTTGTTTGAAGAGATGATGGTCGATTTCGTCGATGTGTCCGCAGATGAACCCCATCGGGAAGAGGGGGATGATGTTGTTTCAGGCATCATTGACGGCGGCGGTGAAACTGGGGAAGAATTTGATTTTGGAGATAATATCGAGTCCCATATATCATCGACCATTGGCGGGGAACTTTTTGAGCAGGAGATGGATCTGTTCAGCAGGATTTCGGAAGATGAGGATACACCAGATGATAACGGGAATCGGGAGGCCGCGTTTTTGAATGGGGTGGGTGATACCGGACTCCATGGCCAAAAAGGATTACAGCAGCGCGAATTCCATATGGGTAATGCAAACAGGACCGGGGACATGGCACAGGCCGTCAAGCGTCATCTGGATTCAGGTCTCTGGTTCTACAGG
>Ga0272441_10009594_pt1 | contig 14910 bp, 14 predicted proteins | sample SSMProp6N_FD_193582 | JGI IMG/M metagenome (GOLD analysis project Ga0272441, IMG submission 193582) | Marine sediment archaeal communities from Little Sippewissett salt marsh, Falmouth, MA, United States - SSM-Prop-6N | ecosystem: Environmental > Aquatic > Marine > Wetlands > Sediment ... | reverse complement strand
GCCTGTGCGACCCCGATTCCGACGATGACGGCCTGCTCGACGGAGAAGAACACCAGATCGGGACGGACCCCTACGACTGGGACACGGATGACGACGGCCGCAGCGACAGCGAGATGCTGGGAAGCGGTCCGATTCCGACCGATCCGATGGACTTCGACACCGACGACGACGGCATCGGCGACGGCGTCGAGGTCTACGGCGCCAACCCCACCAACCCGCTCAACGCCGATACCGACTTCGACGGATTGAGTGACGGCGGCAGAACGACCCCCGCGTCCGGAGGACCGGGCACGCTCACCGGAGGAACGCCTGTGGACGGCGCCGGCACCAACGCGCTGGTCATCGCGGGGGTGGCGGATCACCCCAACGACAGCAGCAACGGAAGCGGCACCCCGGTCGGCTACGGTGAAGACGTCAACGGAGACGGCGTGTGGGATACCACGGAGACCAACCCCAATGACTTCGATACCGATGACGACAACCTCGGTGACGGCGTGGAGGTCCTGGCGTATACCGTTCCGCGGTTCATCCCGGCGACCGATTTGTTCGGTCGAGCGATTCTGGTGGTGTATCCGCAGCAGATGCACACCGACACCTCGTCACCGGACGCATACAGCGGCTATTTCTCGTGTCCCGACCCGCTCGATCCGGACACCGACGATGATGGACTGGACGACGGGTTCGAGGATCTGAACCACGACGGGAACTTCGACTTCCTGCCCAGCGACTTCGACTACGAAGATCCGCTGCCGGGTCCGTCGATGCCCGATCCGGAAGAGACGAACCCCTGTGATCCCGACACGGACCACGACGGACTGAGCGACTACGATGAGCGTTACCAGCCCAACCCGCCGTCGTTCTGGGTGTTCAACCCCACCAACCCGCTTGACCACGACACCGACAACGACTGGTTGCTCGACGGAGAGGAAGTCGATTGGGTGTGCGTCGATCCGGGGTTCAACCTGGATCCAGATCTCGACGGGATCGATGACTACATCGTGATGACGGTGATCGACAACGTTCTCGACCCGACCAACCGCGACTCCGATTCCGACGGCTACATCGACGGGCTCGATCCCAATCCGTGCTTCTCATGGCTGATCCCGATCGTTGGACCCGCTCCGGAGCTGCCCGTGGACACGGATCTCGACGGCTTTGCCGACGGTGACGAGCTTGCCGCAGGAACCGATCCCAACGATCCGGATTCCCACCCCGCGGCGTTCATCGCCGACCTCGATCTGAATGACGAGGTTAACGACAGGCTGTGGCTGGACGACCCGGACGCGGACTCCGTGGCGGAAAACGTCGCCATCGACATCAGTTCCGATGTGCTCGTCGACGCTCGCGTGTTGATCGTGTCCCCGCGTGATGTCCGCCGCGGTGATTTCGATGAAGACGGGGAAGAGGACGACATGCGGTACAGCGCGCTGTATGCGTTCTCCAACTACCGCGCCTTGCATCCCCGGATTGTCGTAGAGATCGTGGATCTTGACACCGACCTGATCATCGACTCCGTAGAGGTAACACCGGCATCGTAGGTCGGTTAACTGTGTGAATATCGGGGGATCTGCCTCTGCAGATCCCCCTTCTTCTGTATCGATGACAGCAACCCGGAACAACCTCTCCGGTTGCGTTGATCAGATGAACAGTGTGATGCTGCTTTCTCGTGCCTGCTGGATGTAGGTTCCGACCGCTCCGTACTCATCGATGAGGTCGTCCCTGAGCGCATCACGACCGATCCCCATGATCTCCATCGTCATCTCGCACGCAATCACGCGGCCACCGAGCTCCTTGTAGTCGGCAAGGAGCCGCTCCAAGGAGGCCACACGGGCCTTCCTCATCCGGCGGAGGATCATCCATTTGCCGAGCCCAAGCAGGTGCCTTGATGACAGCTTGCCCCGCTCGAGGCCTCCCCGCATGAAGCGCTCCAGCCCCCAGAACGTAGCGAAGATCGTCACATCCATCCCCATCGCCAAGGCACCGTTCCCCAGAATCAGCGCGCTCATCGCTTTGTCGAAATCCCCGCTGTGGAGGATGAGCGTCATCCGGTCGGTCGGAGTCTGTGTCATGATCGATCCTTTCTTCCCGCCCACAGGAGAAACACTTCCACCTCATGGACAACCACTTCTACCTACGGGCGAGTTGGTTTCGCCTACAGGCGAATCGATTTCGCCAACTGGCGAATCGATTTCGCCAACTGGCGAGCCAATTCCGCCTACAACCGGATTCGAAGCACCCAATCCGTGTCGGTTCCCTCATCGGCCTCGACGGTGAGACCAAGTGCACGCGCCGCCATCGGGATCTCCTTCCGCGACGCCGCGTGCGTTCCGTAGACAATCATCAGATCGCCCTGATGCCCTTTTCGCATAGCTTTGCGAACCTCAACCAGCGGCACGGGGCAGGTCTCTCCGCGGCAATCCACGATCCATTCGCGTTCCACCTGATTCATGATGTCCCTCCCGTCCGGGGCTCCGTTCCGGTGAAGGAGACGATGACCTCGTCTACGTCCCATAACGGTTCGATTTTCTCTTTGACTTCCTCACGAAGATTGGCGGCAAACTGATGTTCGGCGGGAAGCGCCAGCTCCACCGTTGCAACCCCATCCTCTAGCAGGATCGATGTCACAAGGTCGGTCCGCACAAGGTCGAGTCCGGCCATCGGGTTCATCACCCGCTTCAGACGTTTGCGCAAGATCTCGACCGTCGTCGGAACCCGTTCCTTGATCAACCCGTGCCGTTCTTCGTAGTTCTCGATCGCCGCCCGCAATCCGTCCACAGCAAGAACCGAGCAGTGCGCCTTGAGCGCAGGCAGACCGCCCAGCTCATCGGCGGCCTGCTGCCAGCTGATCTGCTTCGCTTCCTCCAGGGTCTTGCCCTTGGCCAGTTCGGTGATGATCGATCCGGTAGCGATATTCGAGGCGCACCCGTACGACTCGAAGGAGATCTCCGAGATACGCTTCGACTCACCATCTACTTTGATATAGACGGCAACCATATCCCCACACGCGGGGCTGCCCTCCATCGCCTTGGCATCGGCATCTTCCATCCGTCCGACATTCCTCGGGTTCCGGAAGTGCTCCATCACCTTCTCGCTATACGGAATCTTCATCTTCCCCTCCCTTCCCCAGCGGGCTGATCCGCCGTAACTCGCCGACGACCTCGCCGATCGCGTCGGCAAGCGACGCCACCGCTTCTTCCGTGTTGAAACGTCCCAGAGTCAAACGAACCGAGCCGTGCGCACGTTCGTGGTCACCACCCGTGGCGAGAATCACATGGCTTGCCTCGAGCGACCGGCTGAAACATGCCGATCCCGTGCTCACTGCGAAACCGCGCAGATCCAAGTGAAGCAGAAGTGATTCACCCTCGACGAACCGGAACGAGATGTTTGCGTTGTCGGGAGCCCGCAGCTCCGAAGGGCCGTTGAGGCGGCTGTGAGGGATCTTCAGGAGAGCCTCGATCGCTTGATCCCGAAGCAAACGCAGATGTCGCGTTTCGTCATCGTTTGCCAACGCGACCGCAGCCGCAAATCCGACGGCCGAAGCGATGTTCTCGGCCCCCGGCCGCAGGTCCTGCTCCTGAAACCCGCCTTCGAGAATCTTGTTGATCTTCGTTCCCTCGTGCACATACAAGCCACCGATGCCTCTTGGGCCATGGATCCGATGCGGCGAGATCGTCACCAAATCGATCGGATCGGTCGCGACATCGATCGGTATGCGGGGATGGCTGTGGCTGGCATCGGTATGAAACAGAACACCGGCCTCCCGGCAGATCGCAGCGATCTCGGAGATCGGCTGCAGAGAGCCGATCTCTTGATTCACCGATTGGATCGAGACAAGGAGGGTGTCCTTGCGAATCGAACCACGAACGGCTTCCGGATCGACTCTGCCGGTTTGATCCACGGGGACATAGGTAACGGAAACACCTTCGCGCTCCAGGGCACGAGCCATATGGAGGACCGGGAAATCCTCCACCGCTGACACGATGAGGTGCGTTTCCTTGGGCGGACGCCCGTGGGCACGCCAGACCCCTCGGATTGCCAAGTTGCTCGCTTCCGTATGACCCGATGTGAACACAAGTTGCTGCGGATTTCCGTGAAGGGTGGCCGCGATGCTTGACCGCGCCGATTCCAACGCACCGCGCGACTCAAGCCCGAGGGAGTATCCGAACTCCGACGTCGCCACCGCATACCGGTCGAAAAGAAGCGGCTTCATCGCCTCCCAGACGCGTTCGTCAAGACGGCTTGCCGCCCAGTTATCGAAGTACTTCGCGTGTTCTTCCATGTCGGCTCCTTCCACCCGGGCACCGGCTCAAGGTAGGTTTTTCTGTTCTTTTTTCCGTCTTTTCCTTCGACTCTAGTTCGCTCCCGTGAAGATGCGGTGAAGGATCCGGCAAGCTGATGTGTCGCTGTCGAACGGAGAATCGATTTCCTTCCTCAGGACAACCGAACCGCCTCCGATCAGCCGACTTGCACTGGGCGTCTGTCCGTTCTACTCTTTCGAGAAATTGCTCAAGCGGGAATCCATGACGATGTTGCCGATGAGGGGGAACGAATGAAGGTTCTGGTTACCGGATTGTTTGAAGTTGCCACGGTATTTGCGATCCGCCGGCTGGCGGAATTGGGATATGAGGTGACCGCGGCCGACGGACATCGTTTGGCGTTTTCCATGTACTCCAAGTATGTTTCGCGCCGGGTACGTCTTCCGAACATGCGCAAGTCTCCGGTCGCCTATGCAGAGGCGCTGCTACGCGAACTAGAGCATGGCGGATACGACTACTACTATCCGGGATACGAAGAGATCATCCTCCTTGCACACTATCAGGATCGCATCAGCAAGCTGACTCAGACCACCGTCCCCGACCTGGAGACAATCTTGCGGTTGCACGACAAGGCAAAGCTCGCCGAACTCGCAAAGAAGGTCGGTGTCCCTACGCCCGAGACGTACGCGCCGCGGACACCCGAGGAAGCAAGGGAGATCATCGCCGGGATCGACTTCCCGGTGATCATCAAGCAGCGACAGTCTTCGGGAGCCTCAGGAATGCGGCGGGTGGAGGGTCGCAAAGAGATCGAAGACTGGTACTTCCATTTGGTTTCCATCAACCACACAACCGATGCGAACCTGCCGATTATTCAGCGAATCATTCACGGAAAGACGATCTGTACACTGGAGCTTGCCAGTCGGGGCGATGTGGTTGGCGAGGTGTTGATCCAGACGCTTCGGTCGCATCCGCGCGAAGAGGGTTCGAGTGTGTTCCGCGAAAGCATTCGACATCCCGCTTCCGAGGAAGCGGCACGCAAGCTGTTGAAGGAGCTTCGCTTCTCCGGACTGTGTGGGTTCGACTTCGTCATCGAGGAAGGCACAGGGACACCGTACCTGGTGGATGGCAATCCCCGGCAAACACCGTCCTTGAACCTGGCATACCATGCCGGGTGCGACATGATCGGGGCATGGCTCGAGATCGCCGCCGGCGGTACCCCCGAACCCCTTCCTGCCTGCCGCAAGGGCGTGCGCACCAAAACGCAATTCGGCGATTTCGTGTGGCTCCTCGAGAGCTACCTCGGAAGCTTCAAGGATTGGACGGGAGAACGCGCACTTCGCAGGGCGTGGTGGGCGGACAAAGACTTCAAGTATGACATCACCGACATGCATGATCCGATCCCGCTCGTTGTCTTGTGGGTCTATATCCTGACCAACGTCTACAAGCTGGCGCTCACAAGCTTCGATCCAACGCAGCTTCTGATGTACCACAACATGTACGTTGAGAACGGCACGTTCAGGTCGGCCGACCAGTCTTCGAGGGCCCGAATCGAGAAGACCGCTTCGTGAGCCCCCGCTCCGGCCAGGCGCCATCCGCCCATGCGAAAGATCCAAGGGGGAAGATGGACTGGAAGGCGTACTATCGATCGGCACGGGAGACGCGTGAAGCGTCGGGCAAGATCGACCGATGGATCCGCAGCGCTGCACGCGAGCCAAACGTAGAACTGATCGATGCGATCCGCCGTGGAGGGATCGTTTCGTTCCCACATACAACCCTTGATACGGCGGGCCCGTTGGATGCGCACGTCGTCACAGCACTTCATGCTGCAGGTGTCCGGCGGATCGTCTGTCTCGGCGTCCTGCATGGCGGGTGCCTGCACGCAGACGCACAACGAGCTTTCCGGCTGGCGCTGGATCCTACCGCGGACCCGACCGAGCGTCACCGCGCACTTGCCGACATCGGAGGCGCGTTCCTTCTGCCCCAGCCAGCATCCGCTACCGGTAGAGATGAGAATCGATTCGCGGGACACGCCGCGACCTACGATCAGATCCTTGCGGATCCATCCGTCGTGCGTGCCGATCTGCAGGGAGTCTGTCGTCATGAGTTCTCATTGGATACGTTCCTTGCGGTGCTCGCAGCGTATTCGGAGCGGTTCCCGCAGTTTCTGCCGGAGATTCTTCCCGTGTACGTAGGGGTCACCCAGTGTGCTGATCGCTCCTTCTACGCTTCAGCGCCGGATGTCGCCGCTGCACTGTCGAAGCTGTTCACGCAGGACACAGCGTGGGTTGCCACGGGAGATTTGATCCACTACGGACCGTTCTACGGAGTGACCGTCCCCGGAGCCCCCGGCACCGATCCCAACCGCGCGTCTCGTGAGTTGCGGACTCGCCTGGAGAGGCTGCTCACACAAGTCTTGGATGATGGCAAGGTGAACGATGAGAGCTTCGACACAGCCACGGTGCTGGGAAACGATCAGCGGTTCATTCTGCCGATCATCGCCGCGTTGCTCGGCCCCCATGCGTCTGCGAAGACCTTATCGTTCGACATGGTCGACTACAGCCACATCCTCTCCACACCGCCCCCCTGCTTTGTGGCCGCCACGCTCTCGGCCTATGTGCCCGCTTCCGGAGATGTGGACACGAACAGAAGAAGCCTGTATGCTGAAAGGCACTGACGGAGGTGTAAGGTTGGCAACAACGCGCATTGCCTCGCCGGTGTGGTGGCTGTGCGTGACGATGATCATCGTGCTCTGGCCATCGATGCTGGTGGGCGCCTCGGAGTGCGATGATCAACTGACAGTGTTGTTCGTGAACCTGCAGTCGGAGGAAGCGGACACGGATGTTTCTTCTTTTCCTCAACTGGATCCGGCATGGCTCACTGATGTCGCGACGCTCATCGATACCACCGGGGCCGACATCGCCGGTATCACCGGCGTTGCGTTTCCGTCGGTTCTCAGCAGCCTTTCCGCCTTGCTTTCCACGGAATGCGGCTATCTTCACCTCTCCACGCGAACGCAGGACCTAGATTCCTCCGTTGGATTCCTGTCAACGGTGCCGGTCCCGGCAGCTGGTCGCACGGGCTCGGCCCTGTCGTATCCGATTCCCTCTTCGACGTTGTCTTGCAGCAGCGGTACATCGTCTCTGTCAGCAAACGGATGGATCATGGTCACCCTCGAGGAGTTCTCGATTGTCTTGTTCGTCGCCGATTTCATCGACGGACCGCTGGATTGCGCATCCGCCGCAAAGCGCGAGGCGCAAGCGGTATTGCTTCAGCAGGAGGTCTACACCCGCGCGATTCGGAACGGCTATGCCGCCGTTGTCATGGGGGCGTTTGATGACTACGACGGACTCACCCTGGATGCTTCCGGGAACCGCCCGATTTCGCGTGTGCTTTCCCTGCTCAAGGATGCCGACCCCTCGGCACCGGGGGCAGAGCTGTTCAACATCGCTGAGCTTCTCCCCGCGGAGAACCGATTCACCATAGATCGCGAAACCGGTCGTGAGCAAACCGACTTCATCCTTGTCAGTGAGTCATTGCGCAATCGTGTTCTGAACACCTCGATGATCCGGTCCGAGGTTCTCCCTCACACGTTGATCTCTCTGTCGCTTGCCCCGAGCCTCAATTCGGAGCCGATCGCGATCAATGACAGCTATGCGGTTGGCGAAAACCAGTCGCTCGACATGCGTGCGCCGGGTGTTCTTGAGAACGACAGCGATGCGGACAATGATCCGCTGGAAGTCACGCTTGTCGCCGAGCCGACGCTCGGGCGGGTCACGCTGGAGACAGACGGCTCGTTCACGTACATTCCCGACTTCGGAGTCTCGGGAAGCGACAGTTTCGTCTATTCGGTTTCCGACGGGATCCGTGACTCCAACGCTGCGCGCGTGTCGATCGCCATCGAACCGCTTGCGTATGAGCGGCTTCGGATCACGGAGGTCGAGATCAATCCTTCGGGACTCGACAGCGGCCGAGAGTGGGTCGAGATCTTCAATCCGACGGATGCCGCTGTCAGTCTTGCCGGCTGGTCCATCGCCGATACATACCACCAAACCGTCGTGTTCATCGATTCCGGCTCGGTTTCCGTGCTCCCCAACAACTACTACGTCTACTCCTTTGACCAACTCGCGCTGGCCAACGAGGGCAATGCGGTGATTCGATTGTTTGCCCCGGACGGAGTTCCGGTCGATCAGACACCTGTTCTCCGTGATACGGAGAACGACTCCCGGACGTGGCAGCGGTTCGATACCGGGCTTGAGCCTCCGTGGAATGCACTGTGGGTTCTGCGTGAAGCGACAAGAGGAACCGACAACGGATTGCTTGACGAAGAAATAACTCCGTAGGATCGGGCCCACATTCCATCATCGATACTACCTTCGATACAACCCGAGACGGGCGCAAGAGAGTTCCCCCAACGAACGCTACATCACCGAACGTAGACAATCACGGAAAACGCGTCCAGAATCTCATCCTCCCAGGCTCGTCCGTATCGAAGGTCAAGTTGGGTGGTCCCCGAGTCGACAGCGCGAAACCGGAACGTGAACGTCCCCGGAGAGCCGCAGACATTCCCGGCATCTGCAACGAACGACATCTCGCCGATCGTTTCCAGCACCATCGGATTCGGTGACTCTACGAACGCCCAGCTCGCTCCCGTAGTCGGGTTCCCACGGAGGCGAAGAACAAGCGTATCGCCCCTCTCGAGTTGAACCAGCCGTCCGTCGGCAGATGCATCGACCGTCTGGAGCTGCGTGCACCCCGACAACATCACTACAGCAACAAGAACCGCTAACACGATCAGGGGTTCGGCATGAGCCGCTTGTCTTCGCCTCATGTGTACCACCTCGGCATCATTGTAGGAATCGGTGCGTCAGACAAGCAATGAGCGTCTCCCCTCGAGCATCGGAGAACGATAGTCTCATCTCATCAATGGACACATGACCCGCTTCGCAGGAATGATCATCACCGATGACCCTCCCAGCTGAGCTCTTGCATCCACGATCCGACCGGTACATTTGGTGTGCGAGTACAGGGGTCTTCTTCAGCCTCCTTGGCGCGAGAGGAAAGCGCGATGAGTGAGACGCTTTCCTCTCGTTTGCTTTTGGCGCAAGTTGCCTGCACGGTCCCCACGCTGGTAGCCTGTTGCATCCCGCAGCGTCTTGTCTGTCTGGAAGGAAGGGAGGCCATCGTGGACGCAAAAGGATCTGTTCACGGCACGGATCAACGACACGACGTTCTACTGCTTGGGTTGTCAACCTGCATCTGGTGCCGTAGAACCCGCGAGATGTTGGAGGCCGAGAACGTCAGCTTTCGCTACGTGTATTTCGATCTTCTCCAGGAGCAAGAAAAGGAAACCTATCTTGAATTGCTCCGAACCTGGAATCCGCGCGAATCGTATCCAACCGTCATCATCGACGATCAGTCCTGCGTGATCGGTCATAAGCCGGAGGAATTGAAGAAGGCGCTTGTATGAACGCATCCGGAATTCCCAGCGACCGCATTCGCGACACCACCAACCGAATTCGCAGCGAAGCGGAGGCCTCCGGATACCGGCTGAATCCGGATACCGCATTCGTCGAAGCCTTGGTGGAGAGCCTGTTGGTGAATGAGGCTCGTTACGGATACTGGGCATGCCCATGCCGCTTGGCAGACGGTTCGCTTGAACGCGACCGAGATATTGTCTGTCCCTGCGACTATCGGGATGAGGACCTGCTGGAGTGGAACGCCTGCTACTGCGGACTGTACGTGTCGCAGGCGATCGCCAACGGATCCGCCGACTTGAAGCCTGTTCCGGAAAGGCGGGCGCCTCAACATGGCAGGATTCTCAACAACGCTGAACCCCCACCATCGGGCAAAGACACCTTGTGGCGCTGTTCGGTGTGCGGATACCTCTGTTCGCGACCCCACCCACCGGAGGTCTGCCCCATCTGCAACGCGAAGCAGGATCGCTTCCTACAGAGTTCTCTCGGCCGCTCCTCTCAACAAGGCAAGCCATGTGCCGATGCTGAGGTCGTCATTGTTCTTCTCGCCGGACCGACGGAGTCGTGCCGAGCAATGCATGCGTTTCTGTGGGTGCTCGACCTTTCGAACGCCGGCGTGAATGTGTCTTTGGTGTTCGAGGGCCAATCACCGGCGTGGTTGCCCCTACTTGTCGATCCGTCGCATCCACAGCACTCGTTGTACAACAGACTCAAAGAGAGAGAGGTGATCACCGGTGTGTGTCGGGCATGCGCCGCCAATGCGGGAGTTGTTGAGGACGTTGAGGAACAGGGGATCCATCTGCTGGACGCCGCGTCGGGACATGCCAGCCTACAACCGTTCGTCAAACGCGGCGCCACGGTGATTACCTTGTAGGCGGCGGCCGCGAATTAGATGCCGTGGAGCATACTGCCGTTCGCGCTCCTTGGCGGCGGAACAGACGCCCGCCGCCTACGGGAACGCTCTGAACTGCACCGATCGTCTTGCGGCACAAGACAACATCCGCCAGTGACACCGATGCACGGAATTCAGTTCTTGTTCTCTTGCGAAGCCAGATACTGAAGAATCGCCTCGACCACAAGGTAGTTCACCGAGCGGTCACGCTTCTCGCTGAGCGCGACGAGACGTTCCACCGGACGCTGTTCCAGCCTCTTCCGCGGAACGTAAACCGACAGTTTGTCAAGGATTTCTTTTCTCCCCATGTTCACACCCCCTAACCCATCTTCTTTCGTCTGAGATTTCCACAGCTTAGCCCGCGGGCATGAACGGAATGTGACGCGAATGTGAACGGCATGTGAGATCGGCCTACGTGGTTTCCGCGAGATCGCACTCAGATCGACTCGAAGCCCGGCTTGATCGAACCGACAACAGATCTATGCCCCAGAACGCTCTAGGACATCGGGTCCGTTTCTCCCTCCCATCTGGCCAAACACACAGATTGGCACCATCCCAATTGGCAGGCCGGAGGCAACCGTCGCCTCCGGCCTGTCATGCCCAGCGTGTTACGGTCGTTCGCCTACGGAGCGGTGATCTCGACGACGTCTTCGCTCCAGCTCATCCGGTCCGTTCCCATATAGATCCGGTATGTCCCCGGTTCCCAGCCCGTCGTGTCGATCGCGTCACCGTACATCCCCGTCTCCGCGTCGTACGGCAGCACTCCGAAGTACGCGAACACCACCGGCTCTACGTCTTCACGGCATACCGTCACCGTCACCAACGCATCCGTCACCGCGTCGCCGGTCAGCGGATCCACGATCACCAACGCCACGTTCAGCGGTTCGCCGACCACCACCGACTCGGGCGCCGCACCACCGGCTCCCGCCGGCATCGCGTACCCTTCCAGCAGCTCGTAGAACTCCGCACACGTCCTCGTCCGCCGCAACGCCGACTTCACCCGACCGTGGTTGTATTCGAAGATCAACGCCAGCGCCTGCTCGTTCGTCACTCCACACCGCGCCACGATCTCCATCACCGTCTTGGCAAACCCTTCCGAGTAGCCGTCCGCCATCAACCCGCCGAACGCCAGCGCTTCCGCCACCGTCATCCCGTAGTCGTCGATGTAGCCGATGATCGTGCACGACGAGAGTGGCAGATCCGGATACACATGCACCGATCCGATCGTCTGCTCCACCGGGCCACCCGCGCCCCAGAAGTTGTAGGTGGCATCGAGTGTCCCAATCCCGGCGTTCTCCACCATCCCGTAGATGTCGTTCCAGTGAAGCGCCGACAGTGATGCATCCTGGCCTGAAAGAACCCGCACGTTGCCGTCGATGCGGAAGCCGTTGCGAATCTCCCCAAGCAGCACACCCGCCGTGCCGATCTCGATCTCGCCCGTCAGCGTTGTCTCACACGCTCCCTCCGTGCTCAGGATCGCCACGCCATCCTCGATTTCCTGGTCAACGTCGTAGCTTCCCGGCCGCACCGAGATGACGTCGCTTCCAACAAGGTCGTTCGCGCCGGCGATCGCTGCATCCAAGTATCCATCCGCAGGCGGAGTCCCGACGTTATCGACCACGATCAACATCGGGCTGATCATCTGCACACCGACTGTCCCCGGATCCGCATCCGGATCGATCCCCAGCCATGGGCTGAAGATGACATGATCCGTGACTGCATCTCCGTCTCCCTCCGGGTTGCTCGTGTGGGTCGGTCCATCCGCTGAGCCCCACCAGTTGAGCGTGGCGTCGAGATCTTCCCCGCTTGATGCTTGATTGGATACTCCGTACGGGGTGTTGCCATGGATGCTGTTGTAGTGAAGTCCAACCGTGCTCACATCAACTCCCGAGCCGATCAGGACGCCTCCTGTCGCTCCCGCCCATTCTGGCTTGTGCGTCAGTAGGCTGTTGTCCCGAATAACATTTCGTTCGAGCAAGATATCCGAAATGCCGAAGGCCAGATAGATCGCTCCATTCTCCGATGTATCGTTGTACACCTCATTGCCCGACACGAGAACATGGCTCATATAGATGGCGATCCCATCATCGTTATTCGAGCCGCCGACGTTGAACACTTCGTTATCCGCGATAACGCCTCCAACACCTGCTTCATCGCCACCGCTCTTGGTCCCGAGCTTGATCCCTTCTCCGTTGGGAAGATCATAGATGAGATTCCCGACGATGCTGGTGTTCTCGGATCCATACACGTAGATCGCGGCGTTGTCGCTGGACACGTCGTGGATCTCGTTGAATTGGATTCTGCAGTTGGTGGAATCCGCGAAGTTCAGCGCGTCACCAGCCCAGTCAATATCGAATACGTAGTTGTACTCGATGATTCCGTTCGTGCACTGCTTGAGCTGAACGCCCTCGTCTCCCAGTCCATCGTGAATGATGCAGTATCGCACTGCTGTTCCTGTATGGGCGTTGCTCTGGCGGATCATGTCACCGGTTCCGGAGCGAACCTCCAGACCGTTGATCTCCACGTTGTCCGCATCAATGTAAATCACTCTGCTAAGTGTGCCATTACCTGTCACGATCGTCTCATTCGGACCGCCGGGAACACGTGCAGATCCCGCCGAAGGTCGAGGATCTACATTTGCCTGCGAACCCATGAGAGCGATGTCATCCTCGCCAATCGTCAGCGTCGCTGTCGGAGCATAGGTCGCCGGGGCAATCATGACTACGCCATGGCTGACTCCATCGATTCCATCTTGGATCGACTCAAAGGCATCCCAGTCATAGAAGTGACCGTCAGCCGTTCGATCTCCTTCGCTTAGCCCAACGTAGGAGGGATCCACGTAGACCACATCCGTCAGCACCAGGGAGATGTCACCGAAAGCGACGCTATGCGTCGCACCATATCCATACATTCCGTAGAACACTTGCAGCTGGCTCATATCCCCGGTGAACGTCATTCCTGCCGGGCTGAGCTCCATCGTGCTCCAGTCCCCATCTGTTTCAAATCCTTGATCAAGCCCATTGACGCTCATGTAGGCTTCACCATGAGAGGCGTCGACAGCATGAAGCCGGATAACGATGTTGTATGTTCCTCCTGTATTGTAGGTGCCACCATCGACAGCAAGAGCGTTCGTCGCCTGCCATGGATCCACCCCGTCTCTATCGAACCAGATACGGTGGTTGGCTCCAGCACTGGGCGGCGACATGGGAAGGTTATACGACGCTTCTCCGCTACCCCCAGCTCTTTGAAGGATGAGTTTGTCATCTACATCCAGTATTGGACTTCCCGCATCGGGCGCGAATGTATCTGATGAATCTAGCCAATCGTTGTAGTCAGTCGATAGCCAGACTCCGGTCCCAGCAGTTGGGTTGAAGTCGCCATAGCCAACGGTTCGCACGCCAAACTCCGCCCAGGCATGATCGCCTCCGTAGCCGTCTCCGCCGGGATCCGCATCTATGACACCAGTCAGGTCTACCGTGAACACGATATACATGTCCCCAGCAGTCAAATCCCATGCTTCGTCGAAGTGCCCGGAAGCGAATCCTCCACTCAGGACTTGGTTGGGTTGATCCACCGTTGTTGCAAGACTCCCTAGCCCTGCCAACCACGTTCCTAGAGCAACTATGACCAAACCCGATAGTAGTCGACGTACCATTGGACCTCCTGTTCGTACTGCAATTGACACAACTCTGCTGAAAGAAACAAGGCGACGTCCTCTCAGACATCGCCTTTCCCTCACATGCGTCCCATAGCCTACGCCAGCCCCAACCACCACAGCCCTCCTTACATCGGACTCTGGCAGCTCGGCCGACCGTTAGCCTGGATCAGGTCCCGTTGGCTTTGTGTCCCCGTCTTGCGGCGGGTTTACTCTGTTTCAGAGTCTTCTCTTCCCCCCTCAGATATCCATCACCCACAATCTTTCACCTGTTTCTTTCGTACACCTTCTGTGTTTATCTGTCAATCTCAGCTTTGAGTCTATCCTATCCTCTGGCGTTTCCCCTATAGGCGAATCCGCGTCGCCCACGTCACTTCCCATCTATCTCTCCCTTTCACGGCTCTCTTCGCTTTGTTCTCTCCTTTCCTGAGGACCTATGTCCGTCTTGCTCTTTACCTCGTTGCCTTTCCCTTCTTCTCTCACGTTTCAGCGTCGTTTGCTCTCCCGGGCGAGGACGTCGGCTTCTCCTCGTTGTCGCCACAGCTCATCCACTGAAAGCGGATGGATTGCAGCCATGGAAAAGAGTAGGCCGGAGGCAACCATCGCCTCCGGCCTGTCATGCCCAGCGTATCG
>Ga0272441_10009593_pt1 | contig 14912 bp, 10 predicted proteins | sample SSMProp6N_FD_193582 | JGI IMG/M metagenome (GOLD analysis project Ga0272441, IMG submission 193582) | Marine sediment archaeal communities from Little Sippewissett salt marsh, Falmouth, MA, United States - SSM-Prop-6N | ecosystem: Environmental > Aquatic > Marine > Wetlands > Sediment ... | reverse complement strand
TGGAATAAAAATGTGTGGGATGGGAACGATACACTTTGCATGGGTTATTACATAACCATACCCAATGTCGACACAAGCATAGATTTCTATTTTGGTATATCGGCGCCGGGATATCCGCCGGTCTTTCTAAAAATTAATGAAGAAGGCGAAATATACGGTACATCATTCCAGGTCTTAAAATCCTATACTTTAGTTTTGAATAGAAATTCAATTCATTACGATAAAGTAGTCATTCCAATTACAGATGCCATACCCGCTGGTGAATACACATTCTATTTTGGTATTCAGGAAACAGATACCGGGAACGCTCCATTAGTAAATCAATATAAATTTGAAGTCGAACATCCTGTTGTAGATTAAAATTTAAGAATACGTTTTCTGACGATAAAAAATCAGATAAAATAGAATTTGAAGCTGAAAATTTAATTAATTAAATTTTCAAAATTATTAATTATAAGGTTTTTCGTCAGCGTTTTTACAAAAATTTTTTTAATCTGGAAGGATTAATAAAGTGGAGTTGATTTGTCCTTTTTGTTCTGTGCAAATAGTCGGTGAAGGCGAGGAAGTAAATTATTCCTCCGATTTTTATGAATGCCCCAACTGTCATAAAATTGTAGATCTGCAATCACTGAAAAAATCCAGAAGTGAAAAATCTGTCGAGACATTCATCAATATCGAACATCTCGAGAGAAACGAGAGAACGCGAAATATCCTCTTCGTTGTTGGTATTTCAATTCTAGTCCTATTCATTATAGGTTTCTGGATCTATTATCTTGGCACCCATTGATGCTTGATTTATTGAAAAAGCATGATGTTTATTCATCAGCTATGAGGAACCTCCTCCTTAACTCAATCAATTCGATGGGTGATTGTCTTGCTTTGTTTGATGATTCCTTTATGGTTGTATATACAAACAAGGCAGCAGAAAACATTTTCGGTTTCAAAATTGGTGATTATTGCTGTGATAAATATCTCAGCACAAAGGTTCACGAGGATTCATGTCACCTTCTTCAAACTATTACTAAAAAAGCAGAATACAGGATAATCGAGGAAATACCAATTTCTTTTGTAAAAGATTGGGAGAAATACATTCCCGAAGGAGAAGAGAATGTTTGCGAAATGACATTCGAGTCCATCTATACTCCCCTTTTCGTGAAAGATTCTAGTTTTTGGGGTTGTGTCAAATTGTCTAGAAATCTTACTTTGAACAGGTGTCTTCAAAATAAATTAAAAAAAGTAATCATCGACTACTCGAGAAAGTTCGGAGAAAATGAAGAAAAACTCGAAAAGTTCATGAAAACAAATCAGGAAGTTCAGGATCAATTGATTCAATCCGAGAAACTCGCTTCCCTGGGTAAAATATCGTCGGGTATTTCACATGAGATGTATAACTCTCTCAGTGTTCTTGGACCCAAAATAAAATTGTTCGGGGTTTATCTGGATAAAATAATCAGGGTTCTCGATGAATATGACAAACTCCGGGATTTGGAATGTCCTCCTGAAGTCAGAGAAATACTCGACAGAATCTCTAAATTCGAAAATTCCGATAGAGAAATCAGCTTTTATAAAGACAAACTTCAAAAATTCATCGCTCCCTGCACATCGGAACTATACAGCATTGAAAAAATAGTGGAAGGCCTAAATGAATTTACAAATCTGCAAAAATCTGATTTCAGGTATGTCAACCTCAATGATGAGCTAGAAAACACCCTGATTTTACTAGAATATGAATTTTCCAATAACGACATATTAGTTATTAAAAGATATGATTCAACTCTTGTCGACATCCCCTGCTATCCTGCCGATCTGAACCAGGTCATATTGAATATACTGACAAATTCGATTGAAGCACTTAGAGAAAAAAAATCAAGAACGGATAATAATTATGAGCCAATCATAAAAATAAATACAAAAAAAGAAGGGGATGAAGCTATTCTTATCTTTTACGATAATGGGTGCGGTTTTCCAGAAGAGATTTATTCAAACATTTTCGATCCGTTCTTTACAACAAAATCCCCCACTTCAAATGCAGGACTTGGACTAAGTACAGTTCGAAGTATCATTGAAAAAAAACACAGGGGGAAAATATTAATCAAATCAGAAGTTGGTGAAAACGCCGAATTCACTATAAAATTCCCTGTTACACAAAATTTCCCTTCATAATCGATTTCTTTAAACCAGTGAATTTTAAAAATCCATTTTTAAAAATTTTTTTTACGCTTTTGATCCCGATACTGCTTTTGTTTTCACCAGCAGCTTTTCCTTCAATCTCTAAATACAATCCCAACATACCGATCAAAATCGAGGATGGTAATCACATTCTCCAGCTCTTTTATTCCCATGAAGATGGGCTCGATGGCTTTAAGATTCAAATCGAGGATGTAAAAGAACCGTTGACAGTTAAAAACAATGAGATAATGCTGCACCTTCTCAAACTTGATTTCGAAAACGAATTATCTAAAGCAATTGCAGAAGCAAAGGAACCCTTTCCTGAAAAATCTCTGGTTCAGAGTAAATCCTTTGGTCAGTCATTCAACATAAAGAATGAACCACCGATAGGATTCTACATTCCTTTTGGAACATTTGACAAAACCAATTATTGTCCGGTAACAGTTAAAATCTATAAACTTGAAAATCCCATTTATGGAGAATATAAACTAAGGGAACTTTTCGGAAGAAAACCGATTGGAGAACTCTGCTCAAAAGATTACTGCAATAAATCCGGTATAGGAAGAAAATATAAAGAGTTCATTCGTAAGCTTATGAACAAACCACCCAATTTACTCCACCATACTTTCGGCGAGATTTTCTATTCAAGGTATCCCAACCTCTGTGGAATTCAAATTCTATTTGGGACATATGAAAGAATCAACAAAGGAAAATTGAAATTCTATTTAAAAGAAAAGGGCATTTCAGCCTATTCAAGAATTATTGATATCAACATGGAAACTCTTAAGGATAATCAATATGAATTTATACCTTTCGAACAAATTGCCGATTCGAAAGGAAAATATTATTATTTCTTCGTTGAATCGGATGATTCTTATCCCGATAATGCAATTACGGGTTATACATCCCTGGATGATTATCTACCTGACAGCCAGTTATATATCAATCATAAACCATTCAATGATGACCTGATCTTCAGACCGATATACGATTTTAATAGTGTGAAATCCTCTGATCCTGTTTTCCCCGAATTTAAAAAACCTGTCTGTTCTATCGAGCTCGAACCCGCATCAATAAAAGATAATACATTTATCTTTCTGGATATCTCCTTAAATCAACTAACCCCAGGCGATTATTACATGGAAATAAATTCTCCCCAAACAAATATGTATGACTGTGTTACCCTGTATTCGACATATAAAAATGTTTATCCAGAAGGTTCCAGGTTCGAGGACAGAGCCATTAAAGGCGGAGATCTACTCTTTATCCCCGTCTTCCCCCATGAATCTGTCTTACATCAGAAGATTCTAACATCGAAATGCACGATTGATGGTGAGAATTCAAAATGCCTCAAATTCAAATTCCCGAAAATTGAAAATTCGACGAACAAGACCTTTGGATTTTATCTGGAACTTCCTCCTGAAACATCTGATAGCATTGAATTCAAGACTAAACCCGTATCGAAGCATGACGAGAATTATTTATTCTCCGGTCAGTATTCTACCGGAAGAAGTTTTATGTTCTCACCATATTATGCAGATCTTGCATTTTTTCAAAAAATTGAACGATTCTACAATCAAATACAAATTGACAAACCAAATGTTTTCAGCAAGAACTTTTACATGCTTTTGACAGGAATCTTTATTCTGTCAACATTCACAATACTCATATCAATTGTTTTTCTATTTAAAAAATGAGTATAACGGGAATTGTTTTTTCAGCTTGGTAATTGATTTACCTGCCACCTGGCATCGGAACTAGTCGTCGATCTCTTTTGTGACATATAGATCATGACTTTTCTCTCATACCTTGGATCAACATCACTACAAAATATTACATCTGCAAGAATTCGGTCTTTTGATATCTCCTTTTCAAGTCCGATCCTTCCTGTATGTATTTTCATTATCTTGAAATTCAAACCCTTTACCATGACATAATAAGGATCCCCGTTTGCATCAAGTTTTTCAATGTATAAAGCACTCAGGATATAGTCCACCTGCCCACACTCGTTTAAAAGCGATTCATTCCCTGAATTATATGCGCTACAAAAAGTTTTGAGGACTGCTTTTGGAGATTTTAATGGATCATTGCAACATCCAATGAATAAAATGCAATAAACACAAAAACTGTTCACGGTCAATAATATTACTTTAAAAAACAGGATTTTATGAGAACAATTCATAAGGTACAAGATTTTCGAAATATTCAGAAATATCGATTTCCCAGATTTTCGGTTCAAGAACCTTTTCAATAGCGCTTTCCTCTAATACATTGGAAAGATCTATATATTCATAAAGGTTTTCCCTTTTAACCCTTTCAGCATCAAAAACAACACCTATCATGGGTCTTAAAAGGGATTCGCTGTTAACCGATATCACAATACCAACCTCACCGCTCGTTAGTTTAACAAGGGTTCCTATGGGGTAAATTCCAATCACATTAATGAATTTGCCGATTAAATCGGATTTCAATTCTTTCAATCCATATAAGACAGATACTCCCTCGTGAAGAGAAAAACCTTCATTATAAGACCTGTTTGTTGTCATCGCATCAAATACATCGGCTATTGCAACTATGCCAGCAAAATCAGATATCGACTCTCCATGTAGCCCTTTAGGGTAACCGGAACCATCTATCCTTTCATGATGCTCTAAAATAGCCTGAATCGATTCTGAAGGGAAACCAGAAATATTCTTTATCCTGTCGAGTGAAAATTTTGGATGCCTTTTTATGATCACCCACTCATCATCTGTCAATTTATCATTCTTGTTCAAAATATCTGCAGGAACTTCGGCTAAACCAAAATCATGAAAATAACCTGCCAGTCCTATCCCGATGATATCCTGTCTTTTATAACCTGAATATTTTGCCAGAAGCATCGAGATTATCGTTACATTAAGTGTGTGATAAATCAAATAGTTCTTTGACTGGAAAGTTTTGGCTATTATAAAAAGAGCCTTACTGCTTCTTTCGATACTTTCAATAAATTTATTCAACAAATTTATAACCTTTGTAAGATGTATCGAAGAATAACCATTTTGTTCATCATCCAGCAATCTTTCCGTCTCATCCACCGAATTAATGAACAAAGATTTTGCAATCTCGAATTCCCTTGCAAATTCAATTATCTGACTGGCTTCATAAGTATATGAGAAATAGGGATTTTCATTTCTATCGATCACAATATCGTCGATTTTGACGTCCCTGCCCTTCTCAGTATCAATAAAAGTATAATAATTGGTTGCTTCTAAAATCCTCGAAAGCTGCCGATCAGATTCGATCAAATTATCCTTGGCCAATAACAAAGTTCCGCTGCTATCATAGATATTAGTGCAAAGGTACATCCCGATTTCCAAACTTACAGTGGGTATCATCTTTTTCATCTTCTAAAACATACTTAATTTATCCCCATTGTCAAGTACCATTAAAACAATGGAAAAAGTATTATTCAAAATAACCTTATTTTTTGCCCATTTGATGCAATAATTGAAATTTCTTGAATTAATTCCTGATATAGAATAAAATTTAGATTGTAATTACGATTGATTAAAATATTTTAATATTCGAAAACAACATCTAAGGTTTAATATAATGGATTTAATTCATCCTACTTCTATTTTAGACCCTTCAGCAGAATTAGGTGAAAACGTTACAATCGGTCCTTTTTCAATTATTGGAAAAGGTGTAAAAATTGGTGATGGTTCTCATGTTTACTCTCATGTCAACATTGAAGGTAAAACAACTCTGGGTAAAAATACCAAAATCTTCCCACATTCTTCCATAGGGACGGCACCACAGGATTTCAAATATCAAGGTGAAGAAACATCCCTTGTTATCGGAGATAATACCACGATCCGGGAGTATGTAACCATTAACAGGGCAACCGGTATGGACGAATGGACAACCAAAATCGGGAATAATTGTTATTTCATGGCATATTCACATGTTGCTCACAACTCCATCATTGGAAATAACGTTGTTATAGCAAATGTCGGGACACTTGCAGGTCACGTTGTCGTAGAAGATTTTGCTATCATCGGAGGCATTGTAGGATTGCACCAGTTTACTAGGATTGGATGTTATGCAATAGTTGGAGCATGTTCAGGCATCGCGCAGGATGTTCTGCCATATTCAAGAGTATCCGGAATGAGAGCTAGAACTTACGGGATAAATGCTATTGGACTTCAAAGGCATAAATTTCCAGTGGAAAAGATCCAGAAAATCAAATCTGCCTTCAAAATTATCTATAATTCAAAATTGAACACTTCCCAGGCATTAGAAAGAATTCAGAACGAAATTAAAGATTCACCCGAAGTTGACCACATCATCGAGTTTATAAAGACTACGAAACGAGGAATCTGCAAATAAGAATGTAAAACTTGTCAATTCATATTTTTTTCACTGTAACGTTCTTTTATTTTTCCTCTTTTCCCTTCAACCTGTTGATTATCCTGTTCAATTTTTCAACCATCTTCTTCTCAGATGATGAAAGATCGCTCTTCTCCATGAGATCATCCTCTATATTATAAAGTTCACTGGATAAAAGGTCACTTCCTTTATAACGGGCTATGAGTTTCCACTTATCCTTTCGTAAGGCTTTTAGTCTGATTTTGTATTGCTCTTCATCACAGTTATATCCACAGGGAGTGGTTTCTGAATAAACAAAATTATCACTCCCCTTTTTTCCTGTTTCTTTGAATAAAGAGCTTGCAAAGGAATTCCCCAGAAAAAACGATTCATTCTCCCACCCGTTCAATTCATATATTGTCGGTAGAACATCAATTCCCTGAACGATTTTTTCTGATATTTTTCTTTGAACATTATCAGGGATGTTGATCAATAAAGGAATATTTATTAACTCGTCATAAAGTGTTCCCTTGAGGGATGTTGAAGCATGACCCAGCCCGTCATGATCGAAAAGCTCCTCGCCATGATCTGCAGTCAGAATTACAATCGTGTTTTCCATAAGACGAAGTTCAGTCAGTTTCATGAATACACTTCTCAAAAAGTTATCTACGTAACGGATATCACCCATGTAAAGGGATCTGACTGATTTAATAATTTTTTCTTTTTGCTCTTCATTTAAATCTTCAAATTTCGTGTCATTGCCTTCAACCAAATCTGTCTTCTTTATTCTGCTGTGCTTAACAACCATCTCGATTATATTATTATTAGAAAAATGGACATCCCGTAATGATGAATATAAGCTTTTATATGGTTCCGGCGGGTTGTATGGAAGATGGACCACCGGGTAATGATACCAGACACAAAATGGATCATTTTGATTTTTCTCCATCCAATCGAGAAGGCTAAAGTTAAAATCTTCATGAGGTGGCAAACCATAACCGACCGGTTCGAAACCGAGATTACTGTAATTTATTTTGGACAATTCAAAAAGATAAGAGATATCGGGTACCCTGTACCCTTTTTTCACTAGAAGATCTGCAATTGTATTGATGTCCTCTTTCAAATGAACACCCTTGCGATCCACACCGTGAATAGATGGATATAAAGATGTAAAAATAGATATTAACGATGGAGTTGTCCATCCCGATTGGGAAAACATATTGGTAAAAATCGTACCATCCCTGAAATATCTATCAATATAAGGACTTGTCAATTCAGGATTTCCGAAGGATGATAGAGAATCACGTCGTAAACTATCAATTGTCAAAATTAAAATGTTATATTTTTCACCCTTGAAAATGTTAACAGATTCGTTCGTACTAAAAATAAAATTACATGCGGTTGATGCACAAAAAAGAATTATGCAAAACTGTATAATCACCAGATGGATTTTTGAATATTTCATTCTTTTAATAAAATCTCCTTTAAAACAGACTATATAATATCATATGAACTTTTCATCTAACCATCATTTATCCATTCATCTGAAATTTTCTCCCGTGAAATTTTCAAATTAAGTTTTCGAAAACTGGTCTTGACAGAGAAGTCGATATAAAATTATAATAATATCCATGCCGAGATAGCTCAGTCGGTAGAGCAGAGGACTGAAAATCCTTGTGTCGATGGTTCAATTCCGTCTCTCGGCATAATTTTAAAATATCATGATCACACCTCAACAAAAATGGTTTTTTTCTTTAAATCTTCAGAGCATCTTAAATTCAGTGCATTAAATTTCAAATAGAGGAAAAATAAAAATGGCAATCGACAAATATAAAGTTTCCCTGAAAGATCTGAGATGGCATCCCAATTTAAAAAATTTCGACTTTGGTAAAGCAACAAAAATTAAGCCGGTTTCTGAAACGATTGGACAAAAGAGAGCTATAAATGCTCTGAAAATGGGAACGAAAATAAAATCCCCCGGTTTTAATGTCTTCGTAACAGGTCTGGTGGGAACAGGTAGAAAATCGACTATCAGGAGAATTCTCGAAGAGATCAAACCAAAGTGTATAGACCTTTATGACTTTTGCTATGTTAACAACTTTACTGACCCTGATAGACCTGAATTGATAAAATTACACACAGGAGAAGGGAAAAAACTCAAAAAGGATATGTCGAATTTGATTGCTAATCTCCAGCAGAAACTGATGAAACTTTTCGATAGTGATCATTACTTTGAGGAACAAAAGAAAATCTCGAAAAAATACACGGACATGGAAAAAGAACTCATAACCAATTTCGAGAATAAAGCAAAAGCCGATGGATTTGTTATTATGCAAGTTCAGTTCGGTTCTTATACAAGACCCGATATTTTCCCTTTGCATGAAGAAAAACCTATGCCGATGGATAAATTCGAAAGCGAAATCGAAGCAGGAAACATTAAATTTGAAAATCTCGAAGAATATAAAATAAAATACGATGCTTATAAAACTGAACTCCTGCATGTACTGAAGGAAAGTCGAAAAATGGCAAAAGAGATGACTTCTAAACTCAAAGACCTCGAAAGAGAAGTTGCCTCATTTGTCATCGAGGAAGAAATTGAGGATGTTTCCGAAAAATATAAGAATGAAAAACTCCTGCATTACCTTAAAAAAGCCGAAGAACGTATTCTGGATATTATCGATCGCTTTAAAAAAGATGAACCGGCTTCTTCCGGTCCTGATAAAATGCCCCCTGTTCTGTTATCAATGGGTTCACCAAAAGAGACCGATCCTTTTAAGGAATTTGAAATCAATGTCATCCTTGATAATTCTGGAAACAAAACATGCCCGATTGTCGTAGAAACATCTCCGACCTTTGTAAACCTTTTCGGTACTATTGAAAACAGGTACGACAATCCCGGAGGCTGGCGAACCGATTTTTCAATGATTAAGAGTGGTTCTCTTCTTCGTGCAACCGGCGGTTACCTCGTTTTAACTGCAATAGATGTTCTTACCGAACCCGGAGTTTGGCTTACCCTAAAAAGATGCTTGAAATACAATAAGCTGGAGATTGCTCCTCCTGAATCAATATACAGAGTTAATTCAACTGCACTTAAACCGGAACCCATAGATATCGATTTAAAAGTAATATTGGTCGGGGATTTCAGGGTTTACGATATCCTTTACAACTATGAAGAAGATCTTAGAAAAATATTCAAAGTAAGAGCCGACTTCGACTCGGAGATGGATCTAGACAAATCGAATATCAGAGATTATTCAGGTATAATCCTAAATGTTTGCAATAAAGAAAATCTCCTCCAGCCTGAGCCAGAAGCGCTTGCCCGTATTATCGAAGAAGGTGTTAGGATCGCCGGTAAAAAGGGAAAAATTACTACCATGTTCGGCGAAATAGCTGATATCGTCAGGGAAGCTCATTTCTTTGCCTTCGAGAAAAATGCAAAAAGTATAGGAAAAATCCATGTTGAAACCGCTTTGAAAGAAAAAAGAGAGAGGAGCAACCTATACGAATCTAAGTTACAGGAATATATAGAGCAGGGGACTATTATGATTTCTACCGAAGAAAGCAGGATAGGACAAATAAATGGTCTTGCTGTCTATTCGATCGGAAATTATATGTTCGGAAAACCATCCAGGATAACCGCTTCTATTTCTGTTGGAAAAGCCGGAATTATAAATATCGAGAGAGAAGCAAAAATGAGCGGGAAAACACATGACAAAGGGGTATTGATAATCTCTGGATTTTTAAGGGAAAGATACGCCCAGCAAAAACCCATGAATCTCTCGGCAAGTATATGTTTCGAACAATCATATTCAGGAATTGACGGGGACAGTGCATCATCGACAGAAATTTATGCCCTGATCTCGAGTCTTGCTGGTATAGGAATCAAGCAGAACATAGCAGTTACTGGTTCTGTCAACCAGAAGGGTGATATCCAGCCTATTGGTGGTGTCAACCAGAAAATCGAAGGCTTCTTTGATGTTTGCAAGAACCGTGGGCTCAACGGTGAGCATGGCGTTATGATTCCCAGGCAGAATGTCAACGATCTCATGTTAAGACAGGACATCGTCGATGCCGTGAAAGATAAAAAATTCACGATATATGCTGTCGGTTCTATCGACGAAGGGCTGGAAATCCTTACCGGTGTTAAAGCAGGGAAACTGAACGCCAAGGGGCAATACCCGAAAAATACTCTCAACTATCTGGTGACCAAAAAACTGGAAGATTTTGAAAAAGCGTTAAAAGAAGAAGATTCGGACGATAAGAAAAAATCAAAACCAAAAAAGAAAACTGTAAAATAATTTCTCGGATTATATAATTTCCTTCAAAATATCTTCAAATTATTTTAAATGAAGGAAATTCACTCAGATTTCAAGTAAATTAGATCTGGGAAAATCATAATCAAGCATAAATTTCATTATATTATGCTTGACTTTTATCAAAATCTTGAATATCTTTTTTCCCGTGATAGAACAGAAAAAATCTTGGATTGCTCTGAATATGGTCAAAGATGTGGGGAAAAAAATATTTTCCACACTGATTGAAAGGTTCGGATCTCCCGAAAATGTTATCAACGCTCCTTCCAATGAGCTCTTAAAAATCAAAAGAATTACTCCACAAATAGCCAGCGACATAAAAAACATAACAGATTCCCCTGACTATCAAAAAGAAATGAAATTAATAGAGAAAAACCAGGTCGAGATCTTATGCCTGAATGATCCTGATTATCCAGAAAACCTCCGTGAACTTCCCGCTCCTCCTCCCGTACTATATGTGAAAGGCTCAATAAATAAAGAGGACCTGATTTCACTATCAGTTGTCGGAACAAGAAGACCATCCGATTACGGGCGACAGATGACAAGGGATTTAACAGAAGCCCTTGTGAAATTGGGAGTTACAATTGTCAGCGGATTAGCAAGGGGAATTGATTCCGAAGCCCATAAAGCCGCCCTCGATAATAATGGCAGGACCATCGCAGTTATGGGAACAGGGATAAACATGATTTATCCAAAAGAAAATGAAAAACTGGCTGAAAAAATTATCCAAAACGGAGCCCTTGTTTCTGAATTTCCCATGTCCATCTTACCTGAAAGGAAAAATTTCCCTATAAGAAATGTTACAATTGCTGGGATGTCACTTGGAACCCTTGTTTGCGAAGCCCCGGCAAAAAGCGGAGCTTTAATTACCGCCGATCTTGCCCTGGATCTAAACAGGGAATTATTCGCTATTCCCGGGAATGCAATGGATAAAAGATACTCGGGAACAAATAACCTGATAAAAAAAGGTGCAAAACTTGTTACATGCATCGACGATATTTTGGAAGAACTATCAGGCAGGTTCAGCAGCTATTTCAAAACAAAAAAAATCACCATAAAAAAGAAAGTACCCGTTACAAACCTTCTGACCAGTCAAAAGGAAATCCTTGATGTTCTGACTTTTGAAGAACAACATCTCGACAGCCTCGCATTAAAACTCGAGAAACCCGTTGAAAAGATATCATCCGAGCTTTTCCAGCTTGAACTTCTCGAATTGGTCAAACAATTACCGGGTAAAATGTACATTAGATTGAGAGATTAATTTTACGAAAAGAGTTTAAAAAATGGCAAAATCTTTAGTTATTGTTGAATCCCCTGCAAAAGCTAAAACAATTGAAAAATATCTTGGTAATGATTTTATGGTTAAATCTTCCGTTGGACATATCAGGGATCTGCCTGAAAAAAGATTCGGGATAGATTTAAAAAAAGATTTCGAAATGGAATTCGAAATCATCAAAGGAAAAGAAAAAGTCATATCAGATCTCAAAAAGAGTGCCAGGGATGTTGACAACATTTATCTCGCTGCTGACCCCGATCGTGAAGGGGAAGCAATATGCTGGCATATCAAGGAAATTTTGAAAGGGAGAAAGAAAAAAAACATCTTCAGGGTATTGTTTTATGAAATAACAAAATCCGGTGTCAATAATGCATTCAAAAATCCGGGTGAAATTAACGATGATAAAGTAAATGCCCAGATGGCAAGACGTATCCTTGACAGAATTGTAGGGTATGAAATAAGTCCCTTAATCAGCCACAGGCTTAGAAGACGAGCATCAAAATTTCTCAGTGCCGGTCGCGTCCAATCAGTTGCCTTAAAGTTGATCGTGGACAGGGAAGAAGAAATTCTCAACTTCAAACCGGAAGAATACTGGTCTGTTGCTGCAGATTTTAAAACCAGAGATGAAAAAAATATCCTTACAAAGCTTCATTCGATCAATAAAAAGACCATCGATAACAAAAAATTTAAAATCTCCTCTTCAGATGAAATTGAAAAGATCGTCGCCGAGGTCAAGGATGCAAATTTTCAAGTCTCGGATATAAAGAAAAAACCCGTCTCGAGAAAACCCGCAGCCCCTTTTATCACAAGCAAACTTCAACAGGAAGCCTTTGTGAAATTCGGATTTTCAGCAAAAAAGACCATGATGCTGGCTCAGAACCTCTACGAAGGTGTCGATCTCGATTCTGAAGGAAGAACAGGTCTCATTACATATATGAGAACTGATTCTACCAGAATTTCCAAGGATGCTGAAAATCAAGCAAGGGAATATATTACTGAAAATTATGGAGAACAATACATACCCAAAAAACCGAGAATTTTTAAAGTCGGAAAAGCAGCTCAGGAAGCACATGAAGCGATCAGACCTACATCTGTTGAAAGAAGACCGGAAAATGTAAAAAAATACCTGACACTGGATCAGTTCAAACTGTATGACTTGATTTGGAGAAGATTCCTTGCAAGCCAGATGTCCAATGCAAAATTCGACCAGACTACAATTGACATCTCTGACGGGGAAAAATATATTTTCAGGGCAACACAATCTAAACCAAGTTTCAAAGGGTTCCTCGCTGTCTACGAAGAAGTGTATGTGGAATCATTAGATAAAAAAGCCTCGAGCAATGGTGAAGTTGAATTACCCGAGCTTAAAAAAAACGAAACGCTAAAACTTGCAAAAATTACCCCAAAACAGCATTTCACAGAACCTCCTCCCAGATATTCGGAAGGCTCCCTTGTAAAAGCACTGGATGAAAAAGGTATTGGAAGACCGAGCACATATGCAACCATACTCGGCAAAATAATGTCCCGGGAATATGTCAACGTGGAGAAAAAAAGATTCAGACCAAGCGAACTGGGAATTATAGTTACCAAAATGCTCGTCACTAGTTTCCCTAAACTGATGAACGAAAAATTCACCGCTGAAATGGAAAATGAACTGGACCAGATAGAATTGGGAAAACTCGAATGGAAAGATACCATGAACGATTTCTATTCAAAATTCGAAGAACGACTTGAAACCGCAAAGAAAGACATGAGAATTCCCGTTGAGGAAACAGATATCCCATGTGATAAATGCGATGCAATGATGGTTATAAAATGGGGGAAAAATAAAAGATTCCTTTCATGCTCGAGATATCCTGATTGCAGTAACGCAAAAAATTTTGAAATAGATCGGGACACCGGAAAGATTCATATACTTGAAGATCGGGAAACGGATATCGAATGTGATAAATGCGGCGCGAAAATGGTCATTAAAACAGGCAGAGACAAAAAGTTTCTCTCGTGTTCGAATTACCCGGATTGCAAAAACGCACAAAACTTTATTATTGACAGTGAAACAGGAGATATCGTCATTCAGAAAGATGAAAAAACAGACATCGACTGTGACAAGTGCGGTGCGAAAATGATTATCAAGATCGGCAGGAATAATAAATTTCTATCATGTTCGAATTATCCCGATTGTAAAAATGCAAAGAATTTTTCCGTTGATGATAAAACCGGGAAAATAAAAATCCTCAAAGATCAAGAAACTGAAATAAAATGTGAAAAATGCGGTAATAAGATGGTCGTAAAAAAAGGACGTTATGGGGATTTCCTCGCATGCTCCGGATATCCTAAATGTCGTAATACAAAAAAAATGGATTCTCCTATTTCCGGGGCGGACACTGAAAAAACCGAAAAGAAAAAATGCCCGGAATGCGGAAAAGATATGGAATTGAAATGGGGAAGATACGGACAGTATTTTGCCTGTACCGGTTATCCCGACTGTAAAACAATCGTTTCACTTAAAGGAAAAGCAACAAAAAAATCTCCCGAAGAACCAAAGGTAACCGACATAGAGTGTGAGAAATGTGGTAAAAAGATGGTGATTAAAAAAGGTCGTTATGGGGATTTCCTCGCATGCTCTGGTTTTCCCAAATGCAAAAATACGAAAAAGATGAAAGATTTAGAAAAATAATTAATTTCAACTCACGCTTTATCCTGAACTGAAATAACAATTATGTTTAATATAAAGATGCAGAGCAAGAGCAGAGACTATAACCATCGTCTATCACGAGAAAAAATGGTTGAGGAACAGATTATGTCGC
>Ga0272441_10009592_pt1 | contig 14915 bp, 6 predicted proteins | sample SSMProp6N_FD_193582 | JGI IMG/M metagenome (GOLD analysis project Ga0272441, IMG submission 193582) | Marine sediment archaeal communities from Little Sippewissett salt marsh, Falmouth, MA, United States - SSM-Prop-6N | ecosystem: Environmental > Aquatic > Marine > Wetlands > Sediment ... | reverse complement strand
CCAAGCCCCATGAAGAGATCGAGGGATTCGCTGTACGCCTGGGATGCATTCTCATACTGCTCGAGTTGATACCAGCATGTTCCGAGATCTTTCAGACATGTCGCTTCCCCTTGCGTGTCCCCGATGCGGCGGTAGATATCCCGAGCGTATTCAAGGTCCCATGCGGTCGACTCCTGAGAGGCCCCATAGGCGATGTCCGCTGAAGCCGAACTCCATAACCGATGAGCATGCTGCGGATCAGCTTGCTCGAACGCTAGCACAGGGAGGTCGTCCCTGTGATGGATGGATGAGAAGATTTCACCATCTTCGATTCTGACAATGATGACTCGGCAGGTCGCAGTCGTGAGAGCGGCGAGCCCCCCACGAGGGCTGAAATCCCCGATGCAGTACACAGCATCGCCCTCCTCGTGGTAGCTTGAGAGGAGCTGGCCGTTGCGCACATCCCACAGGCGTACCGTCTGATCCCAAGATCCCGACAGAAGTTGCTCGGCCGATTCGGAGAACGCGAGGGACTCAACTCGAGCTTCGTGCCCTTCGAGTAAGCGGATTTGCTCTTCCAGGCCGTCCTCTCCGTAGCCCCACAATGCGATATTGCCCCAGTGGCTACCAAGCGCGACCACATCTCCAAGAGGGCCAACATCCAAACTCCACCAGATATCCTCTTCGCCAAGCGACCAGCTTTTGGATCGATCCCACTCTACATCGGGCTGCATTACGGCCCATCGCGGAGGCGAATCAACGAACAGGTCGAGCGATCTACCCCCCACATTCGCTACCAGCGCGCCCTGGCCAGGCGGAAGAACAGCCAAGCTATAGGATCCTGCCCCGATGTTTCCATTCGGGCAGTACGTGATCTCGCAAAGTGTCGAAAGGAGATGGCCGTCGGAAAGCCGCCATGCGTAGACACCTGACGGACCTGCTGCGAAGAGCAATTCATCATCCGCAGAAAATGCGAGCGAGGTTGCGTGCCTGGCGTACGTGCTGCTCGAACCCCAGGAGGGCGCGAATGAAGAGGAAGGCGTGCTTGAGCCGAATGAGTGAAGCTTCCAGCGTTTCTCCAAGTCCAACACAGCGATTCCCCCGGAAGGGCCTGTGACAGCAAGCCAGCTGTTGGTGGGAGAGAACGCCAATGCCGTGATCATGCCCTCGTAGGGGTCGATCCTTCCGATTCCTGTCGCGTAGCCCTCCTCGTCAATCCGCCACAGACTGACTGTCCCGTCCCAGCCGCCACAGGCGAGGTACTCCCCGTCTGGCGAGAATGCGAGCGCTGTGACCATGTTGTCGTGCACGAAATCCGAGTTTGAGTCCTGTGCAGCCAGCCACGAAGCTGAGCAGGCCAGTGCTGCGAGCACAAGAAGGAGAACCCTGGCTCGGACGAAGGTTCGCGCAATCGACATGCTGAGCACCTCCAGTGTTGCATCTGCGTAGATGTGCCAGCCGTGCCAAGTCCTGAGGTTCTTCATGATTATCCGGCCAGCGAGGTCAGTCTATACGGACTAGAGGGGAGTGAGCAACAGGCGCTGCGATGTCCATGCAAAGGAGAAAGCGCGCCACTGAGCACAATGTCGAAATGCATCGCCCTGGGAAGTTCCAGAGCAGTCCATGATAGGAAATCACTAGAGCAAACCGTGTCCTTGGCTTGCTCCGAATCTAGGCTTCCGCTGTTTGCGCTTCTCCAGCTTCACCGCAGGGGAAAGCCAAGGAGGGGGATTCTGCGATGGACCGGACTCGCCTATGCTGCACCATCCTGCTCGCGGAGATCACTGCAGAGATTCCTTTCATCGGCTTTGGGTGTGGTTGACCTTTCCGCGCTGGCATTCGCCGCGTAGCTCGTTAGCGCTTGAAGAAGCCCGATGACGATGATCCAGGCGTGTCTCTTGCTGATGTGGTGCCCTCCTCGGAGGTTCCGATTGCTGAGAAGCATTGCTCGGGTCAGATAAGTGCTAGTCGCAATCCAGAGGAGAAGGCCATTCGTCTGGGTTTACGGCTGTCCCAAACTCCCACAGCCTGACCGTATTATCCTGTGATCCCGAGGCAAGCCTCGTCCCATCCGGACTGAAAACCACTGATTTGACATCTTGGCTGTGCCACTCAAGGGTGCGAAAGGGGTGTCCGCTAGCGATATCCCAAAGCTTGATCGTGTCGTCCCGTGCCCCCGAGGCGAGTGTCGTTCCATCCGGGCTGAAAGCGATCGAGTCGACATAATCGCTATGTCCCTCCAGGGTGCGGACGAGTTCCCCGCTCGCGACCTCCCATAGCCTGATCGTCGAGTCAAAGGATCCGGACGCGAGGATCTCCCCATCCGGGCTGAACGTCACCGCCCAGACATGATCAGTGTGCCCCTCCAGGGTGCGGACGAGTTCCCCGCCGGCAACATCCCACAGCTTGATCGTAGCGTCACCTGATCCGGAAGCGAGTGTCTTCCCATCGGGGCTAAACGCCACGGAGCGCACATGCCACTGATGCCCCTCCAGCGTGAGGAGGAGTTCCCCCTTGGCGACATCCCATAGCTTAATTGCTCTGTCAAATGATCCCGAGGCAAGGGTTCTCCCATCGGGGCTGAACGCCACGGAGTTTATTGAGTCCGCGTGCCCGTGCAGGGTTTGAACCATCTCTCCGCTGGCGACATCCCACAGCTTGATCGTATTGTCCCGTGCCCCCGAGGCAAGGGTTTTCCCATCGGTGCTGAATGCCACGGAATAGACCGATTCGCGATGTCCATCCAGTGTGCGGAGGGGTGCTCCGGTGGCAGCGTCCCATAGCTTGATTGTGTTGTCCCATGACCCCGAGGCGAGCGTTGCCCCATCCGGGCTGAACGCCACTGAGGTAACATCCGAACTATGCTCTTCCAGGGTGTAGAGACGCTCCGTGCTGACGGCGCCCCACAGCTTGATCGTGCCATCACCTGACCCAGAACACAATGTTCTCCCATCCGGGCTGAATGTCACCGAGTTGACATCATCTCGATGTCCTTCCAGGGTTTGAAGGATCTCTCTGCTGGCGATGTTCCAGAGCGTGACCGTTCTGTCACCTGATCCCGATGCCAGGGCTGTCCCATCCGGGCTGAATGCCACAGAGCGGACAAACCAGCTGTGCTCCTCAAGGGTGTGAAGGAGTGCTCCGCTGGTCACATCCCACAGCTTGATTGTGTCATCGAGTGCCCCCGAAGCGAGGGTTTCCCCATCTGGGCTGAATGCCACCGAAGTAACAGTCAAGCGATGTCCCAATAGGGTGCGAAGGAGTTCCCCGCTGGCAACATCCCAGAGTTTGATCGTTCTGTCCGATGAGCCCGAGGCGAGCGTCGTCCCATCCGGGCTGAATACCACCGAATTGACCCAGTGCGTGTGTCCGTTTAGCGTTCGGATGATCTCTCCGCGAGATACATCCCATAGCTTGATCGTCTTATCCCATGACCCCGAGGCCAGGATTGCTCCATCCGGGCTGAACGCGACCGAGCGAACAGCCTCGCTATGTCCCTGAAGCATTTGGATGATCTCTCCGCGAGCGACATCCCATAGCTTGATCGTTCTGTCCGATGATCCCGAAGCCAGGATCTCTCCATTGGGACTGAATGCCACCGAACGGACCACGCCCGGCCCCTCCAGGGTGCGTATGACGCGCGGTTTCATGACGTCGAGCAGATGCACAATGCTCTCTGCTGCTACTGCCAAGTAGCGTCCATCGGGCGAGAAGGCAACCTGACGAACGGACCCAAATCCCAGAGTTCGAATCGGTAAGGCAGTCTCCTCTGTGCTCGCCAAGATCACGAAGCTTAGGGCAGCCACTATCATCGGCACGATTATGCGGCGGCGCATGTACGAACCTCCTATAGGTCTTGGACATCAAGAATTCAACCTGCTTCAGCGGAGTCGTGCAAGGCCCTTCTCCAGCTCGAAGTATACGAGGGCTCTGCTTTGTGAGAAGCAGTACTCTGTCTAGAGATCAGTACCGATCCTAGATGGAGTGGGTGACGTCTCCGGATGTACGTTCAGGAAGTGCACATGATGTCCTAGCCATGCGATACGCTTGCACGTCAGAAGACATGGGCGATCAACCCCAACGATCGCAGTGCATCGGTTAGCATGTCCACCGTGACAGCACACTCGGACTCCGTGAGTTCAAGCAGCGTAGCGAGGGTTTCCCTCAGAACCTCCACATGCTGGCTCGTGGCCGAAACGTACACGGTCCCTGTGCCCACGAAGGAATCCGTTGGGGCTGCTGCGAGTCCAGGGGCGACCGTTGCCTCCCGTGGATCGGGAATGAGAAACAGCACGACAAGCGGGTCGTCCTGAAGATCGCCGATCGCTTGGAGGATCGCGTTCTCCACGGCAGCATTAGCGAGACCGACTTCCGAAGCATCATAGACAGCGATGGCTAATACTAGGCTGGTCGGTAGAAGCGCACACTCCTCGTTTGGGCGAATGACAGCGTCGTTGCTTGCACCCATGGAGAGCTCAAATGTGTGAATTTGCTCGGAAGGCAGTTGCGTCTCAAGCCAACGAATCAGGGAAGGCTGTTCTCGGTCTTTCTTGCGCTTCAGAAGCCCTGCCAGCCACTCGAAGAAGGAAGGGCGATCCTCATCCGCGTGTGACTCCTCAAAAGAGAAATCATCGAGAGAACCGTCGGAGACGACGATCGCCTCGATCGAGGAGATCGTGCGTTCCGTTGCCGCATGGACGAGATCTGCAACGTCCACAAGCGACGCTATGCTTGCGTTGTAGACGAAGTACGGATCCAATGTGTTCGGGCAACAGGAGTAGCCCTGCGACTTGGAGCAGCAATCCAGCCAGTAGACCTTGTATCGTCGGAAGACCAGTCTGTAGTTGAGAATAATCTGCTCTGGGACACCTGATTCAAAGACTACCAGTATGTCCGTCAGGCTCTCGAGGGTCCGGCCGGTCTTGGCCTCGAGCAATGCTTCCAGCGGGCCGAAGACGTCTTCGCGGTACACCTCATCGTCCTGAATTCGATCCCATGTGATGTCGAACGCGCCACACACCGCGCCGCTAGCTACAACGTCCGTCCCATCCACTCCGACCCAGAGCAGCATCTGGCCTGGGTCGAGAACGGCGGCAACGGCATCGAATTCGGAGGACTGGGCTTCCTCTCGCATTCGCCGTTCCTGTGCGTAGGTGGCGACGCATGCAAGCAAGGCAAGGCCCAGAAAAAGCACCACGGCAAACCTAAGAACACGCATGGATCCTCCTCTCTCTCATCTACTCCAGTCTGTCGGCAGGTGTCCAACTCCCCGACGTCACTAGGGTTCAGCCACTTCGGCATCGTGCGCCCTTCTCGCTGCCCAGATGCCCATTGTACGGTCTACAAGACAGGGTTTCGGCCCCAAGATGCCGATCAGCTGACCGCTTGCAGTCACGACGGCACCGCCTGATAGGCCACTTTGCGTTTCATCTCGAAGTGTTGCGTAGGCGTCCGGCAAGAGACGGCGGGGGAAGAGCCGGGGATCATCGAGCGTGCCGTCGCGAGAGGCGTACGGAAGCAGTTTTTCGATGCACGAGCGTTCCGGGAACGTCAGAATGCCAGGAATGATGTGCCATGTCCCGTCTAGATTCCCGACATACCACACAATGTCTTGTGGGGGTAGAGCTTCGTTCACTACTGGCAAAGCAGTGGGAAGTCCTTGGTCGGTCAGGAGTGTCGCGAGGTCGTAGGTCACTTGGAGCAGCATCCCGGTCAGATCCGCTGTGCTCATGAACTCGGACGGACCGTCGGGATCTTCGACCAACAGAGTGTCAATCTCAATCACCTGCTTCCGATCCTCCTCTCCAGAGAACAGATGCCAACAAGTCAGGACAGCACCAGCGTCGATGACAACGCCGTTGGCGTCGAACCACAGGAGCTTGTCATTGCCGGGCTCGTAGCCCTTGACATCCACATGCACGACGCTCTCCTTGGTAGCGAGCACTTCGGCGGACGGTGCTTGTGGGTACTGCTGGTTGCTCCCACAAGCCTTCACGACGTGTGCCGATTCAGCATCTTCTGGCAGTGGCGTGGATACGGAGCAGATGCTGAGATCGTTCCGAACGTTCTCTTGTAGCGTACTGAACTCTAAGGAAATCGTCGCGTCCCCCCATAGCGCGATGCCATCGTAGCGATTGCGGACAATCGAACTGAAACGGAAGTCTCCTTGGGATTCATCCAAGCACAACACACCGGTCGAATTCCCGGTCACGCTGCAGACATCGATCTTGGCGGTAGCCGAGTCGAGAAGCCTGAAACCCAACGTGTTCCCGGCAAGCTGGCACCGCAGAGCGGCGACGTGCGCTGTGCTTGTAGCGTCAATGCCACTGTAGCGGTTATCGCAGATCTCACTGTCCTCCACGTGCGCACTCGCGGAATCCGCCAGTTCCATGCCATGCAGGTTTCCTTTGATGCTCGAGTCTGTGAGCGTTGCCCCGCTCTGTCCTAGCAAATAGAGACCGTTCAGCAGGTTCCCTGTGACGGCCGACTCCGACATCGTCAAAGTCGAGTCCGCAGACAATCGGATGCCATCGTGGCCATTGTCGACCAAAGCGCAATCCACCCAGACAGACATTGACGCGTCGGATTGATACGCAGCATTCTCAAGGTTCTCCGCAAGGGTGCAGTGTCTCAATGTGACGTCCGCTTGACCGGCAAGTCCTACACCGCTCTTGCAGTTCCGAATCACACAAGTCTCGAACACTGCAGAAGCTGCACCCTCAAGGGTGACACCGGACGCCTTGCTTTCGAGGATTGACGTATTTGCGATCGAAGCGTTTGCGTCTCCTTTCATGCGGATGGCGTTTTCTGCGGCACCCTGAAGCACACAACCAGACAACGTAGCCTGTGCTTGATTGTCCAGGAAGATGGGCGTTTTCCCAGCGGCGTCAAATACGCAGTCTTGTATGCTCGCTTGCGCTTCATTGACAAGCATGACGCCGCCCCGATTGAAGTCCGAGATCTTGCAGGCATCCATCTCTAGACGCGCATTGGCTGTGGCCCATGCGGCGATATCCCCGCCTGTCATGGCAATGTTCGACAACTCCAAGTCAGCACCGGGAATCAGCGACAGGATCGCCAGACTGCTCCCATCACCTCGAAGTTCCACGGTCGAGCCTTCGACCGCTGGAGCAATCCGCATCTTCTTGAAGATGGTGACGGATTCGTCGTAGCTTCCGCTCTGGAGAAGCAGCACTCCTCCTGGGAGGAGTGCGTCAATCGCCTGTTGGATACTCTGGTAGCGGTCACTAGGGTACAGAATTTCGTGCTCCGTTTGGGGCTGGAGTTCCAGGCGTAGCTCAGGATCGAGCGGGCCGAAGAGATCGCCACCATTTCGGAGCAGGAGATTCTTGCTTCCTGTCACGGGCTGTGACGAGAGGGAGAAGATCGCAGTGCCTGCCGAGTCGGCAATTGAGTTTCCATACAGATCAACCGCTGCGTTATCAGTCGCCACGACACCCGAGGCATTCTGAAGCAGTAGAGAGCCCGTGACCGTGACCACCGAATCGCCAACTGCGCCGACAGCGCAGTTGCTGTGCCGAGAAATACTACAGTAGTTGGCGTCAACTTGAGATGAATCGCGGCTGGAGATTCCCGTGTTGCTCTCATAGAGGAAGCAGCGGTTCAGGGATGCAGTAGCTTCGTCTGTGAGGGCAAGCGCTTCTTCTCCGCAGTGGTGGATGGCTGAGTCCTCCATGCTGAGAAGGGACTTACCTGTCAGCACAATGCCTTGCGCGTAGCTATCGGAGATTGTGCAATGTGTCAGCTCAAGTTCCGCAGTGTGGGCATAGATGCCTTCAGCGCCTCCGTCGAGGCCTATGCTGGACATCGAAACGGCGCCTCCGGGAACCAGCGAAAGCACAGGTACATCATCGCTCGTTGAGGCAAGCGTGACGATGTGTCCGGCGCAGGCTTCGATGGAGACCTCCTTGGCAAGGGTGAGCGCTTCGACGTACTCGCCGGCTCGAATTCGGAGCGTACCTCCCGGAAGTAGCCCATCAAGCGCGGCCTGCAAGCTATCGAATGCAGGGTCGGGATACACCAGCTCGGAATACACAGGAGAGACAAGCGGCGTGCGAAGCCGGCCGGCTACATTGCCCTTCAGCTCAACGCCGGTTCGGAGGAACGTGTTGCCAGTTCCTTCAAGCATTCGATCTGAGCTGGAGAACACGGCGGCTGCCGTGATGTCACGGAGTTCATTCCCGCAAAGCATGCCGCCGGACGAATCCTGGCTATAGAGACCGTAGAGACTTTCGGCGATGCTGCAGTTGCTCATCTCGATGGAGGACGAATCTTGGAGCATCACTGCAAATGTTGGGTGGTCTTGGAGCGTTGTGTCTAACGCGGCGATGAAGGATTCCTGCTGAAGGAACAGACTGCCGTTGGTGTTCTCGAAGAACTCGCAGTCGTGGATGGTGGCACGGCTGCCGTCCGTTGCATGCACCGCGCTCGCTCCGTTTCGTCCAATGCTGCAGCGCACGACCTCTGCGGCGGAATCGTCCTCGAGATAGACGCCATCCCCAGTGGCTCCGCAATTCTCGATTGCGCACTCAACAAGCGTGATGTGCGCAGAGCCCCACGCAGAAACCCCGTCTACGTCGGTGTCCGTGAACGTGGTTGACTCAACATTCACCACGCTCTGCCCGCGTGCATGGAGGCCCTGTCCATTGCCCTCCAACAATGAATGATCGACAGACAGATGGGCGGAGTCATATGTCCGGATCCCACACCCATTCAGACGAAGCAGCGTGATGAGATTGTAGTAGGAGTTGTCGCTTGTAACTCCAGTGACGTTGTCGGAGATCCGGCAGGACGAGACTTCTGCTGTCGACTCCCCTCGAAGTGTGAGACCGTCACCATTGGTCTTCTGAATCGTGGACGAGAGCAGCGTCAGGCGACTGTGATCTGAGATCTCGACTCCCGCTTCATTGTCTTCAATCTCGCACTCACCTGCCATGAGTACCGCGGAGTTGAACGCGGTGATTGCCTTCTCCAACTCGGAGAAACGGCAGCGAAGCAAGACCACGGCGGCATCCTCTTCTGCGCGAATGCCCTCTCCGCCATCGGAAATCGCGAGATCGATCAGCGAGAGATCCGCTCCCGATTTGAGCGACAGAATCGGCGCATCTCCTCCCGTGCTGCGCAGCGTTGCAGCGCGTCCACGGTGTGCACGGAGCGTCACTTCCTTGTCAATGTTGACATTGACGTCGTAGGTCCCTTCCTGTAGGACGATCTCGCCACCCGCGGGAATCGCATCGATCGCTTCCTGCAGCGTGGGGAACATGAGGTTGGGGAAGAGCATCGCGGCCGACTCGGTCACCGTCTGGATTGCAAGCTCGGCACTGGTAGCGCCTTCGATGCTCAGGGCGTTCGCGTAGAGGATAGTACCGAATCCTGAAACAGAGGCTTTAGGAGAAACGGTGAGCCCTGCGTGGGAGTTGAAACGGATGATGCAGTCGGTCAACTCAGCACTTGAGGTGCCGGACAGGGATATCCCCGTGCCATTGTCGGATAGTGCGCAATTCGATAAGTACGCATTGGCTGCATCTTTCAGACAGATTGCGCTTCCAGTACTTGCCGCGAGGGCGACGTTTGCGGCAACGAGCTGGGAGGAATCGCTTGCGCGGATTCCATCGCTGCCTCCGGATAGGGCCATGTCCGAGAGATGAAGCTCCGCGTTTTCGATAAGGTCAATCATCGGCAGGTTCGAGTTCGCGGCTGCGATCTCGACTGCAGCGTCGCCAGCAGGGGCGATTGTTAGCTCTCGCCAGATGAGTAGATTGGCCTCATAGGCGCCTGCCTCAAGGAGCAATCGTCCCCCAGCGAACAGTGCGTCAACTGCATCTTGAAGCTTCCCGTAGGCGGGATTGGGATACACAATCTCCTGTTCGGAGGGCTCGCGAGAAGGCAGGATCAAGCTTCGAGAGACGGATTCCCCAATGTCGAACCAATTCCCAGCGATCACATTGTCTCGCCCGAGAAAGACGGGAGCATCCCCCTCGGCGAGCACACCGAATCCCGAGTTTTCCGAGATAGTACAGCCATTGACTTCGACGACAACCGCGCCATCCGTAGCGATGCCATTGGAGTTCCAGCGAATCGTACACTGACGAAGGGAGGCAGCCGACTCGTTGTGCAATACGATCCCGTCGCCGTACTGGTCTGCAAGCGTGCACTCCTCTAAGGTGACATCTCCTGCATCTGCGACGACGATTCCGTCCTGGTTGTTCCACGAGACATCACATTGGCGCAACAGGACTTCGGCAGCATCCTGAACGAGAAGCCCAGCGGCTTCATTTTCGTGGAAACGACAACCTGTGGCTTCAAGTCTGGAGTTTGCGGCCGCGAGAAGACCGACATGGCCCTGACTGGAACCTATCCCGGAGAGGTGCAGGTTTGCTTGACCATATAGCGAAATGCAGGGAACCCACAGATTGCCAGAATGAAGCGAGACGTCTTCGCCAGGCGCGGCCGAAATGAAGAGCTCCTTCGCAACGCAAATGCTCTCCCAATAGATGCCGCCTCGAAGCACAACCTCTCCCCCAGGGGCGACAGCGTCAACGGCCTCTTGAAGCGATGAGAAGTCCTCATGAGGATAGCTGACTTGCTGCAGGTTCGCCGCGCTTGCGATCGTACGCACGGATTCGGACACATTGCCAACCACTGCAAGGCCGTTCCCGCGGAATACGTTGCCCGTCCCCTCGAGGAGCTTCAGGGATGCACACCACATGCCGGCATCCTCGTTGCGCTCGATGAGGTTATTCTCCGCCCGGATGTAGGATGCATCTTCCAGCATGACGCCGCTGAAGTAGCTATCGCGGATGATGCTGTTTGTCACCGAGGCAGAGGACGCATCGGTTGTGTGCAGTCCATGGAAGTCATTGTCTGCAATCGTGCAATCCATCACCACGGCGTGGGCAGTGTCAGCGAGGTGGATGCCCGAGTCCGCGTTGGCGGAAACTGCGCATGCGACGATTTCGGCAACAGCATTGCCGTCAACAACGATTCCTGCAGGTATCTCCGGACAGGTGCCACACCCGTAGCCATAGGCGCCAGACACGGAGAGGTTCTCGATTCGCACATGAATGTCGGCTGCGGCGGCTCCTGACACGTAGATGACGGGAGAACATGAATTGCCACTCTCGATGACCGATGTCGCCCCCTGCCCGATGAGGGAGATCGATCGGTCGATGATGAGATTCTCTATCCAGACCCCTTCCTTGAGGTAGATGATCCCGTCTTCAGGAGCTTCCTGAAGAGCTTGCTGCAGCGATTCCCCGCGAGAGACAGTGATTGGAGACGGAGTTGCTGGCGCGGCGATGCACGAAATGCACAGTGTGCAACCCAGCGTGACGATACTCATGACGGCTAGGATTGATTTGCGGCTGCGATGCATGAGACCTCCCTAACGGAATCGTTGCGCTAGTATAGCCCTGTGTAGATGTCCGAAGCAATGTCAGTTATCTATGTGTGATCGGGCTTGTCAGTATTGGGTTTCCTTGAGGTTCCCACGTTCTTAACGCCTTCAGACAGATTCCTGCTTGCATTCAACGGGGCGTCAGCCTGTGTGATGGTGACGTGGCGATGACTGCTAGGCACCGCTTGATCTGATGGGTAGCGGATCTGAAAGGGGCTCTCGAGTATTGCGAGGCAAAATGGCCTGCAAACTCCGGCCGGGATGAATGTGGCGCTGGGATCGCAAAGCAGTGAAATCATGAGTTCTAGCGGCCGCGATGCGACGGTGGCGAGTGCCGGCAAGCTACTACAGAAGAGGCTTGCTTCGAGTCCTACGGCGCTCGATCAATCATCAGATGCTGTGCTCGATGTTGCTGCCATGGCACGAATCTGCGTGAGGATCTCCGGGAGGAAAGACGTGATTGCCTCCCAGGCGACCTCGGGCAGGTACTTGTCAGGCGTAATGTATACTTCGCCGCTGTTAACGTCGGGGTCAACCGCGTAACTCAATCCGTCAAATTGAACGACTTGGATGGCGTATTGATGCGGGCAGTAGTGGCATTCCCACTCTTCTGTTCCATTCTCCACATTGAATTGCGTGCCGTAGATGGGGTCAATCTCCAGGATTTCCACTGTGCCATCGTGGTCTACATCCTCTACAGCATATCCGCCGATTTCCCCCACGAAGCGTGCGGGATCGATGATCAACTCGTATACGCCATCCTCTGGATTGAATTGAAGGACGGAAAGCGGCCGATAGGCCGTTGGCCACCAACACTGCTCGTACCACACGATGACGGCTTCTGGAAGCGAATCGCCATCGAGGTCTGCAATCGAGATCAATGAAGGTTGAAAGAAGGCAGAAAGGCAGATCGCGGGAATCGCTGATCGGCATTGGAAGACTTGATGCAAGATACTTACTTCCGCCAAAGGCGAATCGTGTTCGTACACGTACACATCTCCCGGGACCGAGAACTCGGCGATATGCGGCTCGCTCCAGGCGTCAACTCCAACAATGATCTCTGCAAAGCCGTCACCATTGAGATCCGCAGTGACAGAGAATGCGATGTTCTCGTCTGGCGCGTCCGCTGACTTTGCAGGCCGTGCTCCCACTGCAATGAGAGAGAGAACCACGGTGAGAGCCATCGCAGTGAATCGACCTCCGAATCCGGCAATCGTTGTGTTCATTCACATCCTCCATGAAGAGCCAAAGGAGTCGAGAGACAGGCCGTCTCGGCCCCATCCGTTCACCTCGTGAGTCGATGAACTCGGCGGGGCTCCGGCAAGACGCATTCGTGCAATTCCGTGTGCCGATGGCGGACGGATCTGCAAGCACTCGTCTTTCATGCTGGGAGAGAGTGTATCCTCAGGTTTCATACGTGACATCCACGCCGCGCTTCTTGAGTTCGCCAATACATCGCATCGTAGAGGATCCAGGCCGCAAGTCAAGCGGATTGCCCGTAAGAGCGACATGTGATTTGGCAACCAGCCCAGCATGCTCCAGTAGAGGGGCAAGGTCCTCGATGCGATTCCGGTCAAGACGAAGTGCCACGATACGCACCTGTCCGGAGAGTGCCGAAAGGTCGGCGACTCTGTTGCATGTGAGAAGGATCCACTTGAGTCCTGACAGATGCGCGAGCGGGGCGATGTCTACGATTCCGTTAGAGGAAAGCTGCAGCGTCTCTAGGTTCGAGAGATGGGAGAGCGGCCCAATGTCTGTGATTCTATTATGGTTCAGGTAGAGCGCGCGAAGCGCCTTCAGGTGGGACAGCGGGCCAAGATTTGCGATCGCGTTGGTATGCATCAGGAGCAACTGTAGCTTGGTGAGCTCGCGCAGTGGAGTTGCATCGGCAATCCGGTTGCTGTTGAGCGAGAGGCGCGAAAGGTTCGTCAACCCTGCAAGTGGCGTGAGATCCTCGAGATTGCTTGTGTGCATCCAGAGCGTTTCCAGTGTTCCCAGTCTGGATAGCGGAGCAAGGCAGTCGATTGGATTGCAGGCCAAGTGCAGGTTTCGGATCACTGGGAGCTTGGACAACGGACTGAGGTCCGCGACTCGGTTCCTGTCAAGGTCAAGGTGCCGCAGCTTGACGAGTTCAGTCACTGGTGAGACATCCGAGATTCGATTCGTGTTCAGAACAAGCCACTCCAAGTTTCTGCACTGCTCGATGCCATCGAGGTCACACACCTCCGACTTGCTCGCGTACAGGGTCCGAATGGATGAGAGATCAGAGCTGCGAAGCACTCCAGAGGGTCGGTCGGCAGTTTCTCGAATGACGCGTTCCAGGTTTGCGTCCTTGAATATTGGCATGGTCTGATCCTAGGGCTACTTGGAACTTATTCCTTCATATGGGGGCGAGATCGCATGACAGCAACCGAGCCGTGCTGGGCGCAGAAGCCGCCACGACAACTGTCTCCGTTTCACAAACCCAGCTCGGCGATCTTCTTCGCAAGTTCGGCCGTCCGGCAGGAGTATCCCCACTCATTGTCGTACCACATCGTGCATTTCACCATGGATTCGTCGATCACGAGCGTGTTCCGACTATCGAAGATGCTGCTATGTGGATTGCCGATGATGTCGGATGACACGATGGGTTCATCTACATACTCGAGATACCGGCCCAGTGAACCTTCCGCGGCCTTCTCGATGGCTTGATTGACCTGGTCCACATCTGTCCTCGTGCGCACGTTGACGGTAAGGTCGGTGATCGACCCCGCAGGCACGGGGACACGCAGCGCGTAGCCGTCGAGCTTCCCATTGAGTTGGGGAATGACCAGGCCGATCGCCTGAGCCGCATTCGTTGTGGTTGGGATGATGTTCATTGCTGCGGCACGGCCTCGGCGCAAGTCCTTCAGTTGAATTGCATCCACGAGTCGCTGTTCTCCTGTGTAGGCATGGACGGTGACCATCAATCCTTGCTCGATGGTGAGCGCATCATGAAGCAATTTGACCACTGGCGCGAGTGAGTTCGTCGTGCAGGACGCATTGGAGACACAACGATCCTCTGCTGTCAGGGTCTCATCATTCACACCCAACACAACGACCCGCGCGGGCCCCGCTGTCGGCGCGGTGATGATGACTCGCTTTGCTCCGGCATCAAGGTGAGTGTCGTACCCAGGCTTGCTTGCCGTCTTGGGGTTCCTAAAGCGACCGGTGGCTTCAATCGCGACATCGACGTCAAGCTCTCCCCAAGGCAAGACGGCAGGATCTGTCTCGGCGAATGTCTTGATCGTACGCCCTTCAACCCGCAACGCCTTCGCTTCCGCGTGGACCTCGCCGGGAAACGTGCCCTGTGTAGTGTCATACTTCAGCAGATAGGCCAAGTGCCTCGGCGGCGCGAGATCGTTGATCGCAACAATCTCGAAAGCGTCAGAGTGCTGCTCAATCATTGCACGAAGGACGAAGCGTCCAATACGTCCGAACCCGTTGATTGCAACTCGGATTGCCATGTTGACCTCCAGGTGTTGGCGCAAATGCGAGACCT
>Ga0272441_10009591_pt1 | contig 14916 bp, 10 predicted proteins | sample SSMProp6N_FD_193582 | JGI IMG/M metagenome (GOLD analysis project Ga0272441, IMG submission 193582) | Marine sediment archaeal communities from Little Sippewissett salt marsh, Falmouth, MA, United States - SSM-Prop-6N | ecosystem: Environmental > Aquatic > Marine > Wetlands > Sediment ... | reverse complement strand
TTAACTTTTTAGCTCTTTTTCTTTCGATTTTTTATTTAACCTTTAGCAATACTATTTCTAAGCAATCTTACTTCCAACTTTGGACTTCAGGTAAAAATTTTCATTTAGCTACTCTTAATTTTTTTATGTACAACCCATTTATTTAATATTCATTCTCTCTTTTTTACAGTCATTTCACCTAAAATTGTATGTGCAATTTCTTTGCCAGGTCATCCAAATAGGTATAAAGAATCGGAACAATAACAAGAGTCAAGAAAGTGGATGATGTTAGTCCTCCTATTATGGTAATTGCCATTGGAGCTCGCATTTCAGACCCTTCTCCCAGACCCAAAGCCATCGGAACCATTGCCAATATAGTTGTCAGGGTGGTCATCAATATGGGGCGTAAACGCGTCCGGCCTCCTCTGACAATTGCTTCATTCCGGGCAACTCCCTCTCTGCGCAACTGATTAATATAATCAATCAAGACAATTGCATTGTTCACTACAATCCCTGCCAACATAATCAACCCGATAAAAGCCAGAACATTAAGGCTTTTCCCTGTCAAAAACAGCGCGATAATAACCCCTATCAGGGCAAAAGGGATAGAAAAAATGACCGCAAAGGGAAAGAGCAGTGACTCAAACTGGGCTGCAATAATCATATATACCAGGAATATTGACAGGATCAAAGCAAAAAAGAGATTCTGGAAAGATTCGACCATCTCCTGGTTTTCACCGGCAAAACTGTAATTATAGCCTTCAGGTAAAACCATAGTATTTAATTTTACTTTGGCATCCTCAATGACACTTCCTAAAAAACGGCCGCTTACATTTCCGGTCACCATGACCTCTCTTTGCTGGTTTTCCCGGTTAATCTCCTGTGGCCCTGTCCCGATATTGACTTCTGCAATCTCTTTTAAGGGAACCTGTAAACCAAATCCTGAGCTAATAACCAGATTTTCTATTTCCTGTAACTGATTCCGGTCACTTTTTTCCAGTTTTACAGTAATATCAAACTGGTCTCCGCCTTCCTGGTAATAGCTGGCAACTTTTCCTAATAGTGCATCCTGTATCGTTGAGGCAACCTGCCCGGTATTCAAACCGTATAAATTAGCTTTCTCGCGGTCAATATCAATATGCAACTCCGGCCTGACTTCTTCTATACTGCTCTGTAAATCCCTGGCTCCTTCTACTTCTGATAATAAATTCATGACCGTTTTCGCGATATAATCCAATTCATCAAGAGAATTCCCGGTTATTTTTACCGAAAGAGGAGAACCGGACGAAAAAGAAAAGCCCTGTTCACTAAAATAGATTTGGGTATCAGGAAAATTATCAATTTTTCTTCTTAAATCAGCGATAATTTTCTTGCTCCCTCTTTCTCTATAACTCTTTTCAACTAAATTAACCATAATTGTACCCGTATTGCTGCCGGACTGACCCATACCCATATTGGCGGAACTACCCCCGACAGTGGTAAAAATATTTTTTATTTCCGGAACCTCTCCAACTACTTCTTCAATATTTTTTATCGTCTGTTGAGTTACTTCCAGGTTAGTTCCGACAGGTAATGAAATATTAATGTTGAAATTACCCTGATCTACCGAAGGCATAAATTCTGTCCCCAGAATAGACAAAAGGGAAAAAGAGGCAATTAAAATAACCACGGCACTTACTATGACCATCCCCCGGTGTTTTAATGCCCACTGAATCACTCCACAGTAGCCGCGATTGACAAAATTAAACAATCTTCCGCTGCTGGCAAGAAAATAAGAATCAGATGATTCCGTGCTTTTTGTATCGGAAGACGGTTGTCGAACCGCTGTATTCATCAATCTGGAAGAGAGCATTGGTATCAGGGTCAGTGCAACAAAAAGGGATGTCAAAAGGGAAAAAGTGATGGTCAGACCCATTGTCTTAAACAATTCTCCCGCAATGCCTTGCACATAAACCACCGGTAGAAATACAGCAATGGTCGTTAAGGTAGAAGCAGTAATGGCCTCCTGGACTTCATTGGCACCCGAACGGGCTGCCAGTATGGCTTCTTCGCCCAACTCCCGGTGACGGAATATATTTTCCAAAACAACGATGGCATTATCCACCAGCATCCCGATTCCCAGAGCTAATCCGCCCATGGTCATCATATTCAAGGTAAGGTCAGCAAAATAAAGTAAGCTAAATGTAGAAATAATGGAAATAGGTATGGCTAAACCGATTATTAAGGTGCTTCTAAAATTGCGTAAAAAGAAAAACAAAACCAAGATAGCCAGAATCGCACCGGTCAAGGCTGCATTGGTTACTTGTGAAATAGTCTTTTTGATAAAATCCGAAGAATCAAAGGCAACCGCCAGCTTGATCCCTTCGGGAAGTGTCTCTTCTATTACCTTCAGCTCTTCATTGACTCGATTAGCAATAATAACTGTATTTGTTCCTGATTCTTTTTGTAAATTAAAAGAGACACTCGGTAATCCATTAATATAGGCTATGGTATCCTGTTCTTTGAAGGTATCGGTTACCCGGGCAATTTCCTTTAAATAGATTTGACTTCCCCCTGCAGTTGACATAACAATATTCTGAATGTCCTTAATGTCCTTAAAACGACCAATCGTCCTAATTAAGAAATCTACATTGCCTTCCCGAAGCGTTCCTGCAGGTAAATTTACATTTTCTCCCCTGAGAGACATAATAACCTGGTCAAGCGTCAGCTGGTTTGCACGAAGTTTTTCATTATCCACAGAAACCAGTATTTCCCGTTCCAATCCGCCATTAACCGATGCCCGGGCAATCCCATCCAATCTTTCCAGTTTTGGCTTCACCAAATCCTGGGCAAAATTTTGCAGTTCATTTAAAGAATAATTATCAGAGCTCATCCCCAATACCATCACCGGCATCATAGATGGGTCAAATTTAAATACAGAAGGATCAGTAGCATTATCCGGTAGCACGCCTTTCATCTGGTCAATTTTTTCTCTGATATCGAGTGCGGCAATATCCATGTCTGTTCCCCACTGAAAGGATAATACCAAAAGAGAGCTCCCTTCCCGGGAATAGGAACTGATGCTATCAATACGCTGAATGGTGCTGACTGCCTGCTCAAGAGGGATCGTGATTAAGTTTTCTATTTCTTCCGGTGCCACCCCCGGATAGGAAACCATGATAGCCGAAACCGGAAAAGATAAATCCGGCAGAAGATCTAATCCCAGTCCCTGATAAGAAACGACTCCGATCACAATCAAGGCAATAAAAATCATTAAAACCGTTACCGGTCTTTTTACTGATAATTTTGGTAGGTTCAATCCGTTTTCCCCCTATTATTCACGATTATCCGGTCACCATCTTCCAGGGTAATATTCCCTAAAATGACAATTTCTTCATCTTTTTGCAAACCCTGCAATATTTCCACCTGTTTGTTGCGGGTAATCCCGGTTGTAACTGTCCTTTTTTCTACCATCTCACCATTTACGACGAAAACAAATAATCCATCTTTTTTTCTGGTGAGGGCAGTATCCGGAATAATTAAGGTGTTGGCCTTTTTTTCAATCAATATATTGGCTCTGGCAAAAACACCCGGCGGTATCTCTGTTTCAGGGTCAATGATTTTTATTCTGATTTCCAATGTCTTGCTTTGAGGGTCAACCGCAGCACCTTTCGTAACAACCTCTCCCTTAAACTGATTCCGGGGAAAGGCATCAATCAGAATCTCCACTTCCTGACTGATCCGGACTGAGGCAATATCTTTTTCGGAGATTCCTGATTTTACATACAACTCACTCACATCAAGGATGGTTAATATTGGAACAGCCGAAGAAATCATCTCTCCTGTTTTTGCCAAAATCGCTGTTACCTTACCCCCGATCGGTGCTCTGATAATGGTATTATCAAGCTGGGCTTTGACAATGTTCAGGGCAGACTGAGCTTGTCTAACCTGTGCCTGAGTTACCTTAATATCTTCCTCAGAAGCACCTTCTTTAATCAATTCATATCTTTCTTTAGCAGACTGGTGTTGTGCTTGGGCAATCTCGAATTGTCCTTTGGCTTGATCGTATTGCTGCTCGGAAACCGCACCTTCGGAGAATAATTTTTCCATGCGTTGAAAACTTTCTTCTGCACTGTCCAGATTTATTTTTGCCTGCTGCATAGCCGCTTCTGCCTGTTTAATTTCCTGTGGCCTGGCACCGGCTCGGACCTTTTCCAGGGAAGCTTTTGCCGAATCAAGCGTGGCATTTGCCTGGGCAACCTGAAGACTGATCTGTTCATCATCCAAGCGGATTAATATATCACCTTTTTGCACTTCATCTCCTTCAGATACCAGGACCTCTTTCACCTGCCCAACCACTTTGGCATTCACCTTAACTGTCTCGACAGGCTCTACCAGGCCAGTGACAGTCAGAAATGATTTCATGTCCCCTTGTTTAACCTGAGTAGTCTGAACCGGGATAACTCTTTCCTGGGTTATTCCGTTTGCCGGCAAATCTTCCTCTTTGGTCTCATTTAAATTGCTGACGACGCGAAACGCTACTAATCCGATAAGCAATAATACAATAATAAAAAATAAGAAACGTCCTTTTATTTTCATCCGTTACAAATACCTCTCTCAATCCAAAATATGCGCTACTGTTCAAATTATATTACTGAAGATAATAAAAAATAAGGCAGTTAAATTCCTTAATCCTGCAAGCAGAAATTATTTGCCGATTAGCCCCATCGCCTTGATCAAGGCTGCCCTATTCGTATTATAATCATAAAGTGCATTCAAGTGGTTTGTCTCTGCTTCAATAAGGGCACTTTGGGCATCAATTACTTCCGCATTGGTGGCAATTCCTTCATTGTATTTGACTTGAGCAATACGGAAACTCTCCAGTGAATTTTCAATCCCCTGTTCGGTTACCTGGATCAATTCTTCGGCTTCTTTCATACTCAAGTAGGCTGACCGGACCTCAAACTCAATCATCTGTTGCACCTGTTTTTCGTTTTGGTCTACCTGGGCAAGCTTCAATTCTGCCTCTTGTATTTTGGCATCATTAACACCCCCGTCAAAAATCGGAATCTCTCCGATAACTGCAACCTGCCATCCGGACAAACCAGATTCCAAATTCATTGCTATCTGTGGTTTTTTATTGCTTTTTGCAATATCCACCATTCCTTCCATTGCGATTCTTTGCTGGTCGATGTTTGCAAGCTCCGTACGGGACCGGATAGCACTTTCCAGGGCCTCATCAAGGGTGATTGCACAGGGTTGGTAAGAAAGATTATTTTGCAGGCGAACAACGGTATCCAGGTTAATCCCCATAATAGAAGTTAAATTATAAATGGCCAAATCATAGCCATTCTCTGCCCGTATCAGGTTATATTCCAGGTTAGAAAGCTGAGATTTGATCCGGTTTAAATCAATCGGGGCAATCATACCCTCTGCCAAAAGTGCCTGGGAATTTTTAAGGTGAGCCCTGATTTGCGTCAGGGCCTGTTCGCTAACTTTTTTCAGCCCTTCAGCCTGTAGTACGCCATAATACGCCTGGGTAACCTGAAAGACAATTTCCTGGGCTTTGCCTTCCAGCTCATTTAATGAAATCTGCTTACCAGCTTCTGCCTGATCAACCAGGGATTTAAATTTACCACCACTATATAAAACTTTAGAAATACTTACTGAAATCTGGGGAATCCCCTGTCCGGTCGAGAAAAGATAGCTAAAATCACCTTCTATTATGCTTTCCGGATCAGGAGCCTCGTTCATTTGAATATATCCGGCTTTTAACTTAACATTTGTTTTTTTGGCTCCTTCTGCCTCATCAAGTTGTGCTTCTTTTATCTCGACAGAGCTTTGTGATATTTGGTAACCCAAATTCTTTTCCAATGCAATTTCAATACACCTATCTAAATTCAAATCGAGTTTCTGAGATGCCAGTGTACTACCCGAAATCAGTAAAAACAATGTTATTGTCAATCCTAACCATGCAAATAAAATATTTTTTTTATTTTCCTTAACAGCTTTTAGCTTTTTCATAGCCAACCTCCTTTTTAAATCCTTATAAACCCAAATATCATTAATCATATTATTTATTTTGATTTAACGATTTTCTTTTTCTTCTTTTTTCATTTTTTTCCATACTAACAATGCTTCTTCGGGAGTACTAACACTGACATTACCAAAGACATGGGGATGCCTGCGAATAAATTTTTCCCTGGCACCATCCAATACCTGATGATAATCAAATAGCCCGGCTTCATGGGCTATTTGGATCTCCATTAAAATATCCATGAATAAATCCCCTAACTCTTCACAGAGGTTCGGATAATCCTCGTTTTCTACGGCCTCTTTAACTTCCTGCGCTTCTTCAATAATATTGGGAACCATGGAATTTAGAGTCTGTTTTTTGTCCCATAAGCAACCTTGCGGACCTCTTAATTTATCAACAATAGAAATTAGTTCTGAAAATAATTCTTTTTCTTTTTCATGCATTTAAAAATAAAAACTCTCTTTCTTAAAATTTTGATGTGAATCTTATATTAGCTATTATCACTATTAAACATACTTATTATATTATTAAAAAATAAAAAGTGCTTTAAGAAAATATAAAATTTTTATAAAATTAACCATTTTATTGCTCTAAAGTGACTTGAATTAAGCTTGAAAACTATCAAGTTTACCACTAATATAATAATCAATTCCTTAGGATACTTTACATTTACAATAATTAATTTTTCAATTGCTGTCGAAATTTTTTAAAACTTTCCTGTTTTTCAATAAAACTGTTTGTTTTCATAACAACAAATCCTTCATGATTAGGTCCGGACATAACTACCAACTGTTGCTGGGGATTGATCTCCAATTCCTTCCTCAATTTTACAGGAATTACGATTTGCCCCCTTTTACCAACGGTTACAGTGGTAAAGTAAAAATTTGTATTCTTGGCCATAATAAAAGCTCCTCGAGGTCGAAATGGACAATGTTTCATGTATTTCATACTTTTCATGCTTATTGTTTTCGAGATAATTATATCACCACTGTCAATCATTTTAGCCAAGAAGCTTATCTAAAAAACGGCGACTTTGATATAAAATATGATTAGAATTACTATCATCATTAGTAGATTCTAAAAACAGCTTCAATTCATAATGAGGACCTCTCTTATCATGCCTGATTAAAGAATGATTATAATCAATCCCCCTTATCTTACTCCTCAGCGGAGAATCGGATTCATATCTTAAGAGAAAATATTGGGGTGTTATCCTAACCTGTGTCACTCTTTGTTTTTTTAATTTTAATTTTATATCAATAACAGCAATCAGGTTTTCCACTTCCTGTGGATATGATCCATAAATGTCCTTTAATCCCCTGCTGATATCATCAAGCTCAGCACCTGTTTTTACCTGGCTTAATTGCTGATAGCAGGCTACTCTATTTTTTGAATCTGAAATATAATAATCGGGAATATAGCTATCCAATTTTAGGTCTATCTCCGGCGCTTTTTCATCTTCTCTTATTTCCCCGGACTCTAGTTGCTTTAACTCATCAATGCTATTCTCCAGAAGTTGACAGTAAAAATTAAAACCAATTTCACTGACAAACCCATGCTGTTCTTTGCCCAATAAATTACCTGCCCCTCTTATTTCCAGGTCACGCATTGCTAACCGAAAACCTGAACCTAAATCACTAAATTCCCTGATTGCCTGTAGGCGCTTTTTGGCATTGTCGGTTAAAATATCCTTGGAAGGATAAAGCAAATAGGCATATGCTCTTCTGTCTGCGCGTCCTACGCGACCGCGGAGCTGATAAAGCTGAGCCAAACCAAATTTATGAGCTTCATCAATAATAATAGTATTCACATTAGGGATATCCAAACCAATTTCAATAATGGTGGTGCAAACTAAAATATCATATTTTCGATTAAAAAAATCAATCATGATATTTTCCAACTGTTCTTCCGGCATTTGACCGTGAGCAGCAATAATGCTGGCTTCCGGTACAATTTGGCTTAGCTTATAAGCAATATCATCAATATCCTCAACGCGATTGTGGACATAATAAACCTGTCCGCCTCTTTCTATTTCGCGTCTGACTGCTTCTTGAATCATTCCTTCGCTTTTTTTTCTCAAATAGGTAACGATAGGTAAACGAAGTTCTGGTGGTGTATTCATGAGACTCATTTCTCTTACTCCAATCAAAGAAAAATAGAGCGTCCTGGGAATTGGAGTCGCTGTCAGGGTAAGTGAGTCAACCTGTTCTTTCAATTTTTTTATTCTTTCTTTATGGATAACACCAAATCGCTGCTCTTCATCTACCACCAATAATCCCAAATCATTAAAAACAATATCCTGCTGAACAAGGCGATGAGTTCCAATAATGATATCAATTTTACCCTTATTCAAATCAGCAATAATATCCTGTTGTTCCTTTTTGGATTTGAACCGAGAAAGCATTTCAATTTTAACTGGAAAAGGTTTCATTCTCTCGCTAAAATTTTCCCAGTGCTGCTGTGCCAGAATAGTAGTAGGAGCCAATACTGCCACCTGCTTGCTATCCATAATTGCCTTAAATGCCGCCCTGATAGCGATTTCAGTCTTGCCATAACCAACATCACCACAAATCAATCTTTCCATGGGTTCAATTGATTCCATATCTTTTTTAACATCTAACAATGCTTTCCCCTGGTCAGGGGTCTCATTAAAAGGAAAAGCCAGTTCCAGCTCCTGCTGCCAAACCGAGTCAGGAGAAAAAGGGAAACCCTTAATATTCTTTCGTTTTTTATACAATTCAAACAATTCCCGGGCTGTCTTTTGGATAGATTCCTTGACCTTCTTTTTAACTCTTTTCCATGAACTACCACCTAATCGATAAAGTTTGGGTGGCTGCCCGCCCACTCCGATATACTTATGAACAAGATTCAATTTATCTATCGGTACATATAGTTCATCATCTTCGGCATATTTAATCAGGACGTAGTCCTTGCTTACCCCTTCTCTTGTTCTAGAATGGATCCCTGCATAGCGACCAATGCCATGCTCAAGATGAACGACATAATCACCAAATTTCAATTCATCAACATGACTAAAAGCTTTCCCCTGATATTTTTTAGTACGATAACCCTTATCTCTTTCCCTTCCAAATATTTCCTGATCAGTAATGACTATAAGTCGCAGAGAAGGAACAGAAAATCCATAATTAACCTGTCCGTAGCTCAAAGAAATAGTATCGGGACCAATTTCCACTTCAAACAATGGTGTTATCTGATAATTATAAATGTTGCGATCAGCAAAGATTTCTGCCATGCGCATTGCTCTGCCTTTATTACCGGTCAATAATAATATATTTTGTTTTTCCTGCTGCCATTTTTTTAGGTCTTCAAAGAAGAGGTCTAATTGACCATAATAATTTCTGGCTAGTCTGGTATCAATTTCATAATCTGCTACACTTGGCTGTTGATCATTATTTTCCTGATTTTTTTCTAATTGCCCGGGCTCTAGAACAAGTACTTGTTTCTTCTGATACACTAATTTTTTTATCTGTGTCCAATCCAAATAGTAAACCTCTGGAGGCATAATTGCCTGATTACCCTTTTTTTTCTTATCCCAATAGCATTTTCTGGTTTCTTTTTCATATTCTTTAACCGTATTTTGGAATTTAGAATATTGCTGAATGATAATATCTGCTCCGAAAGGCAAATAATCAAAAAAAGAATTCGCCTTTACCTCTTTATTATTAGATAAATCATTTAATTCCCTTTGTGGAAGAAGTGATATTTCTCCCACCTGATTAATGGAACGTTGAGATTCTAAATCAAAAAAACGAATTGATTCAATGTAATCACCGTTTAATTCAATTCTAATCGGATTCTCCTCGGTAAAAGGAAAAACATCGATAATTCCTCCACGCTGACTGAATTGACCCTGGTATTCAATCATATAGGAAGACTGGTAACCCTGATTAATCAGGTAATTTAGAAAATTTTTTGACAATAATTTTTCTTGAACTTTTATTTCTTTATACTGTTGAATAAAATCCCCGATAGGCATTATTCTGGATAATATTGCCTTATAATTACTTATAATAATTAATGGAGAAGGATGGCTATTTTTATCGGCAGAAGTATTTTTCTGCAATAGAACCAGGGAACTTAGAACTTTCATTCTCTGTTCTATAATCAGGGTATCCCGGCTGATATCCTCATATGGTAAGACTTCAAAGGAGGGAAAAATATAGATATTTTTATTTTCCTGTAATCCGGTAAAATGAACAATGTCTTGAAAAAAATGCAAGGCGCTTTCTCTGTCATTCACAAGAAAAAGCAAAGGAGAGGTTCTTTCTTGTTTGTTTAGTAAAGAAGATATGAAAAAAGAAATGGCACTACTCTGCAGACCATCAATATTCAGTTGTTTTTTTTCTTTTTTATTGAAATTCTGTAATAATTGTCTATAAACAGGATTCTTATTCCACAATTCATTCAAATTCATTTATTTACACCTGGAAAAGAAAAGGCTTTGAAATCGTTCAAAGCCTGAAATATTTTTTACCTATATATAATTGTCTGGTTAACATTTAAATAATCATATCATTTTTTTATCATAGATTGATATGATTAATCTATATTATTGAGCAAGAACATTTGCTAATTCATACATAGATTTTCGGAGTTTGTTTTTTTGAGAAAGGACTTCTGCCAGAGGAATCGTTTTAATTTCATTGCCCAATAAACCAATCATATGATGATCATATTTTTTTAATAATTGCTCAATTGCTGCTGAACCTAAACGACTGGCAATAATTCTATCAAAAGCCGAAGGGAACCCACCTCTTTGTAAGTAACCTAAAACTGTTACTCTCATCTCAAAACCTATTTTATCCTCCATAAATTTGCCTATATCATAAACATCCCCTGCTCCCTCTGCTACCAAAACTATACAATGGGATTTTCCCCGCTGATAGCCTTTTTTTAATTTATTACTTACATCTTCAAGATTAACGGGAAACTCAGGAACAATAACATACTCCACACCACCTGCAATACCACTCATTAATGCAAGGTACCCGCAATTTCTGCCCATAACCTCAATAATAAATGCCCGACGATGGGATGAAGCAGTATCTTTTATTTTATCAATGGCTGAAATGACTGTATTTAAAGCAGTGTCTACACCGATACATATATCTGTGCCATAAAGGTCATTATCAATAGTAGCCGGCAGACAGATAACCGGGAAACCTTCTAATTGATAAAGGTCCAGAGCACCAGCCATTGAGCCATCTCCTCCGATTACGACCAGTACATCAACTTGACTTTCTCTTAAAATATTAGCTGCCTTCTTTACTCCTGTTTTTGTTTTAAACTCTTCACTGCGTGAAGTCATCAAGAGCGTACCGCCATGTTGCATGATTCCACCTACACTTTTTAGATTAAGTGGTAATAATTTTTGTTCCAATAGACCTTGATAGCCGGAGTGTACTCCGATCACCTCAAGGTTATGATAAATACCAGTACGAACAACTGCTCGTATAGCTGCATTCATTCCCGGGGAGTCTCCCCCACTGGTTAAAACAGCAATTTTCTTAATCATTTTGTACCTATTACTCATTTTTATTTTTAAGTCGAAAGCTCATCATTGCTCAGATTTTTCTATTCCAACCGATTGTATTCTCTCATGGCATATTCATAGCCAAAATCCATAATATCTTCTAATGCTCTAACCGCACGATCAGTTATTTTTTCTAAAACTTTTTCTTCTTCCGGCAAAAAACGTGATAATACAAAAGATGAGTAGTCCATTTGCTGCAATAATAAATCATTTCTTATTCCAATTCTTAAACGGGGAAATTCTTCAGTTGCCAGGGAATGAATGATTGATTCAATACCCTTATGACCTCCTGAACTTCCTTGTTTTCGTATTCGTATATTGCCCAATGAAAGATGAATATCATCATAAACAACTAATAATTGATGATTAGAAATTCCGAAATAATTCATCATTTTTTCTACTGTCCTACCACTCAAATTCATATAGGTCTGTGGTTTAGCAAAAATAGTTTTTTGTCCTTTAAAGTGGTATTGCAAAAAATGGGAGGAAAACCCTTTTTTCCATTTTTGGTCCAAACCTATATTACGAATAATAAATGCTTCCAGAATCCTAAATCCAATATTATGCCTGGTATACTGATATTGTTTACCCGGATTTCCAAGTCCTACAAATAATTTCACTCCATCACGACCTTGGCATTATTTAAGTTAACATTGCAATTACTCTTTCTTATCTTTCTTCTCTTCTTTTTCTTCTGTCTGTGCTTCTTTTGCTTTGTTTTCTATTTTCCTTTCACCTTCTGATACCTCTTCGCCTTCTGCTGCCTCTTCTTCGGAGACTACTTCCTCTTCCTTAGTAGGAGCAACTACCGAAGCAATGGTGCGGTCAATATCAGTTAAAAGTTTTATGTCCTTAGGTAACTCAATATCCTGTAATGTTATCACATCATTAAATCCTAATTGGCTAATATCCACAGTAATAGCCTCAGGTGCATCCACGGGAAGACATTCTACTTCAATTTCCCTTAAGGAAATATCCAAGATTCCTCCTTCTTTTATTCCCTTGGGCTCCCCTTCCAGTACAATGGGAACCTGTAAAGTGACTTTTTCTTTCATGGTAACACCATAAAAATCGAAATGATTGATTCTTTTCTGTAATGAGTCATATTGGAAATCTTTAATGACTGCTAAACGGGTCACATCTTTGGCATCATCTTTCTTTATTTTCAAATCAATTATTCCATGAGAATGTTTTTTATCAGACAAAAAATGATGTAATTCTTTTTCAGGTACTTTTAGTAAGAGATTTTCCTTATCACGGGGGGAATAAAGTACTCCTGGAACATAACCTGAATTTCTAAGTCTTTTATTCTCCTCTTTACCTTTTTTGTTTCTGGTTTCTACCAGTAATTTTTTTCGTTTCATATTCGGCTTTCCTCCGCCTCTCTCCGTTTTTTCTTTTTCGTTATTTTGCAATTTAAATTGCATTATATAATTTCTTTCAATTTTTTTGCTGGATCATTTAATTTTCTACCGAAACAATGCGCTTATAGACATATTTCCATGAATACGCTTAATTGATTCTGCAAACAATTTTGCCACCGATAAAACTTTGATACATGGTAATTTTTTTTCCTCGGGAATAGGTATAGTATTGGTCACAATTACTTCCTGAAACAAACTCTCTTTCCAGTATTTTTCTAATCTATCCCTTGCTGGCCCCGCAAAGACCGGGTGCGTAGCACAGACATATACCTCTTTTGCTCCGGCATTCAGAACTGCCTGACTTCCCTTAATAATCGAACCAGCTGTATCTATCATATCATCAACTATAATTGCGGTTTTATTATTAACATTTCCTACTATATGCATAATTTCCACATTACTATCAGATTCCCTATATTTATCAATAATAGCAATAGGTTTTTTTAAACGGCCGGCAAATTTTCTGGCACGTGCTGTTCCACCTACATCAGGTGAAACAACGACTACTTTTGATAAATCTTTTCCTTTAACATAATCGGACAAAATAGGTTCTGCTTCCAAATGGTCAACTGGTATATCAAAAAATCCCTGTATCTGTCCTGCATGCAAATCCATGGCTACAATACGATCAGCCCCTGCCTGAACTAATAAATTTGCAACTAGCTTAGCAGTTATCGGCTCTCTCGGACGGGTTTTTCTATCCTGCCTGGCATAACTATAATAAGGCATCACAGCAGTAATGCGCTCAGCAGATGCCCTATGAAGGGCATCAATCATAACCAATAACTCCATTAGGTTTTCATGAACAGGATGACAGGTAGGCTGTATTACAAATACATCACGTCCTCTAACATTTTCATCTATTTTAACATGTAATTCACCATCAGGAAATCTGGAAACTTCAGCTTTACCAAGTTCTATTCCTAAATGCGTTACAATTTCCTCTGCTAATACAGTATTAGCATTTCCCGAAAATACCTGTAATTCTCTATGCGAATATGCAATCAAGTCTTTGCCTCCTTAAATATTATAACATAAACTTATTTTGTTTCTCTTTTATTTTTCTTTTTCGTCCAATCTATTATGTTTTTTTGTCGTGATCTGGCTATTCCTAAACTTCCGGCAGGTACGTTTTGAGTAATAGTCGAACCGGCAGCAGTATAGGAATTTTGTTCAATGATTACCGGGGCAACCAATGCATTGTTGCTTCCGATAAATACACCATCCTTTATTGTTGTACTACTCTTTTTTTTGCCATCAAAATTACAGGTAATAGTGCCTGCTCCAATATTTACTTTTTTACCTAATGTTGCATCTCCCAGGTAAGTTAAATGACCGACTTTACTCCCTTTATCAATAAACGTTTTTTTCACCTCAACATAATTTCCGACCCTTACGTCATCCCCGATGATACTGTCCGGTCTGATATGGGCATAGGGCCCGATCATTGCATTATTGCCGATTTTACTTTTCTCCACATTAGAAGAACAGATCCTTGTTTCCCGACCAATGCTGGAATGAATAATATGAGAATAAGGACCAATGTGACAACATTCTCCTATCTCGCTTCCAGCTGTAATAATGGTATAAGGATAAATAACCGTATCCTGACCAATTTTTACGTGGTTATCAATATAAGTATTATTCTTATCCATAACAGTCACACCATTTGACATATGCTCATAAGCATTTTTCTCATAAAGAATACAAGATACACGCGACAAGTCCATTCTGGTGTTTATTCCCATTATTTCTTCTCTATCGCGAACAGGTACAGTTGTGACAACATATTCCTTATCTAGTAATATTTTAATCACATCAGTCAAATAATATTCTTCCTGGTAATTATTTTTATTAACCATTTTCAACGCTGCAAACAATTCTTTTGAATTAAAACAATAAATACCCGCATTAATCTCTTTTATTAGATTTTGTTCTTTTGT